>ORJL010109135.1_pt1 | contig 11342 bp, 23 predicted proteins | sample 1779941 | NCBI WGS metagenome assembly ORJL01 (sample SAMEA104232317, study PRJEB22302) | groundwater metagenome | biome: forest; feature: aquifer; material: groundwater | place: USA | collected 2011-08-07 | depth 5.8 m | reverse complement strand
AATCAGATTTTCATCTGATACCAAGAACCTTGCAACTTCATTTGAGAGTCCTTTGTTTGATTCGCCATTTAAGACGTTTTCCTGTCTTTCCAGAATTGTCAAACATATATCTCATACTTACTCGACTGAATCAATACTATCACCCCCGTATTTATAAATATTGTTAAGCTGTGTTTTTATCCTTCGTTATATAGTATTTACTATAATGTTGATGGGAAGCGCTAAACACATTTAAGTTTCACGTATTATATTACTCCTGGATTAATCCAAGACCAACACTAACAAATATTTTTAATTTCAAAGAACCATTTGATAAATATTACAAAGATAAGTAAAATATTTATAAAAGTCAAGTATTTTTAAAAAATTAATTATCTTCCTCATCTATCCTTATTCCATAACTTCTTTTATCCCTATTTGATAAATCTTCTTTTTTTCCAAATGGATCATTGCAGGGTTCAGATAAATCATCTTTTCTCATTGGATCATTGTGCGGGGCAAATGGGTCATCATCATACATTGGATCATTCCATGGCTGAAACGGATCATCATTTATATAGTTGCTCATAACTTTATTGTTTTAAATTATTTTTTGCTACCCATAATTGTATCTCCAACATTATATTTGTAACAACTATCATTAAATTCTATCCAATCTCCGTTTTCATATTTTTGATAAAAAAATCTGCATATTTCATTTTGCATAGGGTTACTAAAAAATGTTTTATAAGATTTAGATATTATTATTTTTTCACATTTTTTTCCTTTACAATTGCAAAAAATAACAGCCATCAATAAACACATTGTGATAATATTTATATTTTTCATTTTATTTTTTAATCCCACCAAGAATTTAATCCCCAATTATAGTTTTTTCCTTTTTTAATAATATCCCATAATTCATCCCATTCTTTCTTTTCCAATTTAAGGGATTTTTCTAATCTTTCAGAATCCTCACTTATTTCTTTTTCAGATCTGAATTCCTTTAATGTATGCCAGTCTGTACCCTCATTACTTTTTTTAGTTTCGAAAGGGTATTTAAATGAATTTAATCCTCCTACCCTGTCAATATAGTTATCTTCAATAATATTATTTGATAATTCTAAACATCTTTCCATATCCTTTTCTTTTGGAATCCTTGTTTCATTAACTTCATGTCCTTTTTTTATTGATTTTAAAAGAAGATTTAGTTGAAATTTTTGCATTTCAATAATAAACAGATAATCCCAATCTCTCATTTGCCATATAATTGGAAGATAGATAAATAAGGACTTTAAACCATTTTTAGTATTGTAATACAAATCAGACCAAAAATATGTATAAAATAGTTTTTTCATTCTTTATTTAATTTACTTTTTCTTATGCCCCACGAAATAACATTATCTAAATTATAAGGAATTCTTGTAGTTGGGATTTTTTCCTCGTCTCCATGTTCAATAACAATTAAATAATTTCCAGATAATTCAAAAGTTGAATTTTTATGAATTCTATCGTCTGTACTACTATTATTTTTATCTTTTCTAACTCTTACTATAACTGTTGTTTCCATGTTGTAATTAAATTAATATTTATAATATTGAACCACGCTCAATATCTTTAAGTATATCCATAATGGATTTAATTCCACCATAATCTTCTAACATATCTTTTGGTCTTTTCCCTCCTAATGATAAAATTGGTGTTTCTGTCCATTTAATATAACTATCCAAACTACCAAATATGTTTATTCCCTTTTCTCTTAAAAATGAAATTACATCATTATTCATTTTTCGATAATATTAGTTTTTAATTTTTTATATAAATATTTGTTAATTTTTATATTTTAGTTGTTTTGATATTTCACTATTATATAAATTATAATTAATATCATAATAAAATGATGTTGAATCATTGATATTAACATAATCTTTGTGTTCTTTAAATGTCCATACCTTATTATCGATTTCAACAAAAACAGTTGTTGAAGATTTTGTCATTTCTATTGAGGATATCACTTCAATACTTTCTACAGTTTTACGGGGAAGTGTTGTTCCTAATACTCCCCAACCAATAAGTCCTGTGAATAGTAAAATTAACAATGGTCCAGGTCAAACACCTTTATCAAGTGATAAATCTAAAATTAACCAAAGTATACTCCCTATTGATAATATCAATAAAATTGTTAATAAAATCATAATTTTTAAATTTTAATAAAAGTTAATAAATTAATTATTTAAGACAAAGATAAGTATAATAATTGACATAACCAAATAAAAAATGAATTATTTTTCAAATTCTTTTAATTCATCGGATTCTTCAACTAATTTTTCCAATTCTTTATCTGATATATTCCAAGGAAATTTATATCTACAATATAAACAAACCTCATCTTCATTTTTAAATAGGGGTTCTTTACACACCTCACATAACTTGGGATAAAACATAGAAATAAAATCATCTAATATACCCCAAACATTAGATATTAATTTTTTCAAAAACTTTAAATTATTAAAAGAAATTAATTAACTTATTTTAATTTCTCTTATTACTTTTTTTGGATCTTCCTTTTTTTGTCTTTTTGGAATAGTTAAGGTTAAAACTCCATTATTATGTGTAGCTTTAATATTGTCGTGATTTAATACATTAGCATCTTCAGGTAACTCTAAAACTCTTTCAAAAGTATCATAAGAAAATTCTGAATAAGAATAACCTGTCTTTTTGTCAGTTTTTTCTGTTTTCTTTTTTCCTTTAACTGTCAAAGTGTTATCACTGAATTCAATCTTTATATCTTCTTTTGATAATCCTGGCACAGATAATTCAATAATATATTCCTTTTCTGTATTAGAAACATTCATTGCTGGCTTTTTGGACCAATTTGTTAATAGTGAACCACCAAAATTATCTTTATATTGGAGTTTAGATATCATTCCATCAAATATATCTTCAAAATTATTGAATATTGGATGAAATTCATCAAAAATTTTTGTTTTCAACCATAAAGGACTATGGGTAAAAACTGTTTTTCCTATTTTTGTCATCATAATTTTTGTTTTTTAATTGTTATATTATTATTTATTTTTTTGGAGTATCTCAAATATTATGCCAAAGTTTTAAATATAAAAATTACTTTTCCATATACCAAGCAAAAGAATCTATAACATTCATAATATCCCTATCATCAAACACACTGGCACCACAACAACTATTTCCATATAATTTTTTAAACCATTGTTCCCACAATATTTCAACTTGATTTGTTGTTGTGTTTATATTAAAATTATCTTTTATTATATTTTGTATTTTTAAATAACAGCTTGGATAAAATTTAGCGCCAGTTTCTTTTAGTTTATAAGAATCAGAGTTAATTTTTAACTCCCAATCTTTTTGATTATATTTTTTATTTGCAACTGTATGCATTTTTTATTTATCAAATTCTATAAACGTATGACCAAAATGATCTTTTTTATTGTGTGTTATTTTATTATTATCTACTAAATCAGATTTTAATTTATCCAAATGTAAACAACAAATATTGAGTTTTTTATCTTTATAATATTTAATAAATTCATCAACATCCTTTTGAGAAGATTTGGATAATATTTCCATTGCTTCTTTTCTTGCTGATTTTTTAATTACTTCATTTACAATTTTAATTAAACTTTTCATTCTACAAAAAATTGTTTTTTAAAGTTAGATTTTAATATTTTTACAGCATCTACCAGTTGTTGTTGATTAACAGAGAACATTTCTGATATTTCGTCTAAACCAATATTTTCTCTATCAATATCTTTTAAAAATGGTTCCAATGATTTATATATTTGAATAATAAATGTAACATCTGTTGGATCTTTTAATTGATCTATTTCAATAACATATTTTTCAGAATTGTTTTTTAATTCTTTATCAAACTCCTTTTTTGTTATTTCACCTTCTATTTGTTGAATAGTAAGTTCAAGATAGTTATTTTTTCTTATAAGATTTTTAATAGCAGTTAAGAAAAACCCATCTTTTTTTTCTATATTTTCGAGAATCATTCTATCATCCATAAAATTTTTATTTATTTAATAATAGCCATTTTTCAAATTTCTTTCTCATATCCTCAAAAAATAAATTATAAATTTTAATTTTTTTATCTTCTGCTAATCGTATTCCTAAACCAGTTCCACCTTTATCTTTTCCATTTTCTGTCCAACAAACAACAAAATCAACTGGATCATTTAATTCTTTACCTAATATTATCATAGCATTTCTACCGTGTAATTTTTTTGCATATTCTTTACAGTTATGAAATGCCGGATGATAATTTGATGCCATTAATATTGATTTTTTCGTACAATCATATGCTGTAAATATTTCTTTATTATAAGTTGGTTTACCTTCAATAATTGATAATTTCACTCCTTTTTCGAAATAAGTATCACTTCCTTTTGCTCCTCCGCTGCGAAGCATATACCCCTTTTCTGATAATTTTTCTGATATTTTGGTCATTAGTTCACCAATATCATCAGGAACTTTTCTACTTCCTATGCCGGCATATTTTTTCAATATCTATCTGAGAATTTAAGCATTGTTTTAATATTAAATAAAATCCATTTTAACTTAATAGGATTAGCTCTATGTTTAGTTGACCAATTAAAAGGATTAATTCCTGATTTTAATAGTTTAAACCAAAACGTCCAAAACGGATAAGAAGGACCATTTAAGGCAAATTGATAATTTTTATAATATCCAAATTTTTTAAGTAATTGTTTAAAACTTTTTTTATCTTTCATCAATTCTTTATTTTTTCAATTTCAGATTTATCTTTTTCACCATCTGACTTTCCTTTAGTCCATTCATCCATAAGTAATTTTGTTTCAAAATATTTAAAATGGCAATTTTTAATGTCTGGTTTTGTATATCCACAGTTATATCCTGCCAAATATGCTTCACTTTTTTCATTCATAATTTTATGTTTTTAACAATATGTTCTATTTGTTGCAAAACACTTTCTCTTCCCATCATATAACAGGATTCAAAATAATTTTTTAAATCATTTGTTAAATATTTTCTTTGAAGGGGAGTAAGGTTTTTCCAAAATTCGTATTTTGATTCCTTTTTCCATTGATTGATCATTCTGTCAAACCAATAGTTTTTTTGATTTTTGATTTCTTTGTTAGTCATAATTTTTAAAAATTAATATCATTATGTATTAAATCCTAATTTTTTTTCTTTACTCATTTGCGAACTATAAAATCCAGCATAAGAATCTTGAATTAATGTTAAAGTATCTTCTAATGACCAGTCTTTTTCATCCTTGGACATTTCAACAACATTTTCAGCTAGATTAGCAATAAATGCTCCTGTTACTCTAATTTTTTTTCCACTTTTATCAGTTCCTTTTAATAATTCATAAATTTCTTTTTTTCTCCATTTTTTTGGTAAATGCATATCTATAACCTTATCTATCTGATCATCTTCTAAATAGGAAAAATCAAGAGTGATATTAAATCTACCTGGCCTTTCCGCTGCTTTATCAAGAAATTTTTTATCATTTGTTGATGCTAAAATACTAATTTTTCTTTTCCTTACACCATCAAAATAAGTTAAAAAATCAGCTAACAACCCAGTCTGAGACCCTTTTTCTCTATTGCCAAGATAAATATCAATATCATCAATTACAATTACACCAGGTTCAAATACTTCACATGCCTCTAAAATAACTTTTAAATCCCTTGAAGTGCCAAAATCCGGGATAATAAATGTTGCATTCGGTACTAATTCTTTTATCAGTTTTCTAAGCAAGCAAGTTTTCCCAGTGCCAGGTTCTCCGTTTAATAAATATCTTGCGGTATTTCCCCTTAATAATCTTTTAACAAAATGATTACCAAATCTTTCTTGTGTTTTTGTCAACACCAAATCAGTTTCAAACTCATCTGTTGAAACAATTTTTATTCCTTCAAAATTACCTTCATCTACTTTAATTTCCAAACATTTTCCTTTATATTCAGAATTATTAAATGCTATCTTATGAAATATTTTATAAAATTCATTTCCAGCCATAAATGGAAGTGGTTTTTCAAATGAAATATTTAATGTACAATTAACATTATTATTGCTATCTCTAAAAATCCTTGTTTGAAATAAAATAACAGTATCTTTATAATTTTCATGATTAAATTTTACATTAAAAAACCAGGGAGAATTAGACTTAAAATTTCCACCAAATTTAATATTTTCCAAATTTCTCAACTCTCCAAAAGAAATTGTTTTAAACCCCTTGATTTCATTATCCATACATTTTGCCAAAAATGAATTATATATTGCAAATTCAACAATGGAAATTTCATAATTCTCATAATCAGATTTAAGTCCGATTCCAAATTTTGATAATTCTTTAATAACAGACATTTCATCATCGTCAATGTCAATTTTATATTCTTCAGAGCTTTCTGATCCGTTAGAAGAGTTATCAGTTTGATGTGCACGCCTAAAATTAAGATTAAACACATTATCATCAGACATCGGATTTTTAATTTCTTTTAGTGATTGATCTCTTTTTTTCATATTTTTAAATTTATATTAATAATTAATAACTAAAAAAAGGAAAAAGAAAATAAAAACAAAAGAAATACTTAACTTAATGAATTTTAAAATTTAAATATTGACTCTTAAATCCTTGAATTTTAAATTTTGATGCGATATCAATATCATTTTCTTTCCATTAGTATGAGATGTAACTCTCAAATTATTAAATAATATCTAATGAATCTATTCTCGATTTCCTTTATTTTTTAAATTTCAGTTGTATAATTATGAATATCTAATTCCTCCTGGATTTTTTCAATTTCATCCTCAAGATTTTGAACTAATTCATCTTTTTTCACAGTTGTAATTTTAACCGTATAGTTTACAACTTTATTCTCATCTCTTCCCCAAGAAGTTGATTCACTTGGGCCCTCAATGGTTGAAATATTTTTAATATTTTCTATGAATGATTTTAATTCTGATAATCTGTAAATCTTATCTTGTACTGGTTCATTTGCCTTAGAAATTTTAGTTTTTAATTCAACCAACTCGTTAAGTTTTTTATGTGATTCATTTAACATTTCTTCTGGATCATATGATCTTGTTTTCCCTTCAAGAAGGGAATTATTTTGTTGTACTTTTGTTAAAAGTTTTCCCAACTCTCTTACGATTTTGTTTTTCTTTTTAAGTGCTTTAGCTATTTTCATAATTTTTTTTAGTTTTTAGGTTAATTAATACAAATATAAAATAAATATATTTAAATGTCAATAGTTCATAAAATTATTCTTCATGTTTTTCTTTATATTTCCTGACATTTATTGCTTTAATTCTTAATTCTCTTTTTTTAACAGACGGTTTAACATATACTTGTCTTTTTCTTAAATTTTCAATTAATTTTGTTTCTTTTATTTTATATTTAAATTTTTTCAATAAACGATCAATATAATGATCATCTTTTGGGTTATCTTTTGTATGTGGTTGTATTATTAACATTTTTAGTTATATTTTATAATAATTAGATGTTATAAAATCTATATTATTTAATCCTGTAAATTTAAAATCATCCTTTATTTTTTGTGATATATTTATTATTTTTCCATTGTAGTCAATAAACTCAATATCATTCAAATCTAATTTATTGATTTTATCTTTTCTCTTTATAATATCATCTATTTCTTGTAAATTAACTTTGGTTTTCATTTTTATTTTTTAATATCAGACCAATCAATTAAAGGACAATATTTGTCTTTAATAGATTTATAAACTTCCTGTACCATATTTGGTTTTTCTTCTTTTTGTATTTTAAAAGTATTAGATTTTGTTTTATTGAAGCAATATTTTATAAATGAAATTATTTTAGAGATAATAAATACCAATAATATAATTACAAATACAGTTAATCCAATAGTAACTATTGATATTCCCATTATTTTAATATAATTTAAAAGAATAGGATCTGAGATTAAAAACCAGTTTAAGTCCCATATTTTTTCTATCATATATGAAGATATGAAAGTACCAATTAATATTAATATTAGATGAACTAATGTCCCAAAAAATATATTTAATTTATTATCTACATTACGTTCTTCTTTAAAAGAATACATTGGAATAAATAAGTTCCATATATGACCAACATATGAAAAAGGAAAAGCAATTAAATTAAATAGTGTTCTCCAAAATAATGAACATAGATTATTTGGAAACGTATAAGCATAGTTTAAACAATAACTCGACCAATCTAACCAAGCTAGAATTATTTTTAATGTTTTCATTATTTTTTAAGTTTTGATTAATAATACCACTCTATAATAGTTTTATCTTTTAATGGTTTTGTATTTTCATCAAGTTTCCCCCCAATATGAAGTTTACATTCCTCATATCTTATGAATATCCTATCGTCAGAAGTAGAAAATAGTGAATTACATTGTTGACCTAATTTCGATTCAAAAACTTTGTTAATTATTTCTTGTGTCATTTTTATAATTATTGTTTTTTAAAAAAGGATTAACTAGATAGTAAGGAAGAGAAGTCTAGCAACTCTGTTAATAATAAGAGGACGTTAAACGACCTCACTAGCATATAATCCTTTTTCCCACTTAAAAACCATGAAACTAAATTTATCATAATACAAAGATAAATATAATATTTCAAATAGTCAATAGCTTGATTAAAATATTTTTAACTTAATCTGTTAAAAGTTCTTTTTGTTTATCTCCTGTTTTTAACACCCCTGAAGGACGATATGTTTCTGCTACTAAATAAACGTATAACGGTGCATTTAACATTGAGAGCCCAGTTCCTAATGTTTGTAAATCTGTTCCTTTATATATTCCATAAAGAAATATTAGAAAGTTACATATTAATACAAGTGATACAGAAATTAGTCGTTTACTTTTAAATAATTTTTTCATGTTTTTTATTTAATAAATACTTCGTTATTCTACTTCTAATAATTTATCTGATAAAATTTCATTAAAATACTTTTCATCCCAATCGCCATAATAATCTTCTCTTGGTCGTATTAAATCATTACCTTCATCTAATACTGTTTTAATAATATCCATAATACTAAAATTATAAGGATCTTCATCTGGATAGAACTCTTGATATGAACTAACCCATTCACTATAACCAATAATTCTAAAATAATATTTATTATTTTTGTATTTATATGGTCCTAATTTATCTACAATTAAATCAGTATACGCTTTCCAATATGTCCCCTCATCTGCATTTCGTTGTCTATCTTGTGCCGAATGTTCAATTGCTGTTTTTATATCTTCCCAATCTTCGTTACTATTAACCAATTCATAAAGACCATTATCTGATTTAATATCTGTATTATATTTTTTTATATTAGTTTTTGTTATTTTTATTCCTTCATCAGTTATTTTTCCGATAGATAGTTTTTGTATTTCTTTTAAATTTTCTTTATTTATGTCATCCCAATTATTATTTAAATCAATATCATAAGAATAATTAAAAAATTCATATCCATCACCACATAATAATTTTTTAGCAAATTCTTGATAATCTTTATGAAATAAATTACTCAAACTTTCATCACACCAACCATCATCTGATATATAATATAAACTACCATTTTCAAATATTTCATCTTTTTTATTCCATCTTTTATTCATTGATTTATCATCAATTAACTTTTCTTTATAAAGTTTTAATGTTGATTTTGCATCAAATTTAGATAAATCACCTTTAGATATTTCAAATGCTATTTTGTATTCACCAATAGTAACCAGATTTTTAATATTTTTTTCTTTAACAAAAAGATTTTTAAATACATTAAATACTATTGGATTAGTATTAAAATATTGTTCTAAACTTATGGGACTATCATCAACATCCATAAATTGATTATCTTCAAAATGAAATTGATATCTATCTTGTTTTTCATTATCTCCAGAAATAGATTGATTTCTAACAAGTTCTGTTTTATGAATTATAATATATAATGGCCCACGTGAAGTATAACTTTCAAAATAATTTAATCCATGAGAAGCAGTACACCATCTTGTGCCTTGACCATAAGAACATGCAGATTCTTTTGTTTTTGGAATTAATACATGATAATCATTATCATTATATAATGTAGTAATATCACCTTTCTTTTCTGATTTTAATCTTAAATCCTGTGCTGCGTATGGTTTAACAATGTTGTATAATTCAAGAGAAGTTTTAATTTGATTAATATCTCTTTTATCTTCTGGTAATTTATGTTTTATTTTATCATATATTTTTAAATCATTTGTGATTTTATATAAATCCTCAAAAAATCTTCCTGTTTCATTTTGAAGATATTGTTTTATGATCCACTGGGAATATTTACCTGTTTTTATGATTTGTTCATTTTTAACATTAGATGTAGGATCTCCTTTAATCAGTTCACTTAAATTCGGGGTAATTAATTTAATTATTTCATCATCAGACTTATCAAATACATAGTCAACATCATATTTAGATTTATATTTTTTTAAAAACTTATCTTTATAATTATTATATAACCAATCATAACGATCATCTTCATTTAAAACTTCTTTATAATAATATTCTTCAGTCATAAGAGATAAACCAGAAAGTTTTCTCATTCTGTTTGCCTCATCAAATTCCGTTTTAAATTTTTCGATAACCATTTTAACATTAAGTTGAAATAAATTTTATCACAAAATATCCAGGATTCTCTGACTTATAAAAATCCATATATTTAACAAGATAATTTTGTGGAACATCTATATAGGTTGATTGTTCTTCATCAAACTTTACAATATCGTACTCTATTTGATTTATATTTAATAATTCACCCAAATATGAACCTCTTGTTTTAAGATTTTCATAAATATGTTTGTTATTATAAATATCAACATGAAACTCCAAATATTTTTGTCCGTTATTATTAACTGTTCTAATATATAACTGTTCTGATATATTTTCAATATTACCATTAGTTCTAACAGGATAATATTTCCCATCTTCACAATCTATTGGTTTACAAGGGATTATATTTTCTATTCCTTTTCCTCCTCTTAATTCTAATTCTTCAGTTAATAATTGTTTTTGAGATTTTCCTGTTGCTCCGTCAATTGTATTCATTGCAATTTCATCTGCTCTTGCCAGAAGCTTATAAAAGTAAACTCGATATTCCTCATTGATCTCCCCTTTAAGTAACCCTTGGACAAATTTAGAAGGGGCAAATTGTGTTTGATGAGTTCCGGTTAAAGTCCCTGTAGAATCACTATTTAACATTGACTTTAAAATTTGTTTGTCTGCAGCACTCATTCCTAATAATAACCCAGTAAACATGGATTGTAGATTTTTTTTTATATTTGCCATAACTT
>ORJL011759116.1_pt1 | contig 11343 bp, 7 predicted proteins | sample 1779941 | NCBI WGS metagenome assembly ORJL01 (sample SAMEA104232317, study PRJEB22302) | groundwater metagenome | biome: forest; feature: aquifer; material: groundwater | place: USA | collected 2011-08-07 | depth 5.8 m | reverse complement strand
TTTTGAAATCGGCAATGAAATTGATTTTGTTCTAAGCGAAGCGAAACGGTTACGATTGCAATACCCAAAAATTCAAATTGCGCCGATGATCTATCTTGTTGAAGATACAAGACTTTACTTACTCAGAGAAAATGAAATTGATGAATGAGATATGGGTTTAGGCAGGCATGAGGTTGTTTTAATACCCCGCTCCAAATCCGCCTTCGCGCCTATCTTCTCCCGAATAAAACCACCCTGTTTTCGGGTCACGATATAATGCTTCAATTGCGGCAAGTTTAATCTTTCCTTGTCGTACATTCTGTCCTCGTTGCTCAAGATTAGTAATAACATCATTCGGTAAACAATATTCTTCACATTTCAATGTATCAGGAAATAACTGATGATGAAAACGGCGTTCGTTTACCGCACGTTCAATATCCATCTTAAAATCAATGACATTCATCATCACTTGAAACACTGCTGTTATAATTCTCGGACCACCTCGTGCGCCAAGGGCGAGGAAAGGAACATTATCCTTTAAAACAATTGTAGGCGTCATTGAACTTACAGGGCGTTTTCCGGGAGCAATAATATTCTTTTCAGTGCCGGGTAAACCGTAGATATTCGGGCTTCCAGGTTTTGTCGCAAAATCATCCATTTCATCATTTAAGAAAAACCCTGCACCCGAAACAATAACTTTACTTCCGAACAAATCATTTAAAGTATATGTAACGCTGACTATATTTCCTTCCTCATCTGCAACAACAAAGTGTGTCGTATTATTTCCTTCTTCAATTTCAATTTTCTCATGCCGTACTTCCTTTGCAGGGGTAGCATGAGTTGTATCAATTTCAGTTTTCAGGTTGTTAAGGTAGGGAGCCGAGAGTAAAGAATCAACCGGTACATGAACAAATCCGGGATCCGATGCATATTCATATCGGTCGGCATAAGCGTGTTTCATCGCTTCTATCATCAAATGAATGGTTCGCGAAGAATGAAAATCTGAGGGTTCAAAAGTAAATTGTTCCATCATGCCTAACATTTGTAACAATGTAATTCCGCCTGCGCTTGGAGGGGGACAGGAGAGCACTTCATAACCGCGATACATTCCTTTTATAGGTTTCCGTACGATGACCGAATACTCTGATAAATCCTCCTCTGAAATGATGCCGCCATTTCGTTTCATTTCTTCAACAATTAACCGTGCTGTCGTTCCTTTATAAAATCCATCAGTGCCTTGTTCTTGGATTCGTCTTAATGTTTCTGCAAGTTCAGGAAGTCTTAGTGTGTCTCCCTCTTTTAATATTTCCCCTTGTTTTGAATACAGCTTCGCAGTTGAGGGATACTTTAATAAGTCGTTTTTGTAATCTTCAAGATTGCTTTCTAAGTGGCGGTCAACAATCACACCTTCTTCTGCCAACCGTATTGCGGGTGCGATGACATCACTCATATTCATCTTGCCGCCGAGTTCAATCATTTTCGCAAATCCTGCAACCGTACCCGGAACCCCTGCCGAAAGTTGTCCATTAACACTCTTATCCGTTGTTTTACCTTCATTATCAAGATACATAGTGCTCGTAGAACGTTTGGGTGCGGTTTCTCGAAAATCAACAACGTACGAAGTCCCATCTTTTTTTCGTATAAGTGCAAACCCGCCGCCGCCGATATTGCCTGCTTCAGGAAATGTTACTGCAAGAGCATACCCGACTGCCACTGCCGCATCAATTGCATTACCGCCTCGCTTTAATATTTCAATTCCTGCTTCCGTTGCTTTCTGATTGCCGGAAACTACCATAGCATGTTTTGCGCGTACGTTGGGAAAAACTTGCTCTGTAGGAATGATGAGGAGTAAAAAAAAGGGGAGGTAGTAAAATAGTTGTCTCATTAATAATTCTTAGAATGATGGTAATCGTTATATGAATTCAATTATGGTGCTGTCTCAAAAGCAAAAAACTCGTCATCCAAAGAAAATAAGAAAACAAGCTTTCTGAAATAGTAAAAATGACGTATAAGATTTGCTAAATCTATCTCCCCTCCTCGAATGAGGAGGGGTTGGGGGTGGTTCGCCGTTGACCACACATCACTATGTCGTTAGTAGTCCCGTTGGGGGTAATGTTGTCAGGTTTAAAAAAAGTATTTTGGTTAAGTTAATATTGTTCGGTTAGCCATATTCACATCCCGATAAATCGGGACGCTATATCGAATAAAGCCCCGTAAACGGGACTATGTTTATAGTCCGATTTATCGGGATGTGTTTGCAGTAGCGTGACCATTTATGGTCATGTGGGATTATTTCCGTAATCTTACAGCAATGGGGGCTGAGGATGGTTCGTCGTAGAAAACACATCACTTGGTATTATTAGCGGTGACCCAGCATGTAGGCTGACTCGCCTAAGGAACAGAAGGGCGATTTTGATTTGCACAATTGTTCTTATTGCCATTCCATTGAAGATGAAAAGACTGTTGTGCTACTTCCTTCACTCTTTAATTATTTCTCGCCCCTTCGGCAATCCATCGGCGTAACCCCTGTATCTGGTTATCGTTCAGAGGAGAAAGATTCCTTGGCATTCTACGCAGGCCGTCGTACCCGTTAATCCCTTCAACGCTCCAGATTAATTTACTGTTTTCAGGATTACCGGGAATAACAAGTTCGTGTGCCGCACCGGGAGTGAGATTCTGATAAGAGTCAAGGCTGTATCCCCTATCTAAGAACGTATCCGGTCCGTGACATCCTGAAAAAGCGCAAGCTCTATTAAATAACGGTTGCACATGCTGTCCGTAACTTACATTCGTTGCCGGAAACACGACATCAGCAGGATTATTCGCATCTTCGTCTTTACAGGAAATGTTCAGACTAAGAACAAGCAATGCCAGAATGAGTGTTCCAAAAATTGATTTTATTTGCCAATAGTTGGCTGTTTTCTCGTTATTCATATACGTTTCTAATTTACTTTTACTAAAACCCATGTTATATCATCATGCTGTTCCGCATCTCCTTGGAACTCTTTAACAGAACGCATCAATTCATTCTGGAGTTCCTCGGCATGGAGTTTCTTCTTTGATTCAATGAAACTGCAAATTGTATCTTCGCCATATTGTTCATTCTCTTCATTCATGGCTTCAGAAAGACCATCCGAATAAAAGAAGTAAAGCGAATCCGGTTTTAAATCCCTTTGTGCTTCTTCCAAACTTTGTTCAAATATAGGACCACGCTCTAACCCTAAACCGATTCCCTTTGAATTAAGATACTCAAATGTCCCGTTATTACTAAATATAGCTCTATTATGCCCCGCACGACATACTTGCACAGTCTTTTTATCAAGATCAAATAGTGCGAGCACCATCGTAATAAACGATTTCCGTTCGATACCATCATACAAACGACGGTTGACATGAATCAACATATCCCTTGGTGATTCATACATGTGTGAGGCAAGTTGTATCATCCCCTGTATCTTTGACATATACAATGCAGCTGACATTCCCTTTCCCGATACGTCTGCTACAACCACAAGAAGTTTGTTATGCCCTAATTGGATGTAATCGAAGTAATCGCCGCCAACAGAAAGCGCAGGGAGGGAGAGACCCGCTATATCTAATCCTTCTATTGTGGGACTTTGTTTCGGTAAAAGACTTTGTTGAATCTTTCGGGCAATCTCTAATTGCTCTTCCATCTTTTGTTTTTCTAATTCACTCAGATGTAATCTGCCATTTTCGATTGCAATAGCCGCTTGACTCGCCACAGTTGAGAGAAGATCAATGTCTTCTTGAGAATAAATCTTTCCGGACATTTTTTTCCCAACATTGATCGTCCCGATGAGTCGATCCTTTAAAAACATCGGCACAGAAAGTACAATTCCTGATTTGAGAATCTTCTCTTTATCGGTATCATTGAGTGGGATCGTATTTGGCTCTTCATCAAGTAATTCAAGAGAAAGGGGTTGTTTCGTCTTTTGAAGCAATGAAATAAGAGAATTTTCTTCTTGAGCGAAACGAGAATATTCATCCGGTATATTCTTGGAAAGTCCGTAGCATCCCTCTTGAGCGTCGCATAATATGACAGCAACATTCTCTACATGCATAGTCCCTGATATTCTATTGACGACGGAATTCAGGATCTCAGGGACATTCATTAAGCGTGGTAATTCCTGACTGAATTCTAATAACGCTTTTTGATAATTATATCGTTCTGCATAAAAACTTCGATCAATAAGTTCTTGTGTCCGTTTTTTGATTGGGTCAAAAGCAAGGGCAATAATTACAAAAGCGAATACGTTTATAAGTTTATTGTCTTCAGTGCCAAAAACGTAAGCTATGCCGTTTCCGATACCTGTCACAATAAGAAGATAGATGATAGCAAGCGATGTTGTAACGATACCATAAATAAGACTACGTTTAACGATAAGGTCAATATCCATTAATCTGTATCTAAAAATGCTATACCCGAAAGCAATCGGAATATTAATGATAAGTATTCCGGGAACGAACATGAGCGGGTTAAGGAATATTAAAAAATTATTAGTTGTCCCAAGTATCAAAATATAGATAAATGCCGATATGCCGACGATAGCGGATATCAAAATTGGTCGCAACTGTTTTCGCTTTTGCTTATCAATAAGTTTAAAGTAGCTGTGCGAAAAAATTAATAACCCGTACACATAACAAACATAGGGGAATGTCAGTACAATATTATTCAAAAAAGGGATTTGATTAAAACGATTAAGAAACGCAAGTGTGACTGTGACAATACTAATGATATACAATATCCATACGCGGCGTCTGTTCACATATCCTTTTCGCAGAACAGGAAATAGCATGAAGAATTGTATGAAAATTGGCGGGGCTATGATTCTCGATACAGCGAATGCAACAAGTAAAATGACAGCTCTTGTCCAATGGCTGTCGGGTGGGATATCAGGAATCACCATCGAGAAAAATAACATTGCCGCTATGCTATAGTTTGCAAACTTGCGCTGAACAATCCCTTGTGGTCGCGTGAGAACGACAACGTAGCCTACAATTAATAATCCTAATCCTAAAAGGAAGTTTGCTAAATAGACAATGTTGAATACTTTTAAGATTTGAACTTTGGTTTCAATTCGCCCAGTTGTTCTGCCGACAAGATATGTAGCATATTCGCCTGATGGAACAGCATTAATAATTGCTTGTGGTCCATACTCTTCTGCTCTCTTCCCGTTTATCGAAAGAAGAGTGTCGTTTTCATGTATCCCCGCTTTATCGGCTACTCCATCTTTTACGATGTCTGTGATGAGCCATAATTTTGTATTTTCAATTGGCCGCCATGCACACTGGTCATTCCCCGTAGCATTAAAATACATGATTGAAAGGCAGTTGAATAAACCTATTCCGAAGACGACAAGTACTACGATCGAGTAGTAAATGCGTCTGCCGCGTGGTGATAGATTGGCTAAAGGGTTTTTCATACAGAGCAAAATAACAAATGGCTATATCAAAATCAAAAGGATTATATGATAATTTGAAGAAATCAGTATTCTTTGTATATTCAATATACAATGTACATATCTTATTAAAGATAACGTAATTCGTTAAACTATGTTACGGGCAAATGAGTAAGATAATGAACATATCATAGTTTCCAGCAATAGAATTATCAATTCCGGTAATTTTTGGGGTCGTAGCTCAGCTGGGAGAGCGCCTGAATGGCATTCAGGAGGTCGTGGGTTCGATCCCCATCGGCTCCACTAACAGACCATCGGTTTTCTACTGATGGTCTTTTTTTATCTATCATTATTAACATTTTTTTGGAATTTTCTATGGGTGAACGTGTAGATCAATTTAATGCATTTCGTTCCAAGATGAATGACCGGATTCTGGGCGAGGATAACCGTGCCATCAAACGTTTTTTTGGTGTCGATACCCTTACGTACGAAGAGGGAACGATTGACGTAAAAACCAAAGAAATGTTAGGACTTGTAGCTTCTATGGTCCTCCGTTGTGATGATTGTGTTTCTTATCATATCCTCAAATGCAAAGAACAAGGTGTAACGAACGAGCAATTATTCGAAGTCTTTTCTGTTGCGTTGACTGTTGGCGGTTCAATTGTAATTCCACATCTTCGTCGGGCTGTAGCATTCCTCGACGATGCTGAAGGAAAGAATGAATAAAGTTAATTTATAACGATTTCTTTCTAACCAAATCTTCACCATGGTCTCAAAAATTACATCCTCAATCAAGGATTCCATCCTTCAACAAATGGTTGATTCGGTAAGCGATATTTGTATCGCCACGAACGCTGAGAGGTGTATTACGCTCGTTAATCCAGCGTTTGAAACCTGTACAGGATTTAGCAAAGAAGAATTCCTCGGTAAAAAAGATACCTTCCTCTTTAGAAAAGAGTGGCGCGCCGCGTACACATCAAGTGTATTTAAACAACTCTCCAATGAGGGTGAGTGGAGCGGAGAACTTTCCATCCTGACCAAACAAAAAGGCTTATTACGGATTCATGCAACAATCACTGCCCTGTACGATACCAATAAAAAATTCGCCGGAAGTCTCTTCATAGGACGAGATATATCGGGTGAATGGAATAGCATTCAACAAAATTGGAAGAAGGAAGGTACTCTCCAAAATATTTTTTCTTCTCTCCATGATGCCGTTATCATTCTGGATGCTTCTGGGAAAGTCATTATGAATAACGAAGCGGTCACGGATATGTTCGGTTGCTCAAATTCCGATTGTTTGCAGGAGCACACTATGAACTCATGGGTGGAACCATCCGAGCATAAGCGATTAAAACAGGCTCTCACTATCACCGATAGGGAGGGATTTGTTTCAAATTTCCTTTTAACGTCAAAGAAAAAAGATCAGTCACGAATGATACTGAGCTGTTCATTTTCTAAATTTGTTGATAGCGGTATTCAAGGAAATGGCTATGTTGTTTCACTCCGCGATGTAACAAATGTTCATTATTCAGATGAATTGGCAAAAAGCCGGGAGAGGATGGAGCGCCTTGTTTCAGAGATTCACCGCAAAACGGCTATTCTCGATATCATTAATGAAATTCACAGACTTGTATTAAAAAAGACACCTCTGAGCAAAATATTCAAAATCAGTGTTGAAGGTGTTTCAAAGATATTGGAGCATGATCTTGCCGGGATTTACATTTACCACCCCGAAAAGAAACAATTCCTCCCCGATCTCGTATCAAAACAGACTCCTTTTTCAAAGAAACTTGCAAAATTCCCCCTGAATATCGGTGAAGGAATCATAGGAACCGCGGCTCTCTCCGGCGATGTAGTTCTCATCAATAATGCGCAAAATGATCCTCGTTCAATTTATCCTCCTGAACTTGAACCGCCTATTGAACACTTTATCGCCGCTCCCATGGTTGATAAAGACAGATTGTATGGTATAATGGTAATTTCGCGAAATCGAGACCCTGAGTTTATCGAAGAAGAAGCCATGTTATTAAAATCATTTACCGATGCTACAACTATTGCGTTTGAAAACGCCAATCTACTTAAATCAATACCTGATCTGGGTATTGAACGCTCGCTGCTCTATCGTAAAGGGAAGCGTAAATAATGTGTTATGAAATGATGTTGTATGGACATAATTGAATTTATTGAATTAAATCTTATTCTCCTCGGAGCATTAGGATTAGGGGTTTTCTTTTATCTCGTTTTTTTAATCAAAAAACGTAAGAAAAAAGATTTTCTTCACGATCCTAAGTAGCCCGATTTTACCCATTTTAAGAATCTTCTTAATATTATAGCCCTTTTATGATAGTAATGAAATTCGGTGGTACATCCACACAGGATGCTATTGCCCAATCCAATGTTGCCTCTATTGTTAAAGCTAATGTACACCGTGCTCCCGTTGTTGTTATTTCCGCCATTGCGAAGGCAACAAATTATCTTGAAACAGCCGGTAAACTGGCTGAACAAGGTAAAAACGATGAAGCCAACGCCAAACTGGAAGAACTCTTCCAACGACATTATGAAATTCTTGATACGAACATTAAAAATCAAGAACGCAATGCTGAAATCCGCCAAATCCTCTCTCAATCTCTTCTGGAATTAAAAGATTTAGTCGAAGGCGTTGCTATCCTTCGTGAACTTACCCCAAGAACATTAGATGCACTGTATTGCTATGGTGAGTTGCTCTCATCAAGGCTCATAGCCGCTACCTGTCAGGAGATCGGCTTGGATGCAGTTTGGTTAGATACCAAAGACTTTATGATCACCGAAGCAAACCATAACCATGCTTTGCCTATGATGGAGCTTGTGGAACAGAAACTATCTGCTTTGGCTCGTCCTTTAATTGATAGTGGTAAAGTTGTTGTAACGCAAGGATTTATCGGCGTTACTCAAAGTGGATTTAGAACAACAATGGGGCGAGAAAGCTCCGACTATTCGGCGACAATTATCGGCACTGCTCTAAGGGTTGATGAGATTCAAATTTGGACTGACGTTGATGGTATCCTCACATCCGATCCCAGAGTCGTAAACATACCCAAAAAAGTAAAAACAATGTTACCGGAAGAGGCATTTGAGCTATCGTATTTCGGTGCAAAGGTATTACATCCCAATACCATGCTTCCGGCTATTGAAAGAAATATCCCCGTTTACATTTATAACTCAAAACGACCCAATCTATCAGGAACAAGGGTCGCTTCTGATTCATCAAAACAGCCGGTACTCAAATCGGTGGCATACAAACGTAATTTAACCATTGTTACGGTTGCTCCCAGAAAGCGTTTGGGACAGTATATGTTTTGGGAGCATATCTATAGCATTCTTACCAAGCACTCTATTTCTGCCAACTTAACCGTATCATCGGAGTTTAATGTTGCTATTACGCTTGAAGCAAAGAGCAATCAGGATGCACTCATCCATGATTTGCAGAATGTTGGTGAGGTTTCTATTCAAGAAAAACAAGGAATCGTCTGTCTTGTTGGATATGGGATAAAACGTGTTCCGGCATATCTTTCGCGAACATTCGGCGTACTTTCCGGTATGACGATTTCGATGATGTCGTTCGGAGCATCCGAATCGAATATTACGTTTGTGTTAGATGATGATAATGTTCTTGAGGCTGTAAAACTCTTGCATCAGGAGTTCTTTGAAGGGAAGAATGATGATACTGTGTTTGAAGTCCTCGAGCATTATTCTGTGAAATAAACACCCGGAATGTAGAGAGATTTGATTAATTTGAAGCAAAAAGTAGCAAAGATCGCACTCAACCTTGAAGAACTGTTAGGTATTCCTGTTCAGGCAAGACAACGGGCAAAACCGCTTGATATGCTCATTGCCACAATTCTCTCCCAGAATACAAACGATCAGAATAGTTACAGGGCATTTACTCAGCTACGCGAGAAATTCCCTACTTGGGAGGATGTCCTTAATGCGAGAACATCAGCCATCATAAGTGCGATTAAAACAGGGGGGATGGCTAACCAAAAAAGTGTTCGAATCAAAAACCTTTTGAAAGAAATTAAAAATCGTTATGGTACTCTCGATCTCACCTTTCTAAAGAAAAAGACCAATCAAGAAATTTTTGATCTTCTCATCTCGCTTGATGGCGTTGGAACAAAAACAGCCTCATGTGTTATCTTGTTCTCTCTGCGCAGAGAAATATTCCCTGTTGATACTCACATTTTCAGGATTTGTAACAGGCTTGGTATCACTTCAAACAGCAAAACCCCCGACCAAACGTATGAATACATGCAACCGCTTATCCCGGAGGGGAAGGCATACTCATTTCATACAAATTTGATACGATTTGGGCGTAAAATATGTAAAGCGAATAATCCGTTGTGTGGCGGGTGTCCTTTGTATGATGAATGTGTCTATCCTGAAAGGGAAGAAAGAAGCATGATACAGCCTGCACCCTCCAAACGAAAAGAATTTAATTTTATGATATTGGATAATGTGAGTAAGTGAAGTTGTTTGGTAGTAGGTCTTCAACAACGCTTCAGAGGAGTAAATAACGGATTGGTTTATTCACCGATAGTACCCCCGCTCTTTGCATTCTGCGTTGTTTTTAATTATTTTTCTACTAATACAGGAAATACGGAACGCAATCCAAACATATCTCAAATACATCAATGAAATATTTTTATTTACTCCTCTTTCTAACGTTATCAATTTCAACTTTTGTTTCTGCCGCACAGTTAGAATCAACCGAATCTGATTCTACCCTCATGAAGGCGTGGGATGCGTTTGCAAATAACGACAGAACTCAAGCTACTGCGTTATTTAAAGCAGTCATTAAGCAAAATCCCGGGAGTGGTTCTGCCTATTTCGGTTTATCGCTGATTCATGAGTATGAGTTAGATATAAATATAAGTTGGAGGTATCTGACTGAGGCAAGCAAGTATCAGGAAAACAGCGATGCTTTTTTGTATGCCACAATCCGTTTCGGGATATTGCCGATAATCGATAATCCCGAAAGCAAAGCTTCTGATTTTTTATACGATGTACTATCCGAGACGAAACGTGATCCAATTATAAAAGCTATTGCTTATGAGATGCTGGGTACGTATTACGAACATCGCGGTGATGTATCGAAATCAAAGAAATTATTCGGTCAACTTAACCCTCTTAACGATTGGAGCGTTATTGGTCCTTTCGAAAATATTTCCGCCTCCGGATACGATGCAATCTACCCGCCTGAAGCAGAATACGATACATCCAAAACATACGTTGGAAAAACGGGAATACCTGCACACTGGTTTCACGTTACACAAACACGGAATGACCTCTGGTTCGATTTCCAACGGTATTTCGGACATTATAATTCGGTTTACTATGCAAATACATTTGTTCATTCGCCGAAAAAACAATCGGTGCAATTGCGCGTTGGAACTTCAGGATCGGCAAAGGTATTCTTAAATGATGATGAAGTAATCGGAGCATTTGAGGAAAGCAATAATGATGTTGATACGTATATTACACAAACAGAACTCCAGGAAGGGTGGAACAGGATTCTTGTCAAATGCGGTTACTCTGAAATAAGCAGATGCAATTTCATGGCGCGTATTACAGATTTGAATGGTTCGCACATTAGTGATCTTACTGTTTCAACAGATCCCCAAACGTATCAGAAACATCCGCGCCCGCAAGTAATGTTTATTGAAAATTTTGCTGAAGCATTTTACAAAGCAAAGATCAAGCAGAATCCCAAAATGCTTGAAAACTATATTTTACTAGCAAAGAGTTATCTCTTTAATGAAAAAACCGTAGAAGCGGAGCTTGCTCTTCGAGATGCGTTTGCTATCGCTCCCAATTGCGCGCCGTTGTATTCCTATCTCATGGAAACATATACACGAGCACTCAAGAAAAGTGAAGTCTTTTCTTGCATTGGAAAACTAACGGCATT
>ORJL010108981.1_pt1 | contig 11343 bp, 7 predicted proteins | sample 1779941 | NCBI WGS metagenome assembly ORJL01 (sample SAMEA104232317, study PRJEB22302) | groundwater metagenome | biome: forest; feature: aquifer; material: groundwater | place: USA | collected 2011-08-07 | depth 5.8 m | reverse complement strand
CTTGCCCGCTGAATCGGCGGTAGTGGGTGACCATGAACTGCTCGGCGGCGGCGCGCGTGGGGGACACGCGGCTCGGGAAGCGATGAGGAGATGACGACGTCCGGGCCGCCATCGCGTTCGCCGCCGTCTCTGCGCAGGAAGATCTCCCGCTGGCAGAAGCGCACGTCAAGCGGTGAGGATCAAGCTCGACGAGAACCTCCCCGCGCAATTGGTTGCCGTCCTCACCGCGCTGGGCCACGACGTCGACACCTGCGCGCCGAACGACTCGCGGGGCACGATGACGCCGCCGTGTGGGACGCCGCGCAGGAAGCCCAACGGTTCCTGATTACCCAATTCTGATTGACCCACCAGTAGCGCATCAGTCTGTGGCTCAGGAGGCCCGGTACACCTGGTCGTTGTGCCAGCGGAGAAAATCGGCGCTGGGTACTTCATTCTGAGATGAAGGCAGTGACAGCATCGACCCATGCAGCGGGTAGTAGCTGTGGCCATTCTGGTAGTCGAGCTTCAACCGTGGGCTGACGTCGACGCGGTACTCGGGCGTGATGGTCACGTACCCCTGATCAAACAGCCGGTGCAGGTCGGCCCGAAGCAGGATGCCGTTACGAACATCGTGCGGGCCGTTCTTCGCGTACGGCTGAATGTGCGAGGCCTCCAGTGCCGGGAGTGAGTGCTCGTGGGTCACGGCACACGCACGCGAGTAGGCGTCCATCACGGCCACCCGAAAGATGCCCTGTCCGAGCCTCGGTTCGATCACCTGCGGTGCACCGTACCGCGGCGAGTCTTCACGGACGAGCGACGGTCGCCGGGCATCCGCAGGCGGTCGGGCGCCGACGGCTCGAGCGCGGCACTCCTCCCAGAGACGCAAGCCCTCTCCGGTCGTCAGGTCGTACCTCTTGGGTCTTAGGTTCGACGATGGCCAGTCCCGTGGCCTCCGAACCCACGCGTCGGGTGTGAAGAAAGTCGGCTGGGCCAACAGAATGCAGCCGATCTCGTTCGAGGGATGCTGGGCGCGGTAGTCGATCCGGGCACGGATGCCCCCGATCCTCTCGCGCATAGCGTCGAGGGTCGGGCAGCCATTCCTGACATCGAAGGTCTCCCAAGCCAGCCAGTCCGGGAGGTGAGCGTAGCGAGCAAAATAGGCGAACCCGCAGACGGCGTGCTCGTACTGCGCCTTGAGCTTGAAGAAGAACGGCGACCCGACCTCTCCCCGAAAGCCCCAGTGCGCGGACGGCGTCCAGAAGTTCACCTCGTCCAAGCCGCCCTGGCCGAGCAAGAACTCATACCAGCCGTAGTCGGTGATGGCAACGGTGCCGTCCACGAGCAACATCATACGGCTGAGGCGCTGATCAGGGACGCGAAATGACGCGACGTCCGCGAGGTCACCCGTCTGCGCAGCCCGACCGAGGTACGTGCGTGATGTCTCGCTTACCCGAAGCGCAAATCAGGCGCCGAGATGCAGGGTTAGCATGTGGGCTAACAGACGAACGCCAACGGTGACAACCTGCGCGAAATATCGACACCAGTCGAGATACTGATCCTGCTTGAACTGCAAGCCGACCCATGTCTTGGCGTTTGTGCCGCGGTGTATTAGCCGGGCCTCGTTGCTGTGGATGGCTCCATTGAGCCGCCCGTACAGCAGTTCAGCCTCTTGCCTCAAATCGGGGGGGATAGCACCCTCGATCTCGAGTTGCTCGAGCAGCCCGCGTTCTTGGGCGGAACCGCGAAGGGACGGTATTCGAAAGCTGGGGTCACGCCGTTGCCACCGCTGAAACCTGTCCGGATATTTTGCGAAGGCTAGGTGGAGCACCGACAGTTCAAGAAATCCGCGCAGCACCTGCAAGGCGTGCTTGTAGTACAGGCGAGAAGCCAGCAGAACTGAACACTCGAGTTCGCTCAGCGCCTCGAGAGCATGCGCCACGGAGAAGAAGGCTCCGTCCTCGAGCATCGCAGTCGTCACGGCGTCCAGCGCGATCGCGTACTTCGCCATTCGCCCAAACTCGGGATCTTGCTCGAAGGCTGGGATGATGTCGGGGACGCCTTGGTCTGGCTGGGTCTCGAAACGATGCCCCTGTGCGCTTACGCCGAACTCGACGGCCTTCGCCAAGTAGTTCGCTTTGCCCCGTGCGTATAGATCCAAGCCGTACTCGCGACAATTACTTTGGTGGACCGTGCCGTCCGGCAACTTCATGACAAGGTCGTGGTCAAAGAGGTCGCCAAGGAACACGGCTAGGTCGCAGTCGTCTGCCCATGACGCGATGGGCTCAGCGGATAGTGTCAGGCCGGAAGAACAACGCTCAGGCAGGAATGGCATGCTCTGAATCCGTGACAAGTAGTTGAAGAATCTGGCCTGGCTCGGATCGGGGCGACCCTGAATCCCGAGGGGGTCCCTCTGCGATTCGCCTCATCTTAGTGTCTCAGCCTCTGGCCCGGCGTCGTCGTGCCGCAGTTGCAGTGGTACTCACGCATCGCGTTCTCGAAGAGTAGACGTGCAGCCGACGGGTCAAAGGCCACCGCGATTGTGGCCGACACAGCCAGGTCGAACAGCGCGGAAAGGGTGACAGCGTCAGGAGGGAGTTGGCTGAGCGCCTCCGCCAGGAAGGCGGCCCGCTGCTTGAGCTCTTGCTCTTTGTTATCCATGGCTTCGAACCGACCTCAAGCGGCCGCGGGCTTCGCCTTCGCTCCGAGGCGGGCGCGAAGGCGCGCTGCGATAAGCTGGTCTTCGGCGATCAGGCCGAGCGCAGCCATCGTCAGCGCTACTGGCGAGCGAAGTTCGGACTCAACCCGGGCGCCTCCCCAGCGTGGATCACTTCGGAGTTCCTCCGAGTGCGCGACCTTGGCGACCATCACTTCGCCGTAAACCTCCTCGATGCACTTCTGCACCTCGTCGGCAAGGTGGTCCGCGAACAGCTGCTTCCAATATTCCCGGAGCTCGACGAACGGCGCGAACTGACGGTTCAGCAAGACAACACCGTTTTCGTGGCGTGGGTCGTTCGGCGACCAGACTCCAGCCACGCCCGGCTCGATCTCGGATTCGTCCGTCCATCGCCAATCTGGCACGCCGCCCTTGCGACGCACAGCGGTCGCCGTTTCTGAACCAGGCTTGGCTTTCTTGATGCCCACGGTTGGGTGGCCCTCGCCTCCCGGCGCCGGTCCGTGGCCACCTGAGCTACCGGTGCCCCCGCCGCCAGTGCCGCCTGAACCGCCGTCGCCCGTTGTCGCCGGAGCGGGAAAGACCTTGATCAATCCGGTCGCCCGGAGGATGTAGCGGACCGTTCCCCACCGTCGACCAAACCGATCGAGCAGCCGCTCCTTCCACTTCGCGTCGCTCAGGGTGCCTGTCGCATCTGCAGATCCAGCCTTCGCGACAGCCTCTGCGATCTCAATGGGCATGTTTTCGGCAAACTCCTGGCCCCACTGCGGCCAGGGCAGGGGCTCGCCGGCGTGCTTTGTACCCCGAATCTTAAGGGCGTTCCGGGCTGTGTCAGGGTAGACACCGTAGGATCCATGCCCGCTTTTCGGGGGCACGGCGACAAGCGTCAAGTTCGAACGAACGTCCCGATGAGTTACGCCGAAGCTGCGGAACTGCGAAAAGTGTTGCTGCGTGTCGTACAGCTCGTCACCGTAAAGCGCGGCGATATATCCGCTCATATGCGCGTACGAGTGAACAGCTGGCCGATCACCTTTCCAGAGGTACCATTCGATCTTGGTTTCATCCTTCAGTTCAACGACACCATGGGCGCCGAGGTTGCCCTTCTCCCCGGCCGCGACCAGGAAGTGCCGAGCGCCAACAATGTTCCGGCGGTTCCAACGGTGGTCAACAGCGCCGTCGCCGGGGCGCGAAGATGACGACGCCTCCGCATAGTTGCGAGGCCAGTCCCCGCGCTTCTGACTCCGGAGTTCCTGCACATAGACGCTCAGATGCTCGGGGAGCGTCCAGATCCGCTTATTGAGGTACGCGGACAACCCCTTGATTTCGCCCTCGCCGTTCTCGCCAAGGAATGTGTCTTCCGTGCCCGCGTTCCCGAAGCAGATGACGACCGTGCCGTGTTCGTGAATCCAGTCGGGTTTCACTGCGGAGAAATCGCCGAAGGGCCGTACGACTTCCTCAAAAGAACCGCTATCCGTCTGAAAGCGACGAGCCCCGTATTCACCGGTCTTGGCGTCTCGGCGCAGCCAGACCATGCTGCCTTGCGGATCGCCCGCAACCCACGACATCACCACGATGCCTTCGCGGTTCCACGGAAGCAGCGATGTCTTGGCCCCCACCCCGAAATTCTCGTGGGCGTCGCCGATCGGTTTGCCGCCGCCACCGAAGGTGTTCAAGAACTTGAGGAGCTCGTCGGGGCCCATGCCCTTGCCGTTGTCGGCGACCATCAAGCGATACACGCCCTCTCGTTCGACGGCCCGCCACTCTGGACCGAATTCAATTCGCGTCGCACCAGCCTCGAGCGCATTCTTGAACAACTCGCGGACGTACTGCAGCTCGGAACCCTCTCGGTACGCGCGCTCGATGAGGTGCTGCACGCCTCCAACGCCCATCGGCGCGATCAGGATGTCCTGGGGACTGGTCACTGTCCGTCTCCCGCGAACAGGGCCTGGAGGTCCTGGATGTGACCGTCCAGGATTGAAACTTGATTCTCGAGACTTGTTCGCATCAGTGACGCGCGCTTGATCACCTTTTCGCTGTTGGTCTGGATGGTGCCCGTCAGCTTAGTGATCTCATCAAGGCCAGCGATCTGGCGTTCGATTTCACGGATTGCCGCGTCGATGGCGGCGAAGTCCGCTGCCTCCGCATCCCGCTGAAGCTTGGCGCGCGTGCAGAGCGCTTTGGCCACGGAGAGTCCAGCAGCCAGAACGACGTCAGTGTCGACATCATCGGGGTTCCAGACGACGACAATGTCATCGCCGTAACGGGTGAGCGGGTCGATTCCCTCAGGCGCGAGGCGAGAGGAGAACACAAAGAGTCCGATCTCGGCCTGTCGGTTCTTCCGAGCTGTTTCCATCAGAGACAGCGCGTCGGCCAGTCCGAAGCCTTCCCGTTCCTTGGCTTCAACAACGATGCGGGCGCCAGCAGCGGCGTGTTCGGGACTGAGGGCGACGGTTGCGTCGCCGACCTTGCAGTTCTTGATGACGCCTGTTGTGTTGCCGACACGCGTTGCTACGTCGCCGGCCTTCTGGCTGCACGTCCGGAGGAAATCGAACACTTCGGACTCGAAGTCGTCACCATGACGGGTGGAGCGGGCGGCTTCCTGTCGCCGGGCGGTGATCGTCGCGAGCTTCTCCAGCACCTCGCGCTGGAATCTCTCGCTAGCGTCGCGCTGACCTTCGACGACTGACAGCAGTTCGCGGCGGATCCTCGCCAGAGCCGACTGCTCTTGGTCGAGAGAGAACTCACGGCTGATCTGGCTCTGAGCTCGTTCCACGCGTGAAACCAGTCGCGAAAGGGCAGAATCTTCACGATCCAACGAAAATTCTGCGACCACTTCGTCGATGCGCTTTTCGAGTGCCTGACCGAGTTCGCCGTGACGCTCGGATAGCTCCTCTACGAGACGAGACAGAGCGCCCTCAGCGTTGTCCAGCGAGAACTCGCCGATGATGCGCTCTCGCTGAGTCGAGAGCTCTTCACCCAGTTTCTGGGTAAGCGTGACCAGGAACCCGTCGGAGGATGACGGATCAAGCAAGCTCGCGAGCACGCTGTTTTCACCGAGGTGGGCAGTCAGCGTCTGGGCGAGTTCGGAGCCATCGCTGCCGACGTGCCGACGAAGAACCTGTTCGAGTTCGCCGTCACGCTTGACCAGTAGCTCAAGCCGTTCGGCGAGACGGCCGCTCTTGGGGTCGAAGTATTCCTTCAGGCCCGCCGACAACTCCTGTCCGACCTGGCGTTGGTAGGTCTCGAGTGACACCCTGAGCGAGTCCAAAAGGTGCTCGCCCTCGCTCTTCAGCCGGTCAGCATCAACGTGCCCTCGCGCCTGGCGGAGAGCGATGACCCCGACCTTGATCGCGTCGAGGGCAAAGTCGTTGCGTGAGCGCGAGTCGGCGAAGGTTGCCAGCTCGGCGCAGACATCAGGATCGGTGACGAGCAGTTCGAGCTTGGTCGTACTGGTCGCGCGGGTTGTCCCCTCGGTGTCGGCCCACGTTACGGCGGATTCGGTGGTGGTGTGCATCGCAACTCGTCTCGCTGTCGTGACTGAGCAACCGCTGTGCCAAGCCAAGCGGAGCGACAATCCCCGCAAAATCCGCAAGAAGTCCTAGCGATTATGACGCCCGACGTCGATCGCGACGAGATAAGATAGTTTATGTAGTAACAAGAACTCTGTTACCATGATCACGTGCAGCAAGTCCTTATATCCTGGATCGGCAGAACCGACCTTCGGGCGGCTACCGAGTCCGACACCATTGGGCTGGGCCCAATCGCCCAAGCTCTCACCTCCCGGTCCTTCGATGCAGCCTACCTGGTCACGGACTATCCAGATGCCGAGGTGAAGCCATTTGTGAGCTGGCTAAAGAAGGAGACGACCGCGGCTCTTCACACTCTTAGAGAGCCGCTATCTGGGCCCACAAACTTCGGCGAGATCTACGAGGCTGCCCGCCGAGCGTGTCTGAAGGCGCTGGAGACCGCAGGCGCCGGTGCCAAGCTGACGTTCCACCTGAGCCCAGGTACCCCGGCGATGGCCGCCGTCTGGGTGATTCTGGCGAAAACGCGCTTCGCGGCGGAGTTGATTGAATCGTCACGTGAGCACGGGGTGCGAACCGCCTCGGTTCCGTTCGACATCTCCGCAGATTTCATTCCCGACTTGCTTCGCGAGCAGGACGATCGGCTTCGGGAGGGCAGTGCAGCTGTGCCCCCCGACGCGCCAGAATTCGCCGACATCCTCCACCGAAGCCGTGTGATGGCGCGGCTGATCCAGCGCGCACGCCGCGTCGCCGTGCGGAACGCCCACGTGCTCATCGAAGGCGAGTCTGGGACGGGCAAAGAGATGCTTGCGCGTGCGATTCACCGGGCCAGCCCGCGTCGCGACAAACCCTTTGTGCCCGTGAACTGCGGGGCGATTCCTTCGGAACTCGTCGAGTCGCAGTTGTTCGGCCACGAAAAGGGGTCTTTTACTGGCGCGGTCCAGCTGCACCAGGGCTATTTCGAAGCCGCCGACGGCGGCACGCTCTTTCTGGACGAGCTCGGCGAACTCCCTGCGCCCGCTCAGGTGAAGCTGCTCCGTGTAATCCAGGAAGGCGAGGTCGTACGCGTCGGTGCCACAAAGCCCGTGAAGCTCGATGTCCGCATAGTCGCCGCCACCAACCGGACGCTCACCGAGGAGATCGCGGCAGGCCGCTTTCGCGAGGACCTCTTCTACCGCGTCGCCGTAGCGGTTCTGAAGATCCCACCGCTTCGCGAGCGCCCCGGGGACCTCGGCCTTCTCGTGGACCACCTCCTGGAACAGGTGAACCGAGAGGCGACAGACGAGCCGGGCTACAAGGACAAGAAGCTTTCTGCAGGGGCAAAGAACCTTCTGCTTGCCCACGCCTGGCCGGGCAATGTTCGGGAGCTGCTCAACACACTTCGCCGCGCCGCGATTTGGAGCGAGGGGTCCGCCATCTCGTCGGAAGACGTTCGCGAGGCTTTGCTACCAGCGGCGACCTCAGGCCGTCGAGATGTCCTCGGAAGGCCGCTCGGCGGAGGCCTGAATCTACCAGAATTGCTTAAGGAAGTGGCTCGCAGCTATCTGCAGCGGGCGATGGATGAAGCGCGCGGCAACAAGACGAAAGCGGCGGAGCTCGTTGGGCTGCCGAGCTACCAGACCCTCACCAACTGGCTTGAGAAATACGAGGTCCTGAGCTGATGGCACGGTCATTGATGAGTAGGCCGGCATGGTCGGCATCGAGATCGACAGCATGAAGTCGCAGAACTTCGAGTTCCTGCGTTCGAAACGGGAGGTTCTTGCCGACCTCGCGGGCTTCGCGGAGCGCTACGCACACGAAGATCCAGCCAGCTCCCTCATCAAGCAGCGCAGCTTCGTCGAGCACATCGTCACCGAAATCTACGGAGCCTATCGACTGCGCCCGCCGTACTCAGACAACCTCAACGACTTGATGAATGCCGAGCCTTTTCGGCAGTCCGTTCCTGAGGTTGTCCAGAACAAGCTTCACGCCGTACGGAAAGCCGGCAACCACGCGGCACATCCTCGGCGTCCGATCACGAGCCAGCTCTCGCTCGATTGCCTCGACCAGCTCTTCGACATTGCCCGCTGGTTCCACGTGCAGATCGACGGTGGTGATCGTCTTGACGCGCCCAGGTATGTCGCGCCCGCACCGGACGGTGCCGGCCGGCCGAAGGAAACCCTCGAGAGGCTGCGCCTCGCCGAAGCAAAGTACGAGTCGATACTTGTCGCTCTCGAAGAGGAGACCCGGAAGCGGCTTGCCGCGGAACGTTCGGCCACCGAGCACGCAACCGAGCTGGCGCAGCTTGAGGAAGCTGGGCAGAAGGTCGCTTCCTTCCTCCAGTTCAACGAAGAGACGACGCGTCGTCGCCTGATCGACCAGGGGCTTCTTGCGGCCGGCTGGAATGTTGGTGCGAGCGGTGCAAACACCGACGAGGTCCGCCAGGAGGTAAGGCTCTCCACGATGCGCACGGAATCTGGCGAGGGCTTTGCGGACTACGTGCTCTACGGCGACGACGGAAAGCCGCTGGCCGTGATCGAGGCAAAGAAGACGGCCAAGGACGCGCGCGTCGGCGCCGAACAAGCGCGCATGTACGCGGTCTGTCTCGAGAACGAGACCGGGATGCGCCCGGTCATCTTCTTCACGAACGGCGTCGACATCTTCCTCTGGGACGACGCGCAGGGATATCCGTATCGCAAAGTTTATGGCTTCTACTCGAAAGACAGCCTCGAGTACCTGACGCACCAGCGGACGAACAAGAAGGCGCTGGCGTCCGTAGAGGCCAACCTCGCCATCGCGGACCGCATGTATCAACTCGAGGCCGTGAAGCGCGTCTCGGAGCGATTCTCAGCCAACTTCCGCAAGGCTCTCCTCGTGCAAGCGACGGGCACAGGCAAGACGCGAGTGGCCGTCTCGCTGTGCGACGTCCTGATGCGGGCTGGCTGGGCGAAGCGCATCCTGTTTCTGTGCGACCGCCGCGAGCTCCGTAAGCAGGCCGACCGCGTCTTCAAAGAGTTCATGCCTGGCGAGCCTCGGGTGGTCGTGGACAGCACAACCTCAAGTGACCGTGACAAACGCATCTACTTGGCCACCTACCCGGCCATGATGCAGTGCTACGAAGACTTCGACGTCGGCTTCTTCGATCTGATCATCGCCGACGAGTCGCATCGCAGCATCTATAAGAAGTTTCGAGCCCTCTTCCAGTACTTCGATGCTCTCGAAGTGGGGCTCACTGCGACGCCGGTCCGATTCATCGAGCGCAACACCTACGAGCTTTTCGGCTGCGAAGACCGAGATCCGACGTCGCATTTCAGCTTCGAGGACGCGATCAACTCGAAGCCGCCCTTCCTTGTGCCCTTCTGGGTCCGCGCGTTTAGCAGCCAGTTCCGCGAGAAGGGGCTTCGCTATTCGCAGATGAGCCCCGACCAACGCGATCAGCTCGAAGACCAAGATCCGGCGGCCCAGCAAGTTGATTACGACGCCGAGGACATCGACAAACAGGTCTTCAATAAGGACACCACGCGCTTCATCTGGCGCTCTTTGATGGAGGAAGGGATCCGAGAGGCGACCGGAAGCCACGTCGGCAAGACGATTGTCTTTGCGCGAAACCACATCCACGCTGTCCACCTCTCCGAGGTCTTCAGCGAGATGTACCCGCAGTACGGCTCTGCGTTCTGCCGCGTCATCGACAACCAGGAGCCCAAGGCCGAGCAACTGATCGACGACTTCAAGAGCCCAGACAACGAGCTCACAATCGCGATCTCGGTCGACATGCTTGACACCGGCATCGACGTGCCCGAGGTTGTGAACCTCGTGCTCGCCAAGCCGCTGAAGTCTTACGTGAAGTTCTGGCAGATGATCGGGCGCGGGACGAGGCTGCGCAAGGACCTTTTTGGCCCAGGCCGCCGCAAGACAGAGTTTCTGATCTTCGACCACTGGTCCAACTTCTGGTTCTTCGACGAGAAGTACAGGGAAAAGCAGCCTTCGCCGCAGAAGTCGCTGCTTCAACATCTCTTCGAAGCACGCGTCGAGCTCGCGCAAGCAGCTCTCGACAGGATGGATCAGCCCGCGTTTGAGGCGGCCGGCGCGCTCATTCTCGGGGACGTCCGGGCGGTCCGGGACACAAACAGCATCGACGCACGGGACCGCTGGCGAGAGCTCGAGATGCTGGCTGACGGCGATCGGGTCCACTACTTTGCGGCGGCGACGAAGGCGGACCTGCTCTCTATCGCCGCACCCCTTCAGCACCTACGGAGCATCCGCGGCGACGAGGACGCTTATCGCTTCGATCTGCTAATTACGCGTCTGCAGGTTGAGCTGGTCAAGGGTGGGCCGAACGCTCCCAGGGTGCAGGATCTACGCGCACGCGTTGAGGAGGCCGTGGAGCTGCTGGCCAAGAACCAGAACCCTGTGAAGGCCCGGGCGGACGCCATTAAGCAGGTGAGGAACAAGGAGTTTTGGAACTCCGCGCAGGTCCACCACCTCGAAGGCGTGCGCCGCGAACTTCGCGGGATCATGAAGTACCAGCAGCAAGCTCCGACGACCAGGGTCGCGCCTCGAGTGTTTGATGTCGACGACGCGGAGTTCTCGGCGGAGACCTATATTCCCAGACTCGAAGGGCTGGATCTGGTCGAATATAAGCGACGTGTCGAATCCGTGCTGCGAGAGCACTTTGCTCAGAACGCGATCCTGCTCCGCATTCGAGCCGGGAAGAGCGTGCGCGACGAAGAACTGGAAGAGCTGGCGAGGCTTGTCCTCCAGGTCGACGACAAGGCCAATGTGAGGCACCTTGCAGGCCACGACCCAGAGAGCAGACGTTCGCTGCTTACGATCTTCCGGGGGCTCGTTGGTCTCGACCCCGCGGCGGTGGAGCAGGCGTTTACTGCTTTCGTCCACAAGCATCCGCGGCTCTCTGCGCAGCAGCTTCGATTCCTCCAGGTGCTCCAGAACTACATTGCGCAGAACGGCGGCATCCATATCGAGCGCCTCTATGAACCGCCTTTTACGACTATTCACGCGGAGAGCGTCGATGGGATCTTCACCGATCCAGGTGCCGTCGATGATCTTCTCGCAATCGTGAACTCCTTCGAAGCCAGGCGGCAGGCATCATGAGCACTCTAACGACCCAACAGAAGGGCGATATCGACAAGCTGTGGACCGAGTTCTGGACCGGCGGGGTTACGAATACCG
>ORJL011652484.1_pt1 | contig 11346 bp, 7 predicted proteins | sample 1779941 | NCBI WGS metagenome assembly ORJL01 (sample SAMEA104232317, study PRJEB22302) | groundwater metagenome | biome: forest; feature: aquifer; material: groundwater | place: USA | collected 2011-08-07 | depth 5.8 m | reverse complement strand
GCCCCGGCAAATTTTCGGAACGAGTATATTTTCACGATGTTTCTCCTTTACGGTAATTTCGTCTTAAACTCATTTTTGCCAAGCCAGTAATTTTGTTAACGCAATCTCCCCTTTATCAAGGCCGGAAATGAAATTCCGCCAAGGCGGCGCCGGTCAGGTCATCGGCCAGGAAGGGTTTGAGCGGCGGCAGGCCTTGCGCTTGCCGGCCTGCGGCCCCAACCGCCGGAATTTCACGCACCTTGTCGGCATGCACCCGGAGCCGTTTGGGGTTGCTCGGGATCTTGTTTTCGTGGCCGTCCGGGAGGAAAAGTTGCGGATGGTCAAAGGGGGCTGTTTCCCAGCGGACCCGCTCGTCGGTGAGCGCCAGCAGGAAGTCGACCAGTTCGGTCTTGGCCGTGGCGTTAGCCCGCAGCCCGTTGATGCCGTCCAGGAGGGGAGCAAGGTCGGCGATATTGGCCTCATGGAAGTTGCCGCCCCGGACGTAGAAATCGGCAACCTGCATCAGGGTCGCCATGCCACCGTTGTGCATATAGGGACCCGTCAGTTCGATATTGCGCAGGCCGGGGGTCTTGAAGGCGCCCCGCACGGCGATGCGGCTTACGGGATCATTGGGCGGCGGACAGATGGTCGGCGGATCGGCGATGAAATTGTTCGCGCACCCGGGCTGGGCCAGGGGGGTAAAGGGGAGCCGGGCCCGCTCGAAGTGCTGGCCGGTGAAGGAAAGGGGCATCTCCACTCCGTTCAGGGTCACCCGTCCTCCCCGTCCTATGTCTGCCGTTGTCGGCTGCACGCCGATATTATAGAAGCCGATATCGTAGTTGGCCAGCGCCCCGTTGGCATTGCCCATCAACTCGATCATGCCGACCTCGCCGGGGTCAAGAAGCTGGCCGACCGCGGACGCCGTCAACTCGGCGCCGGCATGGCAGGCGCTGCAGAGCGTACCGCCGGAAAAGAACAGGTTCATGCCGCGCAGCTGCCGTTCGGTCATGGCCGCCGGGTTACCCCTGAGGAAGCGGTCGAAGGGGGTGTCGGAAGAGACCAGAGTGGCCTCATAGAGCTGCACCGCCAAGCCGAAGAAGAGGGAAAAATTGGCCTCCATCTGACTGAGACCCTTGGCGCCGATGGTCGCCGTGCTGTTCCAGAACTCGTCCTGGAAGGCGGCGCGGATCATTGCCCCATAGGTGGTCGTCAGGCCCGGACCGCCCGGTTTGGCGAGGGACCCCAGGACGCTGTCCGTCGGATGGACCCGCTGCTTGGCCAGGGGCGTTAGTGTCAGGAGCTTCCGGCCGATCTCGGGAAAGGTGCGCCCGGCCCAGGACATCTCCATGTCGGAGAGGGGAGGACCCACGGCCTGGGAGGCCAGGCTGGCATTGTTCAGGGCGAAGGGGTTGTTGGCCAGATCGCCCGTCAGGGCCACTTCGGCCAGTCCGCCGGTCCTGTTAATGAAAACCCGGGCCGCCGTGTCCATGATGCCGAAGGGATTGACGCCGTTGAAAAAGTGATTCGCCCGGCCGTCCCAGAAGTTGGCGATGTTGAAGACGGCGTTGATCGTCGAGGGGGGGTTGCGCGGCGGCACCCGCCGCACATTGCGCCCGTCCCGGGCGAAGACGCCGTCGCGCAGCGTACGGCCGGCATCCGTTGCCTGTCCGGAGCGCACCCCCTGAAACTGGGTCAGGGCCACCCCCTGTGAGGAGATGACGTCGTTGGCGTCGCGCAGCACCGTCGAGCGCCCGGGATTGGCCGGGTCCGTGGGACGAAAATCAGGATCGGATGGCTTGAAAAAGGGGAAGTCGGCCGCACCCACGGCAGTGTCGGGACGACGCACCTGGAAGGTCGAATCGCCGCCGTTCAGCCCCGGGCTGAGGGAGTTCTTCACCCGGTTGTCGGTGCCGGCATGGAAGTGACAGCTGGCGCAAGCCTGGCCGCCGTCGCTGCCTAACTGCATGTCCCAGAACAGGGCCTTGCCCAGACGGATGGCGGCCTGCCTGTCCTTGACGAACCGGCCGATGTTGGCCGGCTCCGGGACCGGCACCTGGTCCAGGGAGACGGGAAGGGCCGCCCGGGCTGGTTCCGCCGCCAGCAGACTCGCTGTCAGGAGCAGGGCCGTAAGGAAGTTCCGGCCGGATTTATCTTTTCTATATTCACATTTCATATGTTAACTCCTCTTGGAAATTCTATTTCTTAATGCAAAATATCGCTGTCATCCCGGTGAAAACCGGCACCGAGGGTGCTATTTGTGGATTCCGGAGCGCGTCCGGAATGACGGCGACATTAAATGCCTCGCGGTGCCCCGTGGGCATGGGATTTTCTCTGCCGACCCGTGACCGCATCTTATCTCAACCTGAGCGGGAGGCCCAACAACCGGACGCCATTGGCGGAGAGGGCATTGACGCTGGGCAGGTACGCGCCCGGGCTGGTCTTTGCTTTGCCGGAAAAACTCCAGGCACCTGAAGGACCAACAGGGACTTCGCCGATCAGGGGGAGAACGAACTGGCCCCGGATCTCGCCTGCCGGATTAGTCAAAGTCCGGACCTCTATATAGGCGTTCCCGGCCAGGATCGCCCCTAAGGCGTCGCTGAAATTGTTGATGTTGACCGCCGGCTGGGCTTGAAAATTTACCTCCGTCAGTTGGCCGGAGAGCAGGGGAGGAAAAGGCAGCCCGCTGCGGCTGTCGAAGAGCGTAAAGATGGCCGGTCCATTCACCCCTGCGGCGCCGGCACGGATGCTGACCAGGGTGACGGCGCTCGCCGGCAGCGGTTCCATAATCAACCGATAATCGATCGCCTGCTCGGTGAGGCGCAAGTCAGCGGTACCGGCCGCTGCGCTGGTCACCGGCGGCGTTTCGGCGGCGCCGGTGAGCGCGGCGCGCGGTCCGCCCAGCAATTTGATGGAATTATTCGTGGCATCATTGCTGGTTCCCGTGACCCGCCAGCGGCCCGTACGGGACCACCGGGATGCCGCCGCCGTCAGTTCCTCGACGATCACACTCACGGTTGCCGGTGCCGACACGCGGCCGCCGGTATCCTGGGCCACGTAACTGAAGGTATCCACGCCGACGAAACCGGGCGGCGGCGTGTAGGTGAAGGTCGCTTTCCCGGTGACGATGTTGGTAAAACGCCGCACCGTGCCGCCGTTGGCCGTGGTCTGCGGCTGGGCCAGCAGGATGGTTCCCGGGGGGTCGGCGGGGTTCACGGAGGGCAAGCCGATCGCCTGCGGATTTATGCCATGGACGTTGCCGGCGCCGACGACATCGGTGTCGTTGGCCAGCACGTCGATGCTTACCGGCCGACCTTTCGCCGTGGCGACGTTATCGGGGTTGGCGGCCGGTGTGACATTGGGGCCGTCGTTAAAGATCTTGCCATGCACCTGGAAGCGGTCAATCACGATTTCCTGGGAGTTCCCGGCGGCGTTGAGCAGGAAGCCGGCGGGCGGATTGAGCAGCCTGATCCGGAAGACATTGCCGTTGGGTCCGCCCGTCACCGGCACAGTCAGGGGGGCTAGCAGGGTGCCCGGATCGCTGAGATAGCGGTTGCCGTTCAACGCCGTGACGGGCAGGAGTCCGGCCGGAACGAGAAAAGGACCGAGGCCGGTAGCGACATTGGCGACAATGCCGGCGCTTACGGCCGGATCGAAAACGGCAGGTGGCGCCGGACCGTTGGCCAGGGCCAGGAGAAAGTTACCGGCCGGCGGCGGCCCCGCAACCAGGAAATTGCCGATATCCTGCGTCTGGTTGATCTCCCGGTTAAGGCCGGTCAGGGGGACGACATAAGTAGCCGTGCCGTAGGGATGGGTGACCTCGTAGGTCCCGGCGACGCGAACGTTGATGCGGATCCGGATGCGTCCGAAGGCTATCTGCGCGCCGTCGAGCACCGCCAGGGAGGAGAAGGACGCTTCCTGAGCCAGGACCAGGAGGGCGTCGCCCGGCAGGGGCGTGCCGTTTAGGCTGCTGGTGAAGGTACTGAAAGCGGATGCCGACCACCAGAATGCCTCGGGGCCGAAATTAACGGGAAAGGAGATCGGCCCCCCCAGAAAGGGCTCCTCGGTGAGACAGGGGAAAAAGGTGCCGCCAGCCGTGACGGCCTGCTGATCAAGGCAGAGTTCCAGCTTCAGGCCGTTGGCGTCCCTGAACCACAGGGGAAAGCCGTGGGCCAGGCTAAAGGCCACGTCCGCCGGGTTACCGGCCGCCGCCACTTCGTTGACGGCGGGATCAGGCTTTCCGGAGACGGCGGTAAGTTCGGCCTCCGCCGGCAATACCCAAAAAATCAGGCAAAGGGCCGTTATCAAAAGGATACGTATATGCAATTTTGCACCTCCAGTAATTCTTTTTCTATGCTTTGTGCACAGGACATGCCGATCGGGGCAAGCATGTTATGTCTTTCATCGGTAAGGATTAATGGCTTCGTAAAAAGTCGGATTTCCCTCTCTTTTGTCATTCCCGGGGGTACGGGAGTGACGGTCCCCTTTGACTTTTTTACGAGTGCATCAGGATCGGTCTTTTGAGATTCCTCTTTTATAAAAATCTTGAGTGTCACCGAACACATTCCCTCCCTCGGCTCCCAATGTATAGATGCCGGGAAGGGAAATCAAGGGTGGTTAAGTGTGAGTTTAATGGCAGGTAGATATTATCTGGGTAGGATTGCCCAATTGCCAATAGGTAGAACTACCTAAAGGTAAAAGGGGGACAGTTTAAAAAACTGTCCCCCTTTTACCGGTCTTTACGTTAAGGGGTGGGCAACAGGGCGGCGGCAATGGCCTGGATCTCCGCCGGGGTCAGCTTGATGTCGTTCATGGTCGGATTGTTGGTGAGTTGGAAGGTGATCATAAGCGCCGTGGCGCTGGTCAGGTCGGGTCCCACGTTGCCCTGACCCAGGCCGTTGCCCTTATGACAGCGGGAACAATTGGCCTCGAAGAGCGCGGCGCCGTTCAGGGCGATGGTGCAGCCGCCCTGAACGATGTTGGTAATCGGGCCGGCTAAGCGCAGCGCCAAAGTATCGTTTCCCAATTCGAAGAGTCGAAAAGCGCCGGCGAGGCCGGGGTTGTTATCCACCCGGAAGGTGGAGTTGACGGTGGCGTTGACGTTGCTGGTCAATTCCAGGCAGGAAGTGGCCGTGCCGCCGGCGGCAATAGCATTGCGAAAGTCGGTGGCCCCTCCGCTCCCGGAGAGGGCGTTGTTGGCCACCAGGGCCGCCAGGATTGATGCGCCGGCGGCCGTCAGATCGATCGCCTGCGCGGTGCTGGCAGTGACGGTGTTGCGCGAGATGACGGCGGTGACTTTGGCCGCGCCCAGGCTGCCGATGTCGATGCCGCCGTTTCCTCCGGCCGTACCTGAAGTAGTGAGGGTGTTGGTCATGATCTGCAGCGTTACATCGGTGCCGGCGCCGTCGAGACTGACCGTTATCCCGTCCTGGGCGGAGCTGCTGACGTTGTTGCGGCTCATCGTGACTGTGGCGGCCACCGGGACGGCGGCCACCGGATTGCCGGCCTGGTCTTCGTTATTCACCAGCTTGATCCCGCTCCGGGGGGAGCCCGTGATGGTGTTGGCCGTCACGAAATTGTTCCCCGTCACGGCGAGCAGGCGGATACCCTCCCGGCCATTGGCGGGATTGAAGGTGATCGTGTTGTCATGCAGATTGTGACCCGTTCCCCCCGGGGCCAGGATCGCTTCGTTGAAGGCGGCCTGGATGGAGAACCCGGCCACTTCGTTTCCGGTGGCCAGCATGACCACCGGGATGTTGCCGGCGGCGCCTGGAGCCAGTCCGGCGTTCGAGATGACGGCGTTGGGTACCGGGTCGACGAGCGGGACGCCGTTCACGAGCAGGCCCACCCCCTCACCGAGCAACCGCTGGCCGGGCTTCAGGGTGATGCCGGCATTTTGACCCGTAGCGGCAAGGTCGCCGGCAAAGACAAAAATGGTATCATTGGCATCCGAGGCATTCTGGGCCTGGGCCAGGGTGATGAAGGGCGCCTGGTCGTTGCCCCGGTTGGTCCCGGTGTCGTTGTTTCGGACGTACCAGATGCGTTCGGTGAGGTTGACGGTTACCGTGGCCTGCAGGTTACCGGTCAGGCGGTAGGTAAAGGTATCAGCGACGTTCTGGAGCCCCGGGGGCGGGTCATAGGTAAAGGCCCCGGTGGCGAGGTTGACGTTGACGGCGCCCCCCTGGCTGGTCGCCGTGTCGGCCGAGGCAATGACGGCGCCGGCCTGATCGTTGGCCAAGAGACCGGCGGCGGCTAACACGGTGAGGCGGGTGTTGCCGGTCCAGTTAAAGGTGTCATTCGCCGGGACAAGATTGGCCGGCGGCGGATTGCCGGCGGGTGGATTGCCAGCGGGTGGATTGCCGGCGGGCGGGACGATGGGGTCGCCGCCCGCCGCGACCGGGACAGGGTCGCCCCCGCCGCCGCCGCAGCTAAAAAGGGCGGCCAGGGAAACAAGCAGAATAACAGCGATGCTCCATTTCTTGAATGTTGTCGGCATAAGCGGTCTCCTTTCGGGAAAACAAGGCGGCCCGGGGTGATGGTCATCACCCTGGGCCGCCTCCCGGAGCTGGACGGTGTCCAGCCATCGTTTCCAAGCAGGCACTAATTAATATTGATCGGTATCCTGGCGGTCACCAGAAGCCGCTGGTCGTCCGTCAGGACCTTCTCCCCCCGGGTGTCGAAGAATTTTACCGTGGCGACGTCGTTGACCGGGGTTGCCGACCGGATGAGTGCATCGAAGCGCCGGGCCGTGCTGAGGCGATAGGGGGTATTCTTCGGCAGCAGGAAGGCATGGTTGTACCGGGCAAACGGCGGCACCCCCAGGGCGCGGCCGTCGAAGGCGATGATCACTACGTCTACCGGGAAGGTAACGGAGATGGAATTGTAGGCCGCATCCAGGACCCGGACCAGGACGGTCTGGTTTATCCCGGCATTGACGGCAACCTGCATGCCCGTCACCCCGCTGTTCAGCGCCGGGGGGATGAGCCCGCCCGGCAGCCCGCCGCCCGCCGGGGGAGCGCCGGCGGGATTGATCGTTCCCGTTCCACCCTTGGCGGCCGGCACGGGAACGCCGGTGACGAACCAGTAGTCGGCGTTGAAGTCGTTGAAGAACCCCTGGGCGAACTGATCGTCCACCCCGGGCCGGAGGACGTTGACCAAGGGCGCCGCGACGCTGCCCAACCCGTCCTGCGTATTGGCGCCGCCGGGATAGAAGGCCTTGGCGTTATCCGCCAGGTCGCTCCAGACGGAGTCCCGGTCGTCCATTACCCAGAGGGCCTCCACGTCGTAGGGAACGGTGAAGGCGTGAGGATGTCCCACCCCGACGCCGAATGGTCCCGCCACGCCGAAGGTGGGGTCGCCGCTCACGAAGCCCGGGAACTGGGGAAAGCTGCCCACGTTGGCCGCGGTGCGGCGGGGATAGCCGCCCACGTTCTTGGCCGCTCCCCCGGCGTTGATGGGGACAGCGGGGTCGTAGGCGTCGGGCGGCTCGATGAGGAGCATGCCGTAGAGCCCGAATTCAAAGTGCTGCACCGTATTGCGGTGGCAGTGGTAGAAGTAAGTCCCGATGAAGTTGGGCTGCCACTGATAGGTGTACTGGCCGATCTCCATGGAGCAGTGCCCCACTCCGTCGTTCATGGGGGGGGGCTCGATGCCGTGCCAGTGGATGGGGTGCGGGGGCGGCCCCGCCCCCTGGGTCTCGGCGTGGAATACCACCCCCCGGGGCACCCGGATGGTCGGTCCCGGCCATACTCCCTGGCCGAAAAAGTCGCCATCGCTGAAGGTCATGAATTGGAGGTTCTTGGCATTGTCCCAGGTGGTTCTCTGCAGCATGGCGGCGATCAGCCGGCGCTGCACCGTATTGGGCACCGATACATTGCCCAGGCCCAGGGATTGCATGAAGGCGGGTACCGGATTGGTGGGGGCGATGACATCGGGCGTCGTCGGGCTGTCCCGGGGCGGGTCCCACATCTTCGTCCACATCCCTTCCATGCCGGCAATCGACCGGCGGCGGATTCTCGCGCCGGATTTTGGTGTTATAGCCATTATATTTCTCCTTTTATTCTTTTAATCATTTTTGACTTCTTCCCTCCCGGATGATCACGCGGGGTCTTTCCCCGCCGCGGCCCCGGTAGCGCTGGTGCTGCGGCCGAGGTCCAGCATCATCTGAAAATCCTCGTCCCGGGGGAAGTCCAGCAGGGTGTTCCGGTCGCCGATGATATTGACCCCGGCGATCAGGCCGCAGTTGTAGTTTCCCCCCTGGGCCGTCTGGGACGGCTCCGAATGGTCGTGCATGGGGTAGCAGAGCGGCGACTGCCGCTGGGCGAGGTCCACCGTGCCGCCGCCGTCGAACCTCTGGACGACCACCGCCCCGACTGCCGGGTGATGCCGGTTGAATTCCTCGGTGGGCGGCCAGGCCGGGGTACCGTTTAGGGTCGTAAGCGGCGTATCGGCGCGGCCGATCCCCCGCACGTTGGGGACGTCCGGCGGCCGCATGTAGGGAAATACGTAGTCCACGTGGTTCATGGGCAGGAGGGTAAAGACGTCCACCCAGAGGGGATTTTCCTGGGGGACGTTGTCGATAGCCGTCACAAAGAAGTGGTTGCAGTGGTAGTGCATGGAATGGGTCCAGAGTCCGGCGTTTACGATGCGGACGATCGTCGGTTCGCCCACCCGGTACGAAGGGGTGATGGCCGAGTGGTTGTGAGAAAAATGCCCGGACTGCCCGTCGATGGTGAAGTACTGGGGCTTCCGGTTGTGGGCGGCGACCTGGACGGGGAACTGGGCATCGGTTCCCGTGCGGGGATCGTTGCTCACGTTGACAAAGGCGCTGTCCAGGAAAAGGTTCACAAATTGCGCTGCGGGATAGTTCTGGCCCGGATTGGCCTGAGCGAAGAGCCCCACCTCTTCAAAGAGGACGGGGCTGGCCTGGTGCAAGAGCCAGATGTGCTGCCTGGTAGCCGGGGTGCCTGTCGCCGCATCCCCCGCTTCCCAGGAGAGACCCGGCCACCAGGGCTGGCTGCCGAAGTCGTCGAAGAGGGCCTGGATCCCGGGCGTCGGATTGGCATAGGGGGTGAGCTTGTGCCCCGCCGCGGCGGCCTTGGGCATGACGACCAAGACCCCGTGCAGGCCCATCACCCGGTTGACGGGGGCATTCAGGTTGTCGTAGTACAGATAGGTGCCGGCGGCGCCGGCGGCAAACTCCACCGTGACCTTCGCGCCGGGGGCAATGGCGCCGGTGTTGACCATGGGCGGGTCGGCCGGCGTCGGTCCCGGGATGAAAAAGGCGTGCGGCCCGTCGAGGGCGTTGGTCACCTCCAGGCGGATGCCGTCACCCTCCTTAGCGAAGATCTGGGGGCCAGGACAGTCGGCCGGAAAGCGGTCTTCCTTGAAGACCCAGAAATAGCACTCGGCAGGGTTGGGAAACGGGCTGTTCGGCTCGAAGGTGACCATTTCCTTCACGGCATCGCTGATGGTAAATTTGAGGGTCTCGACAATTTGCAGGGGTGGTGGCGGCGTGCCGTTGCCGTTGCCCCCGCCGTTACCGGCGTCTCCCGCGCCGTCACCCGCGCCGCTGCCCGCAGGGAGACTATCGCCGCCACCGCCGCCGCAACCGACGACGATGGTGGCCAGGCCGGCCCCGGTACACCACAGAAAATCCCGTCTGCGTAAATCCTTCATATACGTTTCCTCCGTAATGGTAGTGTTAATGGAAATTTGTGTTAGCAAGCTACCCGTAATTCAAACTATTGACAAGGGGAATTAATTGGAAGGTAAATGGTAGGTCAATGCTATGATCTTAAGCGGGTGCTGCTATCCTGGCGGGTGAAAGCGGGGGCAAAATAGGCAAAATAGAAAAGCCCTCCGACCATTGGCAATGGTCGGAGGGCTTTTCCTGGGTGGGGCAAGCCCCCCTACTTCATCTTCAACGGTGAGTTGATGATCACGTTGGCGGTGGACTCCACATGGATGGTCTGTGGCACCGCCCCGGGGCTGACCTTTGATTTGCCCTGGAATCTCCAGGAGCCGTTGGCCTGCACCGGCACCGTTCCAATAATCGGTCCCGTCGGCGCGCCCTTGCGCAGTCGGATGAGGTTCGGCTGTCCCGGGGCCGGCAGCGGCACGTTGGTCAGGGAGCTGGTACCGGTGATCGACCACTTGCCGGTTCGCGCCCGGAACTCTGCCTTGCCGGCCACGAGTTTTTCCACCATGACGGGCACCGCCACGGCATTGGAGGTAAGGGCGCACATATCCTGTACCGTGTAGGTGAAGCTGTCCTGGCCGAAGAAGTTGGCATTGGGGGTATAGGACACCGTTCCGTCCGGGTTTTTCACAGCAGTCCCGCTGGCGGGCGGCGCGGTGATCAATATCGAAGCCGGGTTGATCGGTACGGGCGTGGCGGGAGCTGTTGCCGGATTGCTGCCGGCCGTATCGTTGCCGGTCACGCTAACGGCCTTGGCCTGGCCGGTCGCCGTGGCCCCCAGATCGGCAGCGGCGATGGGCGCCACGTTCGTGTCCAGGCAGCCGGAAACCTTGGCCTGCATATCGAACAGGTTTGTGGTCCCACCGATGATGCCGGGGCCGGTGATGGTGAAGGCGTTGCCGTTAGGGCCGCCGGTTACGGTCACCGGAACCCCCGGTTGGGCGAGATAGGTGATGCCGCCGACGATGATCGGCGCAGTCGTGGGCCGGAGGAATGGGCCGATGCTGGCGCCGTTGGCATTCACAGTGCCGGCCTGGGCCGGGTCGTCGGGCAGCGCGGCGCCGCCCTGGGGAGCGGGCTGTTGCGCAATCGCTATGCCGATGCCGACATCCTGGGTAATCACCTGTCGGACGCCGGCCACGCCGTTTACGGTGAAAGTGCCGTAGGGATGGGTCACGGTGAAGCTGCCCGTCTGGGTGGGCGTCATCCGGATCCGGATGCGGGCAAAGGCTACCTGTCCGCCGGGCTGCACCCCCCCGAGAAAGGCCGCTTCCATGGCCAGGATCAGGAGCGCGTCGACGCCGGGATTGGCGATGGTTGCTTCCGCCAGCCAGTAGAAGGCCTCGCCCGCGGGGTCGTAGTTGCCGGGGACGGAGGCGGGTAAAGCGGGATTGGGCAGTTGAGCCAGGCACATCCCGTTTTGATCGAGGCAAAGTTCAAGCCGCAGGCCGGTCGCATCCTCGTACCAGAGTGGATAGCCGGTGGCGACGCTCACCGGGCCTACCCTCGTGAGGGCGGCCTGGGCCGGGGGCGTGAGGCCCGCCAGTAAGACGGTGGCGAGCAGTATAATGAGCAGTTTTTTCATGTTATTTCTCCTTTCCGGCTATTTGGGCACGGCCACGAAGGCACGGGTGCCCTGGACGCCGACGACGAGGTTGTTGTCATTTACT
>ORJL011414103.1_pt1 | contig 11347 bp, 9 predicted proteins | sample 1779941 | NCBI WGS metagenome assembly ORJL01 (sample SAMEA104232317, study PRJEB22302) | groundwater metagenome | biome: forest; feature: aquifer; material: groundwater | place: USA | collected 2011-08-07 | depth 5.8 m | reverse complement strand
GCCGCCGCTTCAAGCTGGTGCGCCAGGGTGTGCCGCCCATAACGGGAGCCGGCGGGACTCTGTCCCAGTACTTCACCGTGTACGATCTGGAGAGCGAGCAGGCCCTGCAGACGCCGGCATTCTTGAACGCGGCGAGGTCGCCGTGGAGCGACTGGGTGCGTAGCTGGTACACCCGCCGGATCTGCTGCCTGTACCGTCGCATCCCAAAGGGGACCTGACCCTTGGCTTTGGTGAACTCGGTCCTGGGACCCATCGAGACGTCCGCCCTGGGGACAACCCTGGCCCACGAACACCTGCTGGTCGCCTCCGGCGGTATCAGCCGGGAGTTCCCCGACCTCTTGGACGCTGGATACCTGGACCTCATCGTGGACGGGTTGAAGAAGGCCAGGGCTGCCGGCATCAACACCGTTGTGGATGCCACCACCTTCGACTTGGGCCGCGATATCAACGTCATCGCCGAGGCATCGCGCCGCAGCGGGGTAAACGTTATCGCTTGCACCGGTTGGTGGCTGGACAAGCCCCGCTACCTGGGCGGCATGTCCGTTGACCAGTTCGCCGGCGTCTTTGTCCGCGACATCGAGGTGGGCATCGCTGGCACAAACATCAAGGCCGGAGTGTTGAAAGCGGCCAGCGACATCGCGGGGGTGACTCCCGAGGAGGAGGTCATCCTGAGAGCCGTGGCCAGGGCGCACCACCGGACGGGGGTCCCCATCATGCTCCACTCCTACGCCCCGGGCCAGGTCGGTCGCAGGCAACTGGACATCCTCAAGGCAGAGGGCGTCAACATGCGGCGTGTGAAGCTGGACCACTCCAACGACACGACTGACGTGGAGTACCTGACATGGGTCCTGGACCAGGGTTGTTTCCTGGGCCTGGACCGCTATCCTTTCCTGGTCACCAGCACCCTGGCCCGCACCAGGACCATGAAGGCGCTCATGGATGCCGGCTACTCGGACCGGCTGTGCCCGTCGCACGACTGGTCGCTGGCGAGGGTCAGGGCCGACGGCCTGCTGCCCCTCTGGTCGAAAGCCGGGAGAGAGCAAATGAATCCCCACTTGTTCTGCTACATACACAACGTCGTCTTCCCGCAGCTTCGAGAGATGGGGGTCTCCCAGGCCGCCGCAGACCGGCTGCTCGTGAACGGTATCCGCAACTTCTTCGAGGGTGGCTAGAGGCTGACCAATGCGGATGCGTCAATAGATGTTGCAGGCTACGGTGGCACAGGCGTCCCTGCCTGTGCGCGATAGCACAACTCATGAGGCGCTTGTATTCTTGCGGGGTGACCGGGCTGCGGATCACTTGTTTGACCACAATGTCACATGAGGAGGTTGGACCCATGAAGGTAACGCGTCTCTACACCGGCAAGGACGGCGAGTCCCACTTTGAGGACATGGAAGTGCCCATGAAGGACACAGGCCGCAAAGAGCGTGTGACGGACCTCATCAAGACGTCCGGCATGATCATGAGGGAGACGGAGTCGTCGTTCCTTGTGGACTGGCACCCCGCCCCACGCCGGCAGTATGTCTTAACCCTCTCGGGGAGCGTCGAGATCGAGGTCGGCGACGGCACCAGGCGCCGCTTCGGGCCGGGCGACATCATGCTGGCGGAGGACACCACGGGCCGTGGGCACATCTCGCGAGCGGTGGGCAACAAACCGCGGGTCTCCATCTTCGTCACCCTGGAGTGAGGGCGAGTCTGCTTGCCTACGCCTACTCGATGACGGGAGGAGTACCTAAATGAGATTCGACCTCAAAGGGGTGGACCCGGAGATCGCCTATGGGCTGCTGAGCAGCGCCATCGTGCCCCGCCCGATTGCCTGGGTCTCGACCGTGGGGGAGGACGGGGTATTCAATCTGGCTCCATTCAGCTTCTTCGCTCCGGTGTGCAGCCATCCGCCTATGGTGGGGATCTCCATATCCGAGCGAGACGGCGAGAAGAAGGACACCCTGCGCAACATCGAGGCCACCCGGGAGTTCGTGGTGAACGTGGTCCCCGAGTCCCTGGCCCGGCAGATGAACCAGACTTCGGCGGAGTACCCGAGCTACGTGGATGAGTTCGTCGAGGCAGGCCTGACGCCGGAGCCGAGCGCGCTGGTCCGACCCCCACGGGTGAAGGAATCGCCCATCAAGATGGAGTGCCGGCTTGTCCAAGTCCTGGAACTCGGCGTGGCACCCCGGAGGTCCAGCTTCGTCATCGGCGAGGTGGCCTTCTTCGAGGTGGATGACAGCCTGCTCATCGGGGAGAAGATCGACGTGAGGCGGGTGCACCTCGTCGGCCGTCTTACCGGGAGCCTTTACTGCAGCATTGCCAACGTCTACTCGATGGAGAGGCCTTTACAGTAGGTGGCGCAGGGCGCGTCCTTGGCATAGTCGAGCCGATGCAGAGGACCGCGAGAGGGCTTCGCCGTATTTGACGAGAGCCGTTGGTCCCTCTACTTCTCGCCAATACCATACGCCCGGCAGATCTCGTCGAGGACGGCTTGGGGAGGGCTGGCGAAGCTCAGCCTCCGGCTGACGAACGTCCCTGTGACCTTGCCTAGCTTGACCATCATCTCGGTCATCTTGACGGCGATGGTTATGGTGTCCAGCACGGGCACCCCTTCGATCTGGCGCAGCCCGGACCGCGCCAGGAACAGGCTGGCTATGCCGCCCATGGGTATGATGACCTCGGCGCGAGCAGCGATGGTCTTTCGCGCCCCCTCGGTGAACTCTCTGAGCTGCTTCTGCTGCATAGTCGGATCCTCGAAGACGAGGCCCAGGTCCGGTATCCTGAAGTCCATGCATTCGATGCCGGCGAGCCTGTCCTCAAGCCCGTAGCGCCGGACGATCTCGTGGAAGAGAGGCACCATCTTCTGGCTGGGAGTGATGAGGGAGAAGTTCCTTCCCATCATGCAGGCCACCAGCAGGGCAGCCTGGGTTATGCCGACGACGGGGATGCCCAGGACCTCTCGCACTTGAAAGAGTCCGGCGTCGTTGGTGCTGCCTATGGTGAAAGCGTCGAAGCCCTGGCGTTCTGCCTTGAAGCCGTTCTCCACGATGTCCCGCGTGAACAGCAGCTCCGCCAATCTGTATTCGACGCCCGTGCCTCCCCGGGTCGTCCCGTGCACCTCGAACTCGGTACCGGGGTCGGCGGCGGCCTTCAGGTGCTCGCGGAGATACTTGTTGTAAGCCGGGAAGCGCTCCTGGGACAGCCCGCTCTGGTACCAGATCTTCATGTCACATCTCCTTGCTGGCTATTATGCGTGTTCCCCCAGTGTAGGGGCGGGGTCTCCCCGCCCCGGGGCGACCGCAGAGCCTGCCCTGAGCCTGGCGAAGGGTCGCCGCTACGGTCCCCCAACACCGAACGACATACTCTCATGCGACGCAGTGGCCCGACAGGATGGGAGCATTTTCGGTCGGCCAGGCTCACTACGGCGTCTCGAAGACCCACAGCCCCGTGCTGCGGTCGCTGCCCAGGATGTAGGTCTTGCCGTTGGAGTGCCGGTGAAGGTGCACGCCCCAGAAATCGGAGCCTCGGTCCTCGTCTACGAAGCTGGCTATCTCCTTCGGCTTCGCCGGGTCGGAGAAGTCCACCACACGGATGCCGTCCGAGTACCAGGCGATGTACGCCCTGCGCCCCTGAAGGATAAGGTTGTGAATGCTGTGAGCGCCGGGAGGGACCGGCTTCGCCATGGTCTGGCGGATGACCACTTGCCCCACCTCCACGATGTGCGCCGGGTCGCGCACGTCAAGGATGCGGCCGTAGCCCCAGCCGTCGAAGGCTGCGCTTACGGTGAGGCGCGCGGCAGGTGTGCCCGGCTCTGGCAGCGACACGGCTTGGCCTTCGCGGACCTCGGTGCCCAGCAAGATCAGGCCGGTTTCGCGGCTCACCATAGCGGCCGGGATGCTCACCAGGGCGCGGTCGCCGCTGAGGCGCGATAGCCGCGGCGGGTCCTCGGCCCGGTTGAAGACCACCGCAGCGCCGTACCCGGCGTTAGCGATGTTCCAGACCTTTTCGTCGGCGCGGCAGCCTCCCCGTTCCACCAGCGCCACGGATACTTCTCCAGCCTCCGGCGTGCCCACCGGAGGCACGACCGGCTCCAGGCCGCAGGCGGAGCCGACAAAAGTGGTAGGGCCGCTCACCTTCGAGCCTTCCATTTCCAGGACCGGTCTGGTGAAGCCCAGCTCCACGGTGCGGAACTCTAGGCGGGACTCTCCGGTGCCAGCGACCAGGGTGGCGCGGCTCGTCGAGAAGTCCTCGTCTCCCATGAACACCAGTGCCCCGTCCTCCGTGGGCACGGCGGAGTGAGAGTTGCCTTCGGGCGGCTGGCCCGTCACCGGGTCCGGGTCAAGGTACGTGCTGTGTCCCAGGAACACGGGATGTGTTGGGTCGGTTATGTCCAGGATGACCAGCCCGGCGTCCCAGTAGGACAGATAGGCGATGGTCTTGCCATCGTACACGGTAGTGCCGGGAAGATGCCCGGCCTCAAGGCTTGCGGGAAAGCGCTTCGCCCAGACATCGTGCAGTCCGGCGATGCGCACTGCCCCCAGCCCCTGGTCGCCGAGGCTCCAGTCGGGTGCGCCGGTCAGGCTCAGCACGCTGGGGTTGGCCGGGTCCGAGATGTCCACCAGATAGAAGTCGCGGTCCACTGAGCCGATGAAGCGCGCGTCCGATACCACCAGGGCCAGCGCCGTCTCGCCGGACTGAATGACGAACGTGTTGTGTACAGGTGTATCCAGGAAACTCTGCGCCAGCAGTTTGGGCTGGAGCGGATCAGTGACATCGTAGATGGAGATGCCGTCGGTATCGGGCGGAGGCGCCCCGTCCTGTCCGTCGCACGGCTCCAGGGCGAATACCAGAACGTCGCCCTTGAAGGCGGCGGTCTCGATGTGCGCGACCTGGACGTCGCCCACCCGGGCACCCTGAGGCGAGGGGATGAAACCAGCCTTGAACGGCTTGGCCGGGTCGGCGATGTCCACGACATGGACGCCGGTGATATCCGTCCCACATCGGGGCTCATCGAAGGTACCCAGATAGGCGTAGTTGCCCAGCGACCAGACGTCGGTAATGTTGCCGGGGCCGCCCCCCATGTCCAGGTTGCTCACGACCGCCAGCCTTTGTCCGGCAACTTCAGGCGTAGCAGTGGGCGTGGGCGAAGGCACCCCACCGGGGCGACATCCAGCCAGGACGATGACCAGGACCAGGAGAGTGAGCGTCGCTGAGAGCACTCGCGCCCGGTCTCGGACAATGCTTCTCATGAAGGAGGCCTCCTTGGTTGTATTCAGTCCTTACCTTGAAGGACGGGGGAGGTCCGTCTCGACTGCCGGCCCTCCCGTCTACATCATAGCCCAGGAAGGCCAGAAAGTCGCCAGGGTAGTTGAATCTCCTCAAGACTACAGGTGGTCGATTTCGGGACGATTCGGCGATTGTGGAGGTGCCCTATACCTCAGGATTCATCCTGGGGCATAGGGACCGTCTTCCTGCATACGCAGTTCTAGCATAAGCGCTGGTTTTCGAGGCGCTACGCCAATTGGAAAAAGCAACCGAAACACTGTAAGCTGGACTAAGTAACTCAGGAGCATCGCATGTCCGAACTCAGGGAGCGCCTGCAGTCCCTGCAGGCCAAGCTCGCCGAACTAAAGGAGCATCTTTGACCTGGCGAACAAGGAGTCCCGGGTCGTTCAGCTAGAGGCCGAGGCGGCCAGCCCCGACCTGTGGCAGGACCCTTCCCGCGCCCAGGAAACAATGCGGCAACTCTCCAGGCTCAAGACAGAAGCGGCAAGCTGGCGCACCCTGGAGAAGGAGATCGGCGACGCCCTGGAGCTGGCCGAGATGGAAGACATGGCGCCGGAGGTGGAAGCAGAGGCAGCCAAGCTTGAGGCAGAGCTGGCCCAGCGGGAGTTCCAGCTTTCGCTGGGAGGGCCCTACGACGCCCGCAACGCCATCGTCGCCGTCCACGCCGGGGCCGGCGGCACCGAGTCCCAGGACTGGGCCGAGATGCTCCTCCGCATGTTCCTGCGCTGGGCCGAGCGTCGCCGTTTCCAGAGCCAGATGCTGGATACCTCGCCCGGCGAAGAGGCCGGGATCAAGAGCGCCATGCTGGAAGTGAAGGGCGACTACGCCTACGGCTACCTCAAGTCGGAGCGCGGAGTGCACCGCCTGGTGCGCCTTTCTCCCTTCAACGCCGATCATCTGCGGCACACATCCTTCGCGCTAGTCGAAGTCATGCCCGAAGCCGAGTCCGATGTCGAGGTGAATATCGGCGTCGAAGATCTGCGCATCGACACGTTCCGGTCCAGTGGCGCCGGCGGCCAGAACGTGCAAAAAGTCAGCTCCGCCATACGGATCACCCATCTGCCGTCGGGACTGGTGGTCACCTGTCAAGACGAACGGTCGCAGCACCAGAACAAAGAGAATGCCCTGCGCATCCTCCGCGCCCGCCTCATCGAGATGGAGGTCAAGAAGCGAGAGGAGGACATGGCCCGTATCAAGGGCGAGCACGTCTCGGCCGGCTGGGGAAATCAAATACGCAGCTACGTGCTCCATCCCTACCGCATGGTCAAAGACCATCGGACAGGCTACGAGACCAGCGACGCTCCTGGCGTGCTCGAAGGCGACCTGGACGCCTTCATGGAGGCCTTTCTGCGTCACACCATAGGCACGGCCAGGGTATGAGGCAAGACGAGGGCCAGACCTCCCCCCTGCCCCCTCTCCGACACGGAGAGGGGAACGTTGCTGCCCCCCTTCCCGCGTCGGGAAGGGGCAGGGGGTTAGGTCCGAACGCCGCTCGGCGCCTCATGCTGGGGGAAGCGGCTTCAACGTGAGCAAAGCGCGCCTCCTTCTCGTATTCGCCCTGGTCGCCGCTTGGGTGCTGCCCCATGTGGTCCAGGCCCAGGCGTCCGGCCTGCGCGTGGTGGAAAGCCACGCCCAGGGGGACTTCCCGGACACTATCAGCTTCTCGCTGGAAGCGGAGTCCTCGACCACCATTAACCAGGTCGTCCTGCAGTTCCGGGTGAAGCAGGCGAACTGCGCGCCATCGCTGGCCACTGAGAAGCCCGACTTCACGCCCGGAAATGCAGTCTCGGTCACCTGGACGTGGCCATTGAAGAAGGTGGGGGGACTGCCTCCCGGCTCGCTGATAGAGTTCCGCTGGCAGTTGGCGGACAGCGCCGGGGGCAGGCTGACCACCGACTGGCAGCTATTCGAATTCACCGACCAGCGCTACAACTGGCAAACGATGACTGGAAAGGGCCTTACTCTCTACTGGTATCGCGGCAGTCCGGACTTCGCCAGCGAGTTGGTCAAGGCGGGCGAAGGGGCCCTGGACCGGCTGGCCCGGGACACAGGCGCCCAACTCAAGGCGACAGCCCGGCTCTACATCTATGGCTCCTCGGAGGAAGTGCGCGGGGCCTTCATCTTCTCCGCAGAGTGGACGGGCGGGCAGGCGGTTCCTGGCACGAACATCATCGCTCTGGGAATAGGCCCCGAGATCCTGGGCTGGGGAAGGACCGCTGTCGCCCATGAGCTGTCTCACCTGGTTGTCGGAGAGGTCACGTTCAACTGCTACGCCGGCATACCCACGTGGCTCAGTGAGGGCCTGGCCGTCTACGCTGAAGGTGATGTATCGTCCGACCGAGCGGCGCGGCTCCGCCGGGCCATCTCGCAGGACCAACTCCTCTCCGTGAGGAGCCTCAGCGGCAGCTTCCCTGCGGACTCGGAGCAGGCCAACCTGAGCTATACCCAGAGCCGCAGCCTTGTGGAGTTCCTCATCCAGCGCAATGGGGCCGAGAAGATGCTCCAGTTGCTCAATGTGTTTGGCGAGGGCAGCCGCTATGACGCTGCCCTTTCGCAAGTCTACGGTTTGGATTCCGACGGGCTGGATGCGGCCTGGCGGGAATGGATAGGAGCGGGGCCTCGTCCCACGCCGTCGCCGGCTTCGCCAGGTCCCGCTTCTGCGGCCACTCCTACCCCGATTCCATCGGGGCGCGGCGGAGGCTGTCAGCCGTCTTTGCGCGCCAGCGCCGGTCCGTCTGACGGGTGGGTGCTGGGCCTCGCCCTTCTGGTCGGCCTCATGGTCCCGCCCGCCGGCCAGCTATGGCTGGAACGGCGGAGGCAGGCCGGACGAAGCACCCTGCCAGCATCGAAGGAGAAAAGGAGAGCTAATGACTAGGAAGACCTGGCTTATCGTAGCGCTACTTGCCATCTTGTCGGTGCTTTTTCTGGCCGCCTGCCAGGGGAAGCCCAAGGGGACGCCAACTCCTACTCCCACCCCGACTCCGGCCTTCGCCAGGCTGGTATACCGCAATGCCGAAGAAGGTGTGACCCTCTCCTATCCCGCCCAATGGACCAAGACAGACACGGGACAAAAGGCCCCCCTGGTGGAGATCAAAGGCCCGGACGGTATTCCGGTGGTCCAGGTATCGGTCCGCCCACTTCCCCAGGCTATGACCGTTTCCGACTATGCCGGCGAGGTTATCAATGCTTTGAAGGAGGGCATCAGCAACGTCACAGAGGTGTCGCGAGGAGAGGTGAGCCTGGGTCCCGACACGGGGTACCAGGCGGTCTTCACCGGAATAGCGGGGATCACCGAGCTCAAAGCCAAGGTCATGGTGATGCTGCGCGGCAGCCGGGCCTACGACATCATCGCCTTCAGCAACCGGCCCAACTACGAGCGGTACGAGTCTGCCATCGAGTTCATCTTCTCCACCTTTCGTCTGGAGGAAGCATCCCTCGGCGGCGTTAGCCGGAACCAGTCCTTCACCGTGGGCAGCGTCGGGCCGGTGACCCTCGACCCGGCGCTCGCGCGCGAAGGTTTCTCCATAGGCTTCATCGTTGAGCTTTACAGCGGGTTGGTGTCGCTGGACAAGGACATCAAGGTCGTGCCCGAGCTGGCCAGGTCCTGGGACATCAGCCCGGATGGGAAAGTGTATACCTTCCGCTTGCGTCAGGGGGCCAAGTTCCACGGCGGCCGCGAGGTCACCGCCGAGGACTTCAAGTACTCCATCGAGCGCGCCGCAGACCCCAACACGGGCTCCCAGACTGCCAGCCTGTACCTGGGCGATATAGTGGGCGTCAAGGACAAGCTGGCCGGGAATGCCACCGAGGTCAGCGGAGTGCAGGTGGTGGACCGGTCAACCCTTCGCATCACCATAGACAGCCCCAAGGCATACTTCCTCAAGAAGCTGACCCACGCCGTGGCTATGGTCGTGGACAAGGACAACGTGACCAAGGGAGATGAGTGGTGGCGGCAGCCCAATGGGACCGGGTCTTACAAGCTAAAGGAATGGAAAGAGGACGACATCGTCATCCTGGAGCGGAACGCAGACTACTACCTGGGCGCCCCGAAGCTGCCCTACGCCGTCTACCGCCTTTTCGCCGGCATCCCTATGCTGATGTACGAGAGCGGCGAGATCGACATGACCGGCGTGTCCCTGGACGACCTGGAGCGAGCCCAGGACGTCACCAACCCTTTGAACAAGGAACTGGTGACCTCCGCCGGGTTCAGCCTGGAGTACATTGGCTTCAACCACACGCAGCCACCCTTCGACGACCCCACGGCCCGCCTCGCCCTGACCTACGCGACGGACAGGGAAAAGCTCGCTGAGCTGGTATTCAAGAACACGGTGCGGCCGGCCCGTGGCATACTCCCACCCGGCTTCCCCGGCTATAACCCGGACGTCAAGGGGGTCCCCTTCGATCCGGTCAAGGCCAAGGAGCTGCTGGCGCAGTCCAAGTACGGAGGTGACGGCCCCTTCCCCTCGCTGGTCTTCACGACTTCTAGCTTCGGCACCGAGCCGGGCCTCCTGGTGTCGGCCCTGGTGAACATGTGGCAAGCGAACCTGGGGATCACCTTTGAGAACGTCCGCATCATGAGCCCGGATGAGTACACCTACAACTTGAAGGCAGAGAAGGACAACGTGTTCGACCTGGGATGGGCGGCGGACTACCCCGACCCGGAGAACTTCCTGGACATCCTCTTCCACAGTGGGAGCACGGAGAACCTGGGCGAATACTCCAATCCGGAGGTTGATGCCCTACTGGAGAAGGCGCGAGCGGAGAGGGACGAGGGCCAGCGGATGGCGCTGTATGGCCAGATAGAGCAGAAGATAGTGGATGACGCCGCGGTGATACCCCTGTTCTTCGACATCCAGTATGTCCTCGTCAAGCCCCACGTGAAGGGCTTCGTTCCCATGTCCGTCCCCGCGCCCATGCTGAAGTACATCTCTTTGGAGCGGTGAAACCTTCAGTGCCTGTAAGGGCGCAGCATGCTGCGCCGCTGCAAGACGCGTTGTAGTGACCTCAGCAGAACGCCAGCATATCATCTATACCCCACACTCAAGTGTGGGGTATAGGCGTGCCACAATGGGCAGCCGGCGCTACACCGCTGTCAGCACGTAGCTCAGGAACTTGGCCTCGGGCTGGGCGCCGACAAACTCCACCTTGTCATTGATGACTACCTTGGGCACCCCCTGGACCTTGTAGCGCTGCGCCAGGTGAGGGAACTCGGTGATCTCCACCACCTCGGCGGTGATATGGGGCGACTCCAGGGCCATCTGATGGGCCAGCCGCGCCGCCGCGGGACAGTAGGGGCAGGACGGCGTCACGAACACTTTTATCGAGACCGGCCGCGTTATCTTCTTCAGCTCAGCCTTGGTGGTTGCCGACAGAGAAGTGGCGCCTTTGGACACGTCGCCCAGGGTCTCAAGGATAGCAGCGAACTCGTATCCCGAGGGCAGGCCGAAGAACTTCAGCCGCTTGTCCTTTCCCAACAAGATGGCTGGGATCTTGTCCACGCCGTCTTTCTCCGCCCGTCCTCCGTCAGCCACGAAGTCCAGGACTTCCAGGCGCAGCTTGTCGGAGAGAGCCGCCAGCTCCTGGAGGAAGTCCCCAGTGTTCTGACACTGGGGGCACGCCAGGCCCAGGGTCAACGGCGTCTGCTTCTGGGTATAGAGCGTGATGGGGACCGGCGATGGCAAGTCCTGGGCAAGCTTTGTCCGTATGAGCTCTGCATCTGAGGGAGAGATGATAGGCATAGCGTCCTCCTTAGGCCTATTATAGTCCATGCTTAGGATACGGGCAGGGTGAAGAAGAAGGTGGTGCCTTTGCCCATCTCGGACTCGAGCCAGATGCTGCCGCCGTGGATCTCCACCAGCCGCTTGCATACCATCAGCCCCAGCCCCAGCCCCTTGACGGTCACCCGGGTGTCGTCCAGCCGCTCGAAGGGCCGGAACAAGCTGTCTTGTTTGTCCGGCGGTATCCCTTTGCCACGGTCGGTGACGCTCACCACCACGCAGTCGTCCTGGCGCCGAGCGCGGATGGTGACCTCATCGCCGGCGGGGGAGTACTTCGCGGCGTTGTCCAGCAAGTT
>ORJL010001472.1_pt1 | contig 11349 bp, 8 predicted proteins | sample 1779941 | NCBI WGS metagenome assembly ORJL01 (sample SAMEA104232317, study PRJEB22302) | groundwater metagenome | biome: forest; feature: aquifer; material: groundwater | place: USA | collected 2011-08-07 | depth 5.8 m | reverse complement strand
CGCCGAGGCGCGGCTCAGGCTTGGGCTGGTTGTCCATATACTGCGCCAGCAACGAGGGCGCTTCGGGATGGTCGACGTGCAGTGAGTGGTCGTAATCTCCGGCCAGCGCAGGCTCGTACCGCTCCGGGCGGCGCACGCCGAAGAGTTCAAAGAAACGCGAGATGCCGATGAGCAAACCGTAGCGGTATTCCTGCATCTTGAGCGATTGCCACTCGACAATGGAGGCCATCGCGCCCTGCACCCGGGCCTTGTCGCGCACGATGCGGTGAATCTGTTTCGGCTCGCGGTAGCCCAGCGGCGAGAGCAGCATGGCGTGCGCCGCCAGCGCGAGTACGCTGAAGGAGATGAGAACAACCCAACCGCCTTCCTGCCACTTACCCGCAATTTGGCCGACGAATACCACTGCCGCAAGCACGGCGGCCAACGCGGCGCCGGTGGCTCCCCACGCGCGCGCGCGGCCCGTGAAGTGCGTGAGCACATGTTTGCGGATGGCCAACCCCATGACCATGATGGGCATGAAAACGCCCACTCCGTAATAGGGCACGGCCAGCGTCGTTTGCCCGCGCACGAGCAGCATGATCAGCACCGAAATGCCGAAGGTGATAGTGACCGACCGCGTGAACGTGCCGCGCGGGTCCCGGTAAACAATCGCCTCCGGGATTTCACCAATGGCCACATCGCGCCATTCGGTGGCCTGGGCATCCTGAAACGCCGTCATGGAGGCCGCGGCCAGCAGGGCCACCGCCAGTAGCTGGTAAACCCAGAACAGTACGGTGCCGCCGGGAATCTCTCCAAAGCCGATGGCGGCCAGATTGCCCACCACGGTGCGCCCCAGCGTGCCGTCGAATACGTTGAAGCGGATGGCAAAGAAGGTGAGGAACAGGGTGGTGAGTCCGCCGTAGAAGAGAAACGAGGTTTGCACAAAGCGGCCGATGCCCGATTTGCCGCTGTAGAAATTCCACAGGTTGTTGAGTTTCGGCATGTGTTGCTTGCCCCACTTGACAATCGCCGCGTCCTCGTTGATGACGAACTGGATGCCGTTGGACATGGCTTCGAGGCCAGTGAGGGCCACCATGCCCTTCATGGACGCGGTGAGCAGATGCAGAAGGGCCTGCCCCAGCGAAGCCGCTTTGACAGCGGCAGTATCGGGCACGGCCGGCACTCCCTTGAAGTGCGCCATGAACAGGCCAATGGCCATCACGATGGTCAGCATCACAAAAATGCCCAGCATGGTAAAGGTGATCTGCGCCGATTCGCCGCGCCCGCGAATGGTGAGATACCACGTGATTGAGGCGAGCAGCGCGCCGATGAGGAAGTGCCAGAACCACTCCACGTGGGCGAGGCTGAACAAGAAGATGCGAATCTGATCAATGGATAGCAACTGGTCGCCGCCGGAAAGGGCCGACACCACGATAGTCAGAACGTAGTCTTGAATGAGGGTGACGGCGACAATAAGGCTGAGAGTGGGGGCCAGATAGCGCATGGAGGCAGTGTACGAGCCGCCGCCCTCGTTGAACACGCCCAGCGAATACATATACAGCGCGCCGAACACCAGGTTGGCGATACCGATAACCAATACCGCGAGGTAAGCGTAGTTCTGCAGGCCATAGGGATGCAGGGCGCTCATCATCTCGCCGGTGGCATAGAAGTACGAGGTGAAGTAGTCCACGCCAAACAGGGCCACGGCGGCCAGCAGGCCTATTTGCCCCGCGCCGTGAACGTGGGCGTCTTCCTTCTTCTCGCGCGGCGAGGCTCTATACGCGATGACGACAATGATGACCAGCAGGATGATAGAAAACATAGGGTTGTTCGGGGACTCTTATGAGTGATCCGTGAGGCGTCATTCGTGTGACGCATCACGCATCACGCATCACGTTTCACTTTTTTGTGTCGAAGGCTGTTTCCAATGCCTTCAATTCGGCAAGCAAGTGCTTGCGGGTCGAGGGGTTGAGCCGCGTATCCTGCGCCACTTTGGCATGCTCCTCGCGCGCGGCGCGCACCACAAATGCCGGAACGAACATGATGCGCCCGGCAGGGATGATTTCGAACGGGTGCGTTTCCATTTGCAGCGTTTGATCGTCGAAGTACGGCAGGCTGAGGCTCAGGCCGCGGTTGAGATCGTTGGCCGAGGCCCGGCGCTTGATAATCTGGATGATTTCGTTGGTCTTGTAGCGCGCGAGGGCGCGCCCCTGGTTGACGAGCTGGCCCAATATGCCGTAACGCTTTTGCTGATAGACCTCGTTGGCCACGATGTACGGCGCCAGCGACACGGCGGCATGCAGCACCGTGAGGAACCGTTGCATCGAGCCGACGTGCGCCTCGGCCTGGTTCACGGTGTTCACCAGCAAGCGGTCTTCGTCGTCGAAGGCCACCCACTGCGGCAGATAAAAGCGTCGCGCTGCCGGCACATAAGGCACCAGCAGTTCGCCGCGCCCAGCCTCGCTTTCGGCGGAGCCTTCTTCGGCAATCGCGTCACCGGTCGAGGTGATGGCCGATGCCGGTTCCAGCGCATTGCCTGTCGGAATGGTGGGAATCTCTTCGCCCTCGGCGGCGATGTAGTTCACCGTGCGTCCGGAGGGCAGCACACCGCGAACCATATGCGTCACCGTGGCATGGCGCATCAATCCCGCGCTTGCGGCCACGGCCGGGTTGGGCGATTGCTCCAACTCGCCCAGACGCTGGCGCAGGGCCGCGCCGGTGTCGGCGCGAGTCAGGCGGTCTATCAGGCCGCCTGCCATTTGGTCGCGATACTCCGGCGGCACAGCCACGGCCGGGTCGCCGCCTGTCTGAGTCACAACGCGGTCGGGCAGGTTGAACCGCACTTGCGAAACGTGTTGGATGACGGCGTCGGCCAGTTGCCGCGCTTGAGCTTCAAAAAACCGTTGCACGATGGCCGGCTGAGCGCCAAACAGCGCCTGCCAGCTTTCGTAGTCCTGCCTGAGCTGGCTGGCCGGACCTTGAAGCAGGGGAGTGGGAGTGTGTGTAAGCATGTGAATCACTTCGCTTCCGAATTGGATAGATGGAACCACAGTGCAATGAGGCCGTATTCGGCCACCACGGAAAGTGCCATGATTAATGTATAAGGTCGCGCCGTAGCGAGAAAACGCTGAATACCAATCTGCGCGGCGGTAAAGGCAACCACGATCAAGGCCGGGATCAATTGCCTCAGCCACGCTTGCGCCCGCGGGCGCGCCGGTAAGGCCTTGGGATACATGCCGGCGAACAGGTAGACCGGCATGCCCAGTTCGCGGACAACTGCCTGGCCCAGCGCCAGATTATGGTGGGCGCGTTGTTCCGCGTGGCAAACGACGAGGTCGCCCGGCCAGCTCACCGCGCGCACCACCTCCAACCAATCGCGGCCCAATCCCAGGCAGGTATCCACGTGCGACCGTTCGTCGCGGGTGAGGGCGGCCAGGGTAGCCAGGTGGCGGCGCACGCGCATTTCATCGTCGGGCTGCGAACACAGGCCCACCAGCAGCACATCCAACGCGCGCGGCGAGGCCAACGACCATAGCTGTTTGGCCAATTCGCCATCGGCCTCTTCGACTGCCGGCACCAGAGCCACCAGGCGGCGGGCGGGGGGCAACGGCTGGTCGGCAGGCATTAGCAGCCCGGACACACGCACGCTTGGGGCGGTTAATTCGGAGCGCGATTGCAGAGTAGACATGACAGCCAAATCCCCGCCGCTTCGCTCAGAGCGCCTGCTCAAAGAAAGCTGCGCAAATTTCTTGAATGTACTCACATCGTATCAGTCGCGGATAAAACCGAAACAAAGGGTTTGGGCAACCACATAAAGGACAAATAAAAAAGCGCCCAGACTAGGGCGCTTAGGTCATAAGTGCTGTCGCAACCGCCATCCGGCGGCTATTCTTCGATATTGATCCGATAGCCCACTCCCGGCTCGGTGAGCAGTAATTTCGGCTGGCGCGGATCGTCCTCCAGCTTCTTTCTCAGTTGTCCCATATACACGCGCAAGTATTCCACGTTGCCAATCCATTCCGCGCCCCACACGTGCGAGAGGATGCTCTGGTGCGTGAGCACGCGACCGGCGTTGGCGGCCAGGTAAGCCAGCAATTTGAACTCGGTGGCGGTCAGCTTCACCTCGGCATCGTCGCGGGTCACCATGTGCCGCGCCAGATCGATCACCACCTTGCCCGACTTCACCACCGTCTCTTTGGTGCCCTGCGCCTGCACCCCGTGCCGCAGGGCCACGCGGATGCGCGCCAGCAATTCCTGTATGCCAAAGGGTTTGGTCAGGTAATCATCCGCGCCCTTGTCCAGCGCGGCCACTTTGTCCTGCTCGTTGTCGCGCACCGATAGAACGATGATGGGGGCGCGAGTCCACTCACGGAGGCGCTCGCACACGTCAAAGCCGCTCATGTCGGGCAGGCCCAGATCGAGAATGATCAGGTCCGGCGGATTGGCGGCGGCCAGGGTCAATCCTTCTTCGCCCCGGCTGGCGGTGGTGACTTTGAAGTGCTTCTCCGACAATATCGTGCGCAGAGCGCGCAGGATTTGCGGCTCGTCGTCGATGATCAGGATGCTGGGTTCGGCGCTCATGGGGTTTCCGTGTCCAGCGGCACCGAGGAGGGCCGCTCGCCGTCCCACGTCAGGGGCAGGGTAAAGTTGAAGGCAAAACCGTTGGGCAAATTAACGGCCCAGATGCGCCCCCCGTGGGCTTCCACAATCCCTTTGCAGATTGAAAGCCCCAGGCCGGTGCCGGTCACCCGGTCGGCGGCGGTCACCCGGTAGAACTTGTCGAAGATGCGCTCGAGGTCGAGGGCCGGCACGGGCGGCCCCTCGTTGCTCACCTGCACCAGCAGGGTGTCGGCATCCTGCACATGGGCGGCCACGCGCACGGTGGTGTTCGGCGGCGCATACTTGAGGCAGTTGCTCAGCAGGTTGCTGAACACCTGGCTCATCTGCACCGGGTCGATGGGCAGCAACGGCAGGTCGTCCGAAACATCCACCTCCAACACATGCTGCTCGGAGGCGCGGCGCAGGCGCTCGAGTGTGCCGCCCACAATCTCGGCCAGCGAGTTCCACTCGCGCTGAGGCCGCAGCGCCCCGGCCTCAATGCGCGACATGTCGAGCAAGTTGCCCACCAGCCGGTTGAGGTGATCGGTTTCTTCCTCTACCGCGGCCAGCAATTCCTCACGGGCGTCCGCGGCCCAAGCCACCTCGCCGCTGCGCAAACTGGTGATGGCCGCTTTGATGGTAGCCAGCGGCGAGCGCAATTCATGCGACACCGACGAAAGCAGCGCCGATTTGAGGCGGTCGCTCTCCTCCAGCACTTTGGCCCGGGTTTCCGTTTGCGCCAGCGCGGTCCGTTCCACCGCCAACGCCGTCTGGTTAGCAAAGGCGCGCAGCATTCGCTCCTCGGCAGGCATGGGCGGCCGGGGTGTGTGCCACACCCGGATCTCGCCCAGCAACCCTCGGGCCGTATTCAACGGGAAAACCCAGTCCGGTTTATCGGAGAGGGGCTTGTTTCCGGCGGCGGCTCGCATCGTCGTGGGGACCGACCCGCCAGAGGCCTGTACCAACACTTCCACGGTGGCGTCGCGAAACGTGTCGCGGATGTGCCCGGCGGCCACGCGGGCGATGGCCTCTTCGTTGCGCAGGCCGGCCAGCGCCATGCTCAACTCGTACAGATGGGTGGCCTCGCGCTCGCGCGCTTGCGCCTCGGCCAGGCTGGATTGCGCCCGGCTCACCAATTGACTGATGAACACCGCCACGGTAAAAAATACCAGCAGCGCCAGCACGTCTTGAACGTGGTGGACGCCAAGAGTGAAATAAGGCTCGATGAAAAAATAGTTGAACGCGAGGAACGCCAGAAACGCCGCCGCGATGCCCGGCCCCAGCCCCCCCACCGCCGAGGTGAGCACCACGGCGAGCAGGTATAGCAGCACCACGGTGGGCGGGTGCAGCACACCCCGCATCAAATGGAGCAGGGCGGTGACGGCTGCAATGGCCAGCACGGCCAGCAGGTATGAGGTGAAACGGGAGAGAGCCGGGCGACGCATGGCGCGGAGGTGAGGCAGCCCCTACACAAACAGCGGACGCATGACCCGCTCTTCAAACAGCGCGCGCATCGCTTCTTCGGTCGGCGCGGACTCAAATCGGCCGGCGGCCTCCAGCACTTTTGGCAACACTCGAATATCGCCCACGGTGTTGAGGAACGCCTGCGGGTGGCCCAGCACCCAGTGCACTGCCAGATCAATATCCCCCTGCGCTTCCAGCGGCTCGTACCACGTGGCCGCCGTGTGCGGCCGGTCTTCCCACGGCGCGCGCGTAATGGCTTTGATGGTTTGCAGGGCCACGTTGCGTTCGCGGCACAGCGCCGCCAGCGCTGCAAAGTCGGCGGCATACTGCGGATTCCGCATCATCGGGTAGTTGTAGGGCAGCAGCACTGAGTCGAAATCGAATCGTTCGAGGCTGCGTTTGTGCATGGCGGCAATGGAGACACCGTGCCCCGTGACGCCGATGAACCGAACCAACCCCTGCTCGCGCGCCTCGATGGCCGCTTCCAACGCTCCCCCGGGGCCTAACGCCACGTCCCACTCCTGCGGGTCGGCCAGATTGTGCAATTGCAGCAAGTCGACCGCGCTCACCCTCAGCCGCTCCAGTGATTGGTGGAACTCATCGCGGGCTTTGGCGTACGTGCGCTCGCCCGTTTTCGTCGCCAAAAAGATGCCCTGGCGATTCCGTTCCATCCACGGGCCTAGTCGCACTTCCGATTCGCCGTAGCTGGCTGCCGTGTCTATGTGGTTGATCCCATATTCGAGAATCAAGTCCAGCGTTTTGTCAGCTAACGCTTGAGTGACCTCCGAAAACGCGGCAGCGCCAAAAATGGTGCGGCTGCTCAAATGCCCGGTACGCCCGAATAGTTGGCGCGCAATCATGACTTGCCTCCTCTGAAAACCAAATCCTGCCCCTTTCTCATCGCATTGGGGCCGCAGGGCGGGAGCAAAGCCTGGCGGCGCTGGAGAATAGCACTGCTAGCCTTAAATTATCACGCCGTGCTTGCGCCCAAGTGGGGAATCGTGATATAAACGTGGCGCATGGTGGGATAAAGTGGGTCAAAGTGGTACGCCGGAGCAACTGCTCCGGCGTTGCTACTTAATTGGAAGTCAGAACAAATGTTTTTAGGGGAGTATCTCCACAGCTTCGACGACAAAAGTCGCCTGACCATTCCGGCCAAATTCCGGGATGAGTTGGCCACCGGCTGCGTTGTGACTCGTGGTTTCGAGAAACATCTCATTATATACACCTCTGACGCATTTAGTAAGCTGACGAAGCAAGTGCAGACTCTCAGCCCCACCGACCCGGAAACGCGCGCCCTGCAACGGCTGATCTTTTCCGGCGCAAGCGAAGCCCAACCCGACAAGAGCGGCCGCGTTCTCGTGCCGCCTTTCCTGCGCGTCTACGCCGACCTCGACACCGAGGCGTACGTGATTGGCGTGGGCGAGCATATCGAAGTGTGGGGCAAAGCCGGCTGGGAGGATCAACTCAAAGTCTTGAACGACCCCGAGACGAACTCCCGCCGTTTTGCCGCGCTCAACCTGGCTACGGTTGACGATGAGCACCCGACGAAAAGCGGATGACGAGGGTTTGTTCGTCGCCCCGTCGTCGTGGGTCAACCACATACCGGTTCTTTACCATGAAATAATCAGCGGGCTGCAGCCGCGCCCCGGCGGCCGTTACCTTGATGGCACGGTGGGGGCAGGGGGCCATGCCTTCGGCATCCTGCAGGCGTCGTCGCCCGATGGCGAATTGCTGGGCCTCGATCGTGACCCGGCTGCTCTAGCCGCCGCCGCCGATCGCTTGCGGCCTTTTGGCCGCCGGGCGCACCTCGGGCAACGGAGTTACCTCGGCATGGCCGACGCGGCCCACCAGTTGGGCTGGCAGGCGGTGGATGGCATCGTGCTGGACCTGGGTTTATCGTCGCTGCAATTGGAAGATGCGGCGCGGGGCTTTGCTTTCAAACGCGACGGCCCGCTGGACATGCGGTTTGATCGGAGTTCGCCGCTCACGGCTTCGGATTTGGTGAACGGGGCCTCGCCGGATGAATTGGCCGATGTGCTCTACCGCTATGGCGAGGAGCCGGCGGGCCGCAGAATTGCCCGGGCCATTGTGGCCGCCCGGCCTATTGAAGGCACGCGGCAATTGGCCGAAGTGGTGGCCGCCGCTGTGAACCGGCGGCCCAGGCGTGGGGAAGTGCATCCGGCCACGCGCACTTTTCAAGCATTGCGCATCGCCGTGAATGGCGAACTGGAGGCGGTGGCCGCAGTGCTGCCCGTGGCTGTGGAGTTGTTGGTCGCAGGCGGGCGGCTGGCGGTCATCAGTTTTCATTCTCTCGAAGATCGGGCGGTGAAATCGTATTTTCATCGCGAAGCCCGCGACTGTGTGTGCCCGCCGGAGCAACCGGTGTGCACCTGCGGCCATCGGGCCACTATAAAAGAAATAACTCGCAAGCCCATGGCGCCAACCTCGGGGGAAATGGCCCAAAATCCCCGAAGCCGCAGCGCCAAGTTGCGTATTATCGAGAAGCTTGTTCTGGCATAAACCTTGCATTGGCTGATATGTCAGGATCCGCACTTATGCAAAACGTCGCTCACACCCGCTATAGAGAGTTCAGCCGCGCCTTTCGGCAGGCGCCGTGGCGCGTGCAAACGCAGTGGATTGCCACGCTGGCGGCTGTAGCGGTAGCGATTATCGCGCTGGCGGGCATGTATTTGTCCGAAGCCTCGCGCGCCGCTACCGCCGGTCGCGACGTGCAATCGTTGCAGGCGGCTAAAGCCGATCTGCAATTGACCATTGATCGGCAGCGCGTGCAAATTGCCGACGCCAAATCGCTCACCCGGCTCGAAGTCCGTGCCCGCGAATTGGGCTATGTGCCGGCCGAGATCGAGCAAGTGGAATACTTGCTGGTGCCCGGCTATCCCGGCACGCAGGTGGCCGCAAGCCCGACTGCCCCGGCCGCCCCGGACGCGGTGCCGGACTATAACGAATCGCTCGGCAGTTGGCTGGCGCAAACACTGTCGGCGCTGATGAGACCTGGGGGATAGAGGCTGTGTCTGAGACATTGCGGGGGCGATTGCGGCTGTTGCTGGTCATCTTTAGCGTGCTGACTGGATTGATCATCACACGGTTGATCAGCTTGCAGTTTGGCAGCTCCGTCTCTTTCTTTGAGGATCAATATAAGCTGGCCTCCAGTTATCCAATCAAGATCACCCCCCCTCGCGGGCGCATCTTCGACCGCAACGGCGAACTGTTGGCCACCAACGACGTGCAATATGCCCTGGGTCTGTCGCCTGATTTCGTGACCGACCCCGAGGGTATGGCTAAAGTGCTGGCTGCCGTGCTCAACCGCCCGGTGGAGGAGTTGGTTGCCATCACCCAACCTGCCCCCGCGGGCGCGGACGTTGCCAAATACGTTCCCATTCAAAAGCCGGTGTCCGCCGAAATCGGCGAGAAGCTGCTGGCCATGCAGCGCGACCCGGCAGGCCCTGATTTGAACGGCCTCATCGTCGAACCATTTCAGACCCGCACGTATCCGGGCGGCACGCTGGCGGCCAACGTGCTGGGGTTTGTGGGTTACGACGGCAAAGGCTACTACGGCGTTGAGGAGTTTTACAACGAAATTCTCTCCGGCCATCCGGTCGTGGGCATCAAGCAAGTGGTGCCGTTCGACGTGGCCCTGAACCCCGCGCCGGATCAGGGCGCGGACCTTTATCTGACTATTGATCGCGACATCCAGTTCCTAGCCCAAGAGACTCTGGCAAATGCGCTTCAATACTACGGCGGCGAGAGCGGCAGCATTACCATCATGGACCCCAAAACCGGGCGCATCCTGGCCATGGCCGTTAGCCCCTCGTACGACCCGAACAAATTCCTCACCGAGCCGGAGGCCAACCGCGCCAACCCGGCCGTGAGCGCGCAGTTCGAGCCGGGATCAACCTTTAAGATCATCACCATGGCTTCCGCTCTGCAATCGGGCACGGTGCGGCCCGAAACCACCTACTTCGACACGGGGCACATCGAGGTCGGCGGCGTGGGCATCACCAATTGGAACGGCGGCGCGTGGGGCACACAAGACATGACGGGCGTGTTGCAGCACTCGCTCAACGTGGGCACGGCCTGGGTGTCCACTCACATGGGGCCGCAGAAGTTCTACGATTATCTGACCGCCTTCGGCATCGGTCAGGCGACCAACATTGATCTGAGCGGCGAGGCGGCGGGCACGTTGAGCCGCCCCGGCGACCCGAACTGGTACGAATCGAATCTGGGCACCAACGCCTTCGGGCAGGGCGTGGCGGTGACTCCCATTCAACTGCTCGCCGCCGCGTCGGCAGTGGCCAACGGCGGGGCTATGATGCAACCGCACGTGCTGGAGCGTGTGTCCGACGGCGGCGTGGTGCACACCACCCGCCCACAGGTGCTGGGCCGCCCCATCTCGGCAGACGCCGCCAACACTCTCTCGTCCATGCTGGCCGTGAGCTTGGAGCGCGAAGCCTCGAACGCGTTGCTGCCCGGCTATAGGTTGGCGGGCAAAACCGGCACGGCGCAAATTCCGATCGCCGGCGGATACGATTACAGCAAAACCATCGCCACGTTTATCGGCTGGGGGCCGGTGGACGATCCGAAGTTTATCGTGCTGATCAAGCTGGACAAGCCTACCGCCTCCCCATGGGGCTCTGAAACTGCCGCGCCCACCTTTGGCGAAATGGTGAAACGGCTCGTGGTGTTGATGAAGATTCCGCCGGACAACGTCAGGCAGGCCCTGGCGGCCTCGGGACAGTGAAATAAAATGCGCAATTCTCAATGCACAATTCACAATTGAGTATTGCGCATTGAGAATTGTGCATTGATATGCTCACCCTGTCGCACGTTCTCGAGGCCCTCACCGGGGTGCCGCTGGCGGGCGGTCGGCAAGTGGTCACCGATGCGGTGATTGACTCCCGGCTCGCCATCCCGGGGGCGCTGTTTGTGGCCCTGGCCGGCGAGCGCACCGATGGACACCGGTTTGTGGGCGCGGCATTCGAGAAAGGGGCGGTGGCTGCGCTGGTTCAGCAGGATGACCTCGGCGGGGAGGTTTACACCCTCGACCTGCGCGAGCCGGTGACGTTTGACATGGCCGCCGGGTTTCGCATCCCGGTGTGCCTGCGAGTGGCCGACACGCTGACCGCGCTGCACAAAGTGGCTGGCTACTGGCGCTCGCGGTTGAGCCTGCGAGTGGTGGGCATCACGGGCAGCGTGGGCAAGACCACTACCAAAGAGATGATTGCCGCGGTGCTGGGCACGCGGTTTCGCACCTTAAAATCCGAAGGCAACTTCAATAACGAGATT
>ORJL010661237.1_pt1 | contig 11350 bp, 8 predicted proteins | sample 1779941 | NCBI WGS metagenome assembly ORJL01 (sample SAMEA104232317, study PRJEB22302) | groundwater metagenome | biome: forest; feature: aquifer; material: groundwater | place: USA | collected 2011-08-07 | depth 5.8 m | reverse complement strand
TGGCGCCGGGCGAGTTCGTCGCCGTCGCCGGACGCAGCGGCAGCGGGAAGACGACTCTGCTGCGCGTCGTCGCGGGTCTCATACCGCCGGCCACGGGTACGGTCAGCGTCCTGGGCCGGAGCCCGGCGGAGGCGCGCCGCGCGAAGCTCCTGGGACTCGTCGCGCAGGACGCGCGGCTGCACCCATGGCTGACCGTGCTCGGGAACGTGCGCCTGCCGCTCCTGGTGAACGACGGGGTCGCGCGCGACGCCGGCATCGGTCCGAGCGAATGGCTCGAGCGCGTCGGGCTCGCCGGCCATCGCGACCGCTACCCGCACGAGCTGTCGGGCGGCATGCGCCAGCGGGTAGCCCTCGTCCGCGCGCTGGTGACCGCGCCCGATGTCCTGCTCCTCGATGAGCCGCTCGCCGCGCTCGACGCGATCACGCGCGAGGACCTCCGCGCGGAGCTCATGGACCTGTGGTCGGCATCCGGCTGCTCCGTCATCCACGTGACGCACGACCTCGAGGAGGCGGTGCTCCTCGCCGACCGCGTCGTGGTCATCGGCGGCACGACAGCGCGGGTCATCGGCGAAGTCACGGTCGATGCCGGCCGGCCTCGACCTCGTCGCATCACACAGCGACCAGAGCTCATCGCGGCCGTCGAGTCGGTCCGCGCGCTGCTGCCGTCATGAGGGGCGAGCGGCGGTCGGCCCTCGCGGACGTGGTCGCCGCGGCCATCGCGGTCGCCGCGCTGGCCGTGGTGCTCGAGATCTGGACCACCGCGATGCGCGTGCCGGGCTACCTCTTCCCCGCGCCATCCGCGATCGCGGCCCGCCTCGCGCGCGACCCGCAGTTCTTCGCGCTCGAAACGACCACGACGCTCGGCGAGGCGACCGTGGGCTTCGCGGTCGGCGCCCTGGTCGCCTTCGCCGCGGCGAGCGCGATGACGTTCTCGCGGGGGCTCGAGCGCAGCATCTTCCCGCTGGCGATCCTCGTGAAGCTGACGCCCATCGTCGCGGTGGCGCCGCTGTTCACGCTGTGGTTCGGATTCGGACCGGCGCCGAAGGTCGCGATCGCCGCGCTCATCACCTTCTTCCCGATGCTCGTGAACGCGTTCGTCGGGCTGCGCTCGGTCGATCCGCAGGAGCTGGCCTTCCTCGAGACGCTCGGGGCCTCTCGGCAGGAGATCTTCGTGCGCCTGCGCGCCCCCAGCGCGCTGCCGTATCTGTTCTCCGCGGCACGGGTGTCGGCGAATCTGGCGCTGATCGGCGCCGTGGTCGCCGAGTGGACCGGAGCCGAGCGCGGACTCGGCCGTGTGATCTTCGTCGCGAACGCGAACCTCGACCTCACGACCCTGTTCGGGGCCGTGCTCATCCTCGCGAGCGCCGGCATCGCCGTGAACGCGCTGGTCGGCGCGATGGAGCGCCGCGTCCTCCACTGGCACCCTGTAACGTTGACGACCTAAGGTGTCCGCTCGCACGATCGTCGCCTCCGTCGTCCTCCTCGTGGCCGCGAGCGCCTGTGCCGCTCCGGGCACGGGGGCCGGACCGCGGCCGTCGCCGAGCGCGTCGGCGTCACCGATCCCGGTCGAGCAGGTCGTCTTCATGGCGGGCTTCAAGCCGCAGGCGAACCTGCCCTTCGTCGGCGTGTACGTCGCGCAGGCGCGTGGGTACTTCCGGGAGCAGGGCCTCGAGGTCGACATCCGGCATTCCACTGGTTCGAGCGAGCACATCCAGCTGCTCGCCACGGGGCGCGTCCAATTCTCGACGGGCTCCGCGCCGGACGTGCTCAAGCGCGTGGCGACCGCGGACGTCCCGATCGTCGCGGTCGCGCAGATCGGCCAGCGCGGCGAGCAGGCCTTCGCGGTCCGCGCCGACTCGGCGATCCGCAGCCCTAAGGATTGGGAGGGCAAGCTGGTCGGCTACAAGGGCACCGTCAGCGCCGACTACCTGGCGATGCTGAAGGCCTCGGGGGTCGATCGGTCAAAGGTGCGCGAGGTGTCCGTCGGATTCGATCCGCGGGTCCTCATCGAGGGCAAGGTCGACGTGTACCCGGTGTTCGAGTCCAACGAGCCCGACACCCTCGCGCGGCTCGGCGTCGCGACGCGCCTGTTCCATCCGGCGGAGCTCGGGATCCCGTCCCTGGGGCTCGCCTACATCACGACGCGCGATCTCGCCGGGACGCGGCCGGATCTCGTCCGCCGCTTCCTTTCCGCGGCCATGCGCGGCATCGACGACGCGGTCCGCGACCCCGGCACCGCGGTCGAGATCACGATGAAGCACGCCGTCGGCGAGGATCCGGCGCACCAGCGCTACATGCTCGATGCCGAGATCGCCGCCGCGCAGAACGACCTCACACGGACACAGGGGATCGGCGCGATCTCATCGGAGCGGTGGGGCGCCCTGTACCGGCTCCTGCTCGACCTCGGGGTGCTCCCGAAGGCGATCGACCTTGCCGCCGTGATCGACGACCGCGCCCTCCGCGAGGTGCGCGCGAGGCGCTGAGCCCCCGTCAGTTGGCGGGGCGCCACTGGAACTGCACGCGCGTGATCAGCCCGCCCTCCGTCTCGAACGTCCAGGTCGTGTAGTTGGCGAACTGGCCGGGCGCGCGCGTGAGCCCCCGCAGCACGACCGTGCCCCCGTCGACGTGCTCCTCGCGAACGATGCGCACGAACGGCGGCGCCATCCGCATGAGCTGGCGAGCACCGTCCTTGCCATGCAGCTCGTTCTCCCCGCCGGGAAGCTCGATGACGACGGCGGCGGCGCACACGGCGGCCGCCTTCTCCGGCTCTTTCGCCTGCAGCGCGGCCAGGAACGCCTTCGCGGCCTCGAGGGGCGTCACGGCGCGACCGGCTCCGCAGCCAGCGTCGCGATGCCCTGAGTGACCCACTCCTCGCGCATGCGAATGCCCATCACGCCGAGAGCGAGCGCGGCCGCGATGCCGGTCGCGAGCGCACCCCGTTCGACGCCCGGGACGCGATCGAAGGTGACGTAGGGCTCGTCCCGCACGCTGAAGACCAGCCGCCCCTCGCGCTCGTCGATGCGGTGGTCCCGATCGCCGAGGAGCGCCGGCACGCCCAGAGCCGCCACTCGCTCCTCGACCCGCGCGCGCGCGTCGCTCGGGAGAGCGGAGACGAGGACGGGTCCTTCGGCGGGAAGGAGCGCGAGCGCGCGCTCGACGCTCTCCCCGTCGACGCTGCCGATGACGACCAGGTCCGGACGCGGGGCATGCGCGACGTCGGTCGGCACGATGGCGGCGTCGATGAGCAACGCCACGCGCTGGCTCGCCTCGGCGAAAGCCGTCAGGGCGAGGATGACCGACCCCTCGCGTCGGGTCAGCTGACCCAGGTCGCGGCGCGAGTCCGCGAGCTGGTATCCGGAGGCGGCCGCCAAGGTGCCCGCGCGGGCGAGCAGAGCATCGTCGATGGGGACACCGTCGACGGTCGTGTCCGCCAGCGAGCGGCCAAGGATCCCGGTCGGAGCCCCTGCCGCGCGCAGGACGGCCGCGGCCGTTCGCGCGATCGCCGGGGCGTCGGGACCGAGGACCGTGGCCACGAGATATCGCAGGTCGGGACCGAGCAGGGCCGACAGGCAGAAGCGAACGCGCTCGAGGCCCTTTCCATCGGACGGGAGATCGGGGAGCGCTTCGAGATAGGCCCGCACCAGCGGCGCATCCACCTCTTGGATGGTGGCACATCCGATGCGATGATCCTTCGCACGATGGCGCTCCGCGGGCTCCTGCCGTACGCCGTTGCCGCGGTGCTGATCGCCGTCGGATCGTCCTTCGCGGTGGTCTCGACGGTACGGCCGGCCGGCGGCCTCGCTCCGGCCGCGAGCGCTTCCAGCGCGGTCGCCACCGCGCGAGCGAGCCCGGAGCTGTCCAGGACCGCCCGCCTCGTGTACTGGCGTGACAACAAGATGTGGGTGTCGGATCTCGACGGCTCGCTGCGCCGCTCCATCGCGTCCATCGAAGACCTGCGGCGCGTGTCGCTGACCCGCTGGGCGGTCGACGGGAGCGCCCTCGCGTTCGTCGACAGCGGCCTCTCGCTGGCCGTCGTGAGCACCCTGGGCGCGCACGTCGACGTGGACCTTCCGATCGAGCTGCGCAACAGCGGCTATCGCATCGCCGACATCCGGTGGTCGCCGGACGCGACGCGCATCGCGGCGACGCTGCTCCGACCGGGCGACGGCCGAAGCGACGCCTTCCTCGTCGATCTGACGGCGACCCGACCGCTCTGGTCGCGTCTCACGTCGCTCGAGGACCTCTTCGTCGGCGACTGGATCTCGAACGAGGAGATGCTGGCGTCGACCGCCCTCGGCGCGGTCGGCATCCTGAGCGCGCGCAGCCCGAACACGATGCGCCTCATCAGCGGGGTGCAGGCCGTCTCGCCGATCGTCGGTCCGGAAGGACGCATCCACTTCCTCGCCGGCCGCATCCCGACCAGCCGCGATCCGTCGCTCGCGTACGTCACGGCGACCCGCGCGAGCGTGTGGAGCGCGGCGCTGGACGGCAGCGACGTCCGCCGCGAGACGCAGGGTGAGCTGAACGACGTTCGGCTCGACGCGCGCCTTCCGGACGGCCGCTACCTGGCGCACCGGGGGTCCAGCGGCTCGCAGGGCGTCGTCATCGAGGACGTGGAGCTGCTGCCGGCGGGCGCGGGCGTGGTCGAGCGCGTCCGCATCGCCCCCGACGGGCGGACCGCGTACGGGTTCACGCCCGAGCGCATCGTGCGCATCGACCTGACGAAGCTGGCCACCACGCCGGCGGCGGCGCCGGTGGCCGCGGTGAGCGTGTATCTCGACACCGGGGGCGAGGCCGACGTCTGGTTCCCGACGTCGCTCTCGCTCGCGCGAGGGGGCGAGCGCGCGCAGGGTGCGCTGGCGGCGCGGGTCGTCTTCCCGCTCGGGAGCCACATCTGGCAGCTCGACGGCGGGGTCGCTTCGCTGCTTCGATCGGCGCCGCTGCTCCGGCGGACGCAGGTCCCGGCGCCGCGGTGGTCGCCGAGCGGCGACCACCTGGTGGTCGTCGAGCAGGCGGGCTCGTTGTCGTCGTCGGCGACGTTCATCGCATATGTCATCGGACGCTCGGGCGACGCGATGCGGATCGCGCCGAGCCAGGCCGCGGCGCGCTCGCTGTCGTGGTCGCCCGACGGGAAGGAGCTGGCCATCGTGGTCGACCGCCGAGGCGTGAGCGGCATCGCGTCGGACGCGCAGCTCGAGATCCGGTTCCTCGACCCCGCCGGCAAGGTCACGCGCTCTGCGGTGCCCGGCCGCGAGGTCGCGTGGACCGCGATGGGGGTCGTCGTGCTCCGTGACGTGGACGGGGTTCCCTCCGTCGTGCGGATCCACGACGGCGATCAGGCCGCGACGGTCACGACGCGCGACGCGCTCGCCGGGGATCAGCGCGCCAGCACCGCCGGCACGCTCAGCGCCACCGTCTCATCGCTCGACGCATCGCGCGACGGGGCGTTCGCGAGCGTGCGCCTGCAGACCCAGGACAGCGCCACCAGTCGCACCTGGGTCGTGCTGCTCGGCGCCGATGGGAAGGCGCTGCAGTACGTGCGCGGCGAGACCCTCGCGGACCTCGCGTGGTCACCGTCGAAGCCGTACATCGGGTACACGCTCGACATCCGCACCCCGAGCGAGCGCGCGGTGGTGCAAGCCCCCACCGCCGGGCTCCCCGTGGCGATCCAGGACGGGCGCTTCGCGGGATGGTCGCCGGACGGCGACTGGTTCTACGTCTCACGCGTGGCCGGCCTGTTCGCGTACCCGATCGCCGGCGGAGCTCCCATCCGAATGGGACCCGCGGGTGCGCCGCTCAGCTCCGCGCCTCGCCGTTAGCCCGCGCGCACCATCCCGGCGAAGCGATCCAGCGCCTCGAGATGCGCGTCGAGCGATCCGTACTTCGCGTTCATGGTGTTGAGCTCGATGTGCGTCGCCCCCAGGCGGCGCCACCACTCGATCTCGCGCGGCCACTCCTCCGCTCCGACGCGGAACGCGTTCACTCTTCCCTCGAGGCCCACCGACCCCGCATCGCGCCCGGCGTCGCGAACGAGCTCCCGCCATCTCGCGATCGCGGCCGCGCCCTCGTCACCCGGCTGCACGTGCGTGAACCAGCCGTCGGCGAGCTTCGCGATCCGCCGCAGCGCCGGCTCGACCACGCCTTGCGCGCGCTCGGCCGAGCTGAGGTTGCTCTTGTAGCCGCCGCCCATCCAGATCGGGATCGGCCGCTGGATCGGGAGGGGATTCAGTCCGGCGCGCGGGATGCGGTGCCAGCGGCCGGTGAAGTCGACGACGGGTTCGGTCCACAGCCGGCGCAGGAGCGCGATCTGCTCCTCGATGCGGCGGCCACGCGTGCGCACGTCCTCGCCCAGCCCCTCGTACTCGACCTCGTTCCAGCCCACGCCGACGCCGAGCCGAAAGCGACCCTTCGTGAGGATGTCGACCTCGGCGGCCTGTTTCGCGACGAGCGCGGTCTGGCGCTGCGGAAGGATGATCACCGCGGTGGCGAGCTCCAGCCGGGTGACGATCGCGGCGAGATACCCGTACAGGACGAACGGCTCATGGAACAGCGACGCATGCGTGTACGGGCCGGTCCATCCGCCGGGGCGATCGGGGTGCGCGCCGAGCACGTGGTCGTAAATGACCATGTGGTCGAAGCCCATGCGCTCGAGCTCGCGAGCGTACCGTGCGAGATCGGCCGGATCCGCGCCGATCTCGAGCTGCGGGAAGACCGCCCCGAGCCTCACGCTGCGAGAATAGGGGGCGATGCGTCCGCTGGCCGCGCGCCTGTCGCGTCTCGGCACTGAGACCGCGTTCGAGGTGCTCGCCAAGGCACGGGCGCTCGAAGCGCAGGGCCGCACGGTCGTCCACCTCGAGATCGGGGAGCCGGACTTCGACACACCGCCCTCGATCGTGGCCGCGGGCGTCGCCGCTCTGGAACGCGGGGAGACCCACTACACACCGTCGGCCGGGATCATCGAGCTGCGCGAGGCGATCGCCCGCTGGCTCGGCGACCGTCGCGCGCTGACGGTCGATCCGGGGTGCGTCATCGTGACGCCCGGCGCGAAGCCGATCATGTTCTACGCCCTCCTCGCCCTGCTCGAGGACGGCGACGAGGCGATCTACCCGGACCCGGGCTTCCCGATCTACGCGTCGATGATCGCCTTCGCCGGCGCGCGGGGCGTACCGCTCCCGCTCCGCGAGCGCAACGCCTTCGAACCCGACCTCGACGAGCTGCGGTCGCTGATCACCGCGCGCACGAAAGCGATCATCGTCAACAGCCCGCACAACCCGACGGGCGGCGTCCTGTCGGCGGCGGCGGTGCGCGAGATCGCGCGCCTCGCGCGCGAGCACGACCTGTGGGTCCTGAGCGACGAGATCTACGGCGAGACGCTGTACGAGGGCGAGCACCGTTCGCTGCTGGCCGAAGAGGGCATGGGCGAGCGCACCATCCTCCTCGACGGGTTCAGCAAGACATACGCGATGACCGGCTGGAGGCTGGGGTTCGGGGTGTTCCCGCGGCCGCTGGTGGAGCCGGTCACGAAGCTGGTGACGAACTCGGTCTCGTGCACCGCGACGTTCGTACAGCGGGCCGGCGTCGCCGCCCTCGCGGGCCGCGCACCGGAGGTGGACGCGATGGTGCGAGCGTTCCGCGAGCGCCGCGACGTGATCGTCGCGGGGCTCAACGACGTGCCGGGGATCACCTGCCTCCTGCCGAAGGGTGCCTTCTACGTCTTCCCCAACATCACGGGACTGAGGCTCGGCACCAGCGCGCAGGTGGCGGACCGCTTCCTCTACGAAGCGGGGGTCGCTGTCCTCGCAGGCACCGCGTTCGGCCGGGCGGGCGAGGGATACCTGCGCCTGTCGTACGCGAACTCGCTCGAGAACATCCGGCTCGCGCTCGCGCGTGTCGCCGGGTGGGCGACGACCGCGCGTGCACCCGCATCGTCCCCCTCGGGATAGCCTTCTCAGGTGCAGGAGGGGGCCTACCAGGAACGCCGGCTCGTCACCGTGCTCTTCGCCGACTTCGTCGGCTTTACGACGCTGGCCGAGGAGCTTGACCCCGAGGTCCTCCAGGAGACCGTCTCCGCCATGTTCGAGGATCTGGCCGAAGACGCCCTGGCGTACGACGGCACCATCGAGAAGTTCATCGGCGACGCGATCTTCGTCGTGTTCGGCGCTCCGGTCGCTCACGAGGACGACCCGCAGCGAGCCCTGCGCTGCGCGCTCGGGATGCAGCGCAAGTTCGCCGGCCACGCCGCCCGCGTGAAGCGCGATCGGGACGTCGAGCTCGGATTGCGCATCGGCATCCACACCGGGCTCGTCGTCGCGGGGCACGTCCGCTCCGTCGCCGAGTACGGCGTGATGGGCGACACCGTGAACACCGCGGCGCGCCTCGAGGCCGCCGCGGCTCCGGGCGAGATCTACGTCACGGACGAGACCTTCCGGCTCACGAACCGGGAGTTCGCGTTCCGCGAGGTCGGGCCGATGCAGCTGCGCGGAAAAGAGCGCCCGATCATGGCGTACGCGCTCAGCGCCGAGCGCCGGGACAGCGTCCGCATCGAGGTCAGCGCGCCGCTGGTCGGCCGCTGGATGGAGCTGTCACGCCTCGACCTCGCGTTCCAGTCGGCGCGTCTCGGACGGAGCGAGGTGGTCGTCATCACCGGCGAACCCGGCATCGGCAAGAGCCGCCTCGTTCAAGAGTTCCTGGGGCTCGCGGGCTCACCGGACGCCGAGGTCTCTCCCCCCGGGGGCGGCGAGGGCGGGGCGGCGCGGAGCACGGACGCGCCGCGGGTCCTGCGCTGGACGTTCTCACGCGTCAACCAGCGCTCCTACTCCGGATTCATCGAGCCGCTCCTGACCGAGCTCGGCATCGAGCCCACCGCGGACGACGCCATCGACCGGCTCGGCGAGCGGCTGCGCGAGCTCGGCTTCGCGGAGCCGGCGCCTGGACGCCTCATGCCGATGCTCGCGACGTTCCTGCACCTCCCCGGCGCGGCCGAGGTCGTCGAGGAGAGCGAGGAGCAGCAGCGCTCCATGTACATCTCCGTGTACGACGTCCTCACCGCCCTCGCGCGCACGCGTCCGATCCTGTACGTCCTGGAGGATCTCCACTACGCGGACTCCGCGTCGCTCGACCTCCTGGCGTTCGTGACGGCTCGTGCGACCGGATCGCCGCTGCTGTTCCTGCTCGCGCACCGTCTCGGCCCGGGCGCGCCCGACATCCGGCCGGCACGAGCGAACTTCTCGCAGCTGGTGCTGCAGCCGCTCTCCGACGAGGAGGCGGCGCGGATCGTCGAGACGACCGTGCCGATGCCCGAGGAGCTCCGGGACCGGATCGTCGCGCGCGCGGGCGGAAACCCGTTCTTCATCGAGGAGTCGATCCGCTCGCTCATCGAGTCGGGCGCCGTGGAGAAGGACGACACCTCCGGGGCGTGGCGACTGTCGCGCGTGCCCGCCGGCCTCGAGGTCCCCGCGACGCTGCACGCGGTCGTGGCCGCGCGCCTCGACCGCCTGGCGCCGCTGGCCAAGGAGGCCATCCAGCTGGCCTCCGTGATGGGGGTGCGCTTCGGCGACCGGGTCATGCGGGAGGCCGGCGGAGACCGGCTCGCCGACGCGGTGGATCAGCTGATCGCCGCCGATCTCGTCGTGGATGCCGCCCCCGGCGAGCGCCGCGAAGGGCGCTACCGCTTCAAGCACGCCGTGACCCAGGAGGTCGCGTACAACACGCTGTTGGTCCGGCGCCGCGCGGACCTGCACCGGAAGGTCGCCGGAGCGATGGAGACCGTGCTGGGCGACCAGCTTCGCGAGTTCTACCCGGCCCTGGCGCACCACTACCTGCTCGGCGAGGTCCCCGAGAAGGCCGCGGACTTCGCGTGGCGCGCGGCGCAGCGCGCCCTCGCCATTCACGCGCACGTCGAGGTGATCCGCTTCGCCGAGCAGGCCCTCGAGCTGTTCGAGCAGCTCGGCGAGGTCGAGCGGGCGGTCGAGGCGCTGTATCTCCTCGCGCGTATCCGCCGGTACCGCGGCGAGAACGACTCCGCCCTCGCGGCGTACGAGCGCGCCCTGGCCCTGCTCGAGCAGCGCAGCCCGGAGGATCGCGACAGGATCGCGAGCGTGCTGGCGCACATGGCCGAGCTGTGCACGCGCTGGGACGCGAAGCACCCTGACCTCGACGGGCTCATCGCCCGAGGGCTCGAGCTCGTGGGTGAGGCGCGCTCGCGCGAGCGTGTGCTCCTGCTGGCGGCGAGAGCCTTCATGCCGCGGCGGGCGCCGAAGACCACCGAGCAGGACTGGCGCGACGCGCTCGGCGTGGCCCAGGAGGCGCTCTCGATCGCCGAGGAGCTCGGCCTCCTGCGCGAGGTCTCGCTGTGCCTTGACGCCGTCGGCTACGCGTACCGCGAGCTCGGGCGCTTCCGCGACGCTTATGCCGTCAACCAGCGACGGCTCCCCATCGCGGAGTCCCTTCAGGACAACGAGGAGCTGATCGACGCACACAACATGTGCGCCATGGCGGCGATCGTCCTCGACGACCTCGCCGACGCGATCGAGCATGCCGCGCGGTCGCGCGAGCTCGCGTCGTCGACGGAGAAGTCACGGCTCGGCTTCGCCGCGCTGTACACCGAGGCGACCGCGCTGCTGCTGGCCGCGCGCTTCAGAGACGTCCTGGCCGCGGTCGCGACGCGCTCGCAGCTGCAGCCCGCGCCGACGGGCAAGAGCACCGCGACGCTGTTCATGCTCGGCATGGCCGCCGCGGCGGCGCTGGGGTCGCCGGAGGAGTCGGAGCTGCACGACGAGCTGAGCCAGCTCGAGGCGGCGCCGGCCATCGTCGCTGGCGCGGACCTGCTCGCCGCCATCTGGGGACAGCGCCGGAGCGAGAGCGCGTACCGCTCCGCGCGAAGTGCCGGCGTCCCTCGCAGTCCGCTCGACCTCGTGGCCATCGGGCCGCTCATGGTCGTCGCCGCGGCGCGCTGGGGCATCGAGGACGAGCCGCTCGAGGCTCGCGTCTCCGAGTGGGTCGAACGCACCGGACACGCGCGCGGTCGGGCGCTCCTCGGACAGGCGCAAGGACTGCGGGCGCTCGCCCGAGGGGAGCACGCGAAGGCCGAGAAGCTGCTCCTCGACTCCATCCAATCGTTCGGCACCCTGCGCCTCGACCACGAGCGGGCGGTCGCTCTGGCCGATCGTGCGCGCGCCTTGGCCGCGCTCGGCCGAGCGGTCGAGGCCGAGGCCGCGCTCGACGAGGCCCGCGCTATCGCCGAGCGGTTCGATGCGGGGGCGCTTGGCGCCTCCCTGGACGCCGTCACGACGCGCGGGTGAACAGGGCACGCTCGGCGAGAGCGCGCCGCGGCGCGCGAGGGGCTACCGCG
>ORJL011116646.1_pt1 | contig 11351 bp, 12 predicted proteins | sample 1779941 | NCBI WGS metagenome assembly ORJL01 (sample SAMEA104232317, study PRJEB22302) | groundwater metagenome | biome: forest; feature: aquifer; material: groundwater | place: USA | collected 2011-08-07 | depth 5.8 m | reverse complement strand
GAGCAGCTTCCGCGACTCGTCGTACGGCATGTCCTCGATGTACCAGGCGTGCGAGCCGATGTAGATCGACTTCTTGCGGTTGACCGGATTCGTCCGCACGAGCGCCTGGCGCACGGGCGGCAGCTCGCGTTCCTGGTCGGGATCGAAGAGCCCGGGCGCGATGGTGCTGCGCGAATAGAGGATGCTGTGCACGACGACGCGGCCGTCGAGCCGGCGCTTCGTCGCCTCCGGCAGCGTCGCGTACGCGTGCCGCATGCTCACGAACTCGGTCTCGCCGCCGACGGGCGGCACGTCGCGGCCGGACAGGAGCGACGCCATCGCGGGCACGGGCTTGAACGAGCTGTCCGTGTGCCAGAGCTGGTTGCCGGACTGGTAGAGCATCCGGCGGTCGTCCCAGCCCATCAGGCGCCGCGGATCGTCCGGATCGGTGTTCGACAGATCGACGAGGTTCGGATGCAGGCGCTTCTCCTGCCCGATGGAGTTGATCGTCGTCTCGAGCGGGCCGAAGCGCTCGCTGAACACGCGCTGGCGGTCGTCCGTCAGCCGCTGATCGTGGAAGACGAGGACGGAGTGCTCCTGGAACGCGTCGAAGATCAGCCGGAACGTCGCCTCGTCGATCTCGTCCGCGAGATCGACGCCGGTGACTTCGGCGCCGAGCACCGGATGGAGCGGGGGGATCGTCACGTCGTTCGTCGTCGCCATGGTGGTCTCCACGATGCGCGCTCGGCGCACCAGTCTGGACCGCGATCATAGGCAGCTTCGCGGAGCGGCACAACTCCGCGCCCGGCGGCGCGAACGGGCGCTACTCGATCACGCGATCGGCGCGCAGCACCACGGCGGGCGGCGATTCACCGGTGGACGGTGCGGCGCGCCGGCACGCGCCGATACGCGCAGTCGCGCATCCAGCAGCGCGCGCACTGCGAGAAGTAGTGATCGACGCGCGCGGCCGGGCCGGCGCCGGCGAGGAGCGTGATCGACTTCGCGGGCGTCATGTAGCACGCCTCGTTGAGGGTGACGCCGATCGCGTCGCCCGGGCAGATGGCGAAGAGCTTGAACTGCTCGCCGACGTCCCACCGCGCGTAGCCGGGGCTGATGCGGTTCGTGACGCGCAGCCCGACGGCTTCGCCCTCCTGGCAGAGCTGATCGTTCACGTACTCGGCGAGACTCTCGACCGCGCCCGACGCGACGCTGTCGAGCATCATCGCGAGCGGCAGCTCGCGCGCCTCCCAGAGCTCCGCCACGCGGCGCTCGGTCGCCTCGCCGATCGTGATGACCGCGGCGGCGACGTGTTCGATCGCGCCCCAGTGCCCGGCGACATCGGGAATGTCGAGGACGACCTCGCCGACGTCGAGACGATCGCCGTCGGCCCGCACGACGCGGCGCCACCGGACGACGGCGCGCGGCGCCATGAGCGAGCGTCCGATCGCGAGCGCCTCGTCGAACAGCGCCATGACGTCGGCGCCGGGATGGTCGACACCCTTCTTGTAGCCCTGGAAGCGGAGGACCTCGTCGGGATCGATCGCGAGCGGAATGTCGTCGAGAACGCGAAGGTGGCCGGGCAGCCGCGTGGCGCGGCTCCTAGCGGCGGGCGCGCGTGCGCACGACCTCGGCGATCAGGCGGATGTGGTTCGGATCCGACCCGCAGCAGGCGCCGACGATGTTGCACCCCGCATCGAGCAGCGCGGGATACTCGCGCGCCATCTCCCCGGGTCCGAGCTCGTACCGCACGCGATCGCCTTCGGTGATGGGCAGCCCGGCGTTCGGATACGCGATGAGCGGCGCCGACGTCGCGGCGCGCATCTCGCCGATGATGACGGTCGCGCGGTCGGGGCCGCGGCCGCAGTTCATCCCGACGATGTCGGCGCCCGCGCCGAGCAGGCTCTTCGCCACGTCCGCCGCGGTCTCACCCCACATCGTGCGGTCGCGGTCGTGGAGCTCCTCGTACTGGAAGAACATCGTCGCCATCACCGGGAGGTCCGCGACGGCCTTGCACGCACGAATGGCCGCGGTCGCTTCCTGCGGAAACATCGTCGTCTCGACGGCGAATAGGTCGACGCCGCCCTCGGCGAGCGCTTCGGCCTGCTCGCGGAACGTGGCCTCGTCCTCCTCGTCCGTCACGCCTTCGTCGAGCGCGTAGTCCTGGGGCAGACGGCTCGTCGGACCGATCGAGCCCGCGACGTAGCCGGCGGCCGGCGCCACCGTGCGCGCGAGCTGTGCGCCCTTCACGTTCAGCTCCCGCGTGCGGTCGCCGATCTGGTACTCGTTCAGCTTGAGCCGCGGGCCGCCGAACGTGTTCGTCTCGACGTTGGGCCTCCCCGCGTCGTAGTACCCCTTGTGGACCCCCGCCACGACGTCAGGATGGGTGTCGTTCCAGAGCTCGGGGCACGCGCCGTTCAGCAGGCCGGCGGCGAAGAGCATCGTGCCGTAGCCGCCGTCGAAGACCAGCACTTCGCCGCCGCCGACACGCTCGACGACTTCCCAGCCGCGCGCCTTCACGACGCCACGCCCTCTGCGGCGCCCATGAGCGCCTTCGCCTTGACGACCGCGAGCGTCGAATCCTTCGCGTACGCGTCGGCGCCGATCTCGTCGGCGAACGCCTGGCTGACCGGCGCGCCGCCGATCATCACCTTCACGCGCTCGCGAATGCCGGCCTTGGCCAGCGCGTCGATCGTGCGCTTCATCGCCGGCATCGTCGTGGTCATCAGCGCGGAGATGCCGACGATGTTCGCGCCGTGCTCCTGGACCGCCTCGACGAACTTCTCGGGCGCGACGTCGCGCCCCCGGTTCGTCACCTTGAAGCCGGCGCCCTCCAGCATCATCGCGACGAGGTTCTTGCCGATGTCGTGCAGGTCGCCCTGCGCGGTGCCGATGACGACGGTGCCGAGGTAATCGCCGCCGCGCGCCGACGCCGTGATGAGCGGCTTCAGGAGATCGAGCCCCGCGTACATCGCGCGCGCCGACAGGAGCACCTGCGGCACGTAGTACTCGTTGCGGCGGAACTTCTCGCCGACGACGTCCATGCCGGGAATCAGGCCGCGGAAGATGAGCGCCTTCGGATCCATCTGGAGGTCGAGGCCTTCGCGCGTCTTGCGGGCGACGGTGTCCTTGTCGCCGACGATGAGCGCGCGCGACATGGCCGGAAAGTCGAAATCGTCGGTCATGGCGCTATCTTCCCGCTACGCGCGCGGCCACGTATTCGGCGATGGCCGCGGCGGTTTCCGGCGCCACGGCGCTGAACGCGAGACCGGCGCTGCCGTCACGGCGCCACGCGAGCGTCGCGTCCGCCTGGATCGGCTTCGGAAGCCCGCCGCCGTCGCACCGGAGCGTCAACGCGGTGCCCGTCTTCCAGTCGTCCGGCACACCGGTCACCGCGAGGCCGCCCTCGCTCACGTTCACCACGCGCACCACGATCTCGCCGTCCGCGTCCCGCACCGCGAGCGTCGCGGACGTGTCGAGCGCGGCGCGCGGATGCCGGCGCGTGTCCTCCTCCACGACCGCGTAGATCTTCACCGGCTGCGTCTTGCCCTTGACGGTGACCGCGCCGAGCTCGCGCGTCACGAACTGGCCCTTGACGAGCTCGTACGTCGTCTCGCTGATGATGATGCTCGCGCCGTAGTCCTTGGTGATGCTCTCGAGCCGTGCGCCGAGGTTGATCGTGTCGCCGATCGCCGTGTACTCGAGGCGCTGGCGCGAGCCCATCGTGCCGACGACGGCCTCACCCGTGTTGATGCCGACGCCGTTGCGGATCCTGACGTTGAGCTTCTCTTCCCACCTCTTCGACACTTCGAGCGTGCGCTTCTGGAACTCGAGCCCGGTGCGGACGGCGTTCGCCGCGTGCTGCGGGTCGTCGAACGGTGCGTTGTAGAGCGCCATCACGCAGTCGCCGATGTACTTGTCGACCGTGCCGTTGTACCGGAAGACGATGTCCGTCATCTCGGTCAGGTATTCCTGCAGGATCTCGGCGACCTGCTCGGGCTGGAGACGCTCGGACATCGTGGTGAAGCCGCGCACGTCGGAGAAGAGCACGGTGACCAGCCGGCGATGCGAGCCGAGGCTGCCCCGCGCGCGGACCACGTGGGCGAGGACGTCGGGCGAGAAGAACTGCGACAGCCGCCGCTTCTCGCGCTGCTCGCGGATGTACTGCTCGAGCGTCGTGGCGCCGTAGCCGAGCACGAGCCCGAGGGTGCCCGCCATGCCCTGTACCCAGACGTTCGCCATGTAGAACAGGCCGAGGATCACCGCGGCCATCGCGGTCCACGCGAGGACGGTGACGAGGAACCCGCGCAGCGCGTGCAGCCGGACGACGACCGCGGCGCCGAACAGGCCGGCGACGACCGCGATCGCGAGCGACAGCGCCCGCGGCGCCGGGCGGATCGGGTTCCCGGTGACGTACGTGTCGAGCGCGTTCGCGTGGATCTCGATCCCCGGCATGTCGCCGCGCGGCGCGAACGGCGTCGCGAACACGTCGTGCAGCGCCTCGCTCGTGGGCCCGATCAGCACGATCTTGCCGCGGAACTCCTCCGCCGGAATCTCGCCGCGCAGCACGCGGTAGAACGCCACCCACGGGAACGTGCGCGGCTCGCCGCGGAAGTTGATGTGCACGCCCTCGGCCTTCGGGAGCGGCTGCACCGGCAGCCCGTTCTTCGCGGCGAGGCGGTAGAGCTCGACGTCGAACGCGGGCACCACCTCGTCGCCGAGCGGCACCCCGAAGAGCGACCGGCGCACCTGGCCGTCCGTATCCGTCGGCAGGTTGATCGGCGCGACGGCGACGGCGCCTTTGCGCACCGTCGGATTCGGCAGGCTCAGCACCTCGCGCTTGTAGAAGCCCTGGTAATCGACGGTGACGAGCGCGCCGAGCACGACGTTGCCGGCGAGCGCCACGGACTCGCTGAGGACCAGGTCGTCGTCGTCGCCGCGCGGCGACGGGCCTTCGAAGATGACGTCCACGCCGATCGCAAGCGGCCCGCCCTCGGCGATCTTCTGGATCAGCTCACCGTGCGCCGCACGCGGGAACGGCCACTTGCCGATCTCGTTGATGGACGACTCATCGATGGTGACGATCACGATCGGCGCCGACGGCGCCTGCGGACCGCGGAGCTCGTACAGGCGGGAAAGCGCCCAGAATTCGAGGGTATCGAGACGACCGAGCAGGACGAGCGTGGCGACGAGCGCTGCGGCGCCGATGCCGCCGAGAACGGGCCGGATCAGGCGAACGACACGTCTCACCACACCGCTCACCTGAGCAATCTATGCTACTATCGCCGAATAATGAAGATCCGGGTGCTCGGAGCCTTCGGTGGCGAGGGGCTCGGGCAACGACCTTCCGCCTTCCTCGTCAACGACCGGGTCCTGATCGACAGTGGAACCGTCAGCGGTGCCCTCTCTGTTCCCGAACAGCTCGAAATCGAACACGCGCTCATCTCGCACTCGCATCTCGATCACGTCGCCGGCCTCGCGTTCCTGACCGAAACGCTCGCGTGCTGCGGCAGCGACCGCCCCGTCACGATCACGAGCCTCGAGCCCATCATCGACGCGATGCGGACCAGCATTTTCAACAACATCGCGTGGCCGGACTTCACCGTCATTCCCCCCGGTGCGCCGGTCGTGAAGTACCGCTCGCTGAACGAGGACGTCGAGCAGCGGGTCGGTGACCTCTTCGTGACGCCGGTGCAGGTCACGCACACGGTGCCGACGACGGGCTTCATCGTGCACGACGGGAGCACGGGCTTCATCTATTCCGGCGACACGGGCCCGACGGAAGCGCTCTGGAAGGCGGCCAAGGGACTGCCCGAGATCCGCGCCGTCATCGTCGAGTGCGCGTTCCCGAACCGGATGCGCAAGATCGCCGACCTCTCGCATCACATGACGCCGGACCTGATCCGCCGCGAGATCGACAAGCTCCCGCCCGACGTGCCCGTCATGATCTACCACGTGAAGCCGCAGTTCTACGAAGAGACCGCCACCGAGCTGCATCGCATCGACGGCAACCGCGTGCACCTGCTCGAGCAGGACAAGACCTACACGCTCGGTTAGTCAGCGGTCGTCGGGCACCAGCGCGACCGTCTCGCTCGACAGCTCCAGCCGCACCCGATTGCCCAGCCTGAACACGCTTTCGCCTTCCGCGGCCGGCACTTCCACGCGCACCGGCGCGGTCGTCCCGACGTCGATCTCGTAGACGTAGCGCGCGCCTTCGAAGACGCGCAGCGCGACCGTGCCCGGCAGCCCGGGGCGGCGGCCTTCCGCGGCTTCGACGAGCCCGACCGTCTCCGGTCGCAGCACGAGCACACCGGTCGAGCCGACGCGCCAGTCGCCGACGCCGGTGACCGGCACCGTATCGCCGCGCTCGGTCCGCACGACGACGCCGAGATCGCGCACCTCGACGATCTCCACGCGCAGGAAGTTCGCCGGGCCGAGCGCTTCGGCGACGCGGCGGCTCACGGGCCGCCGGTACACCTGCTCGGCGTCGCCGACCTGCGCGATGCGCCCGTCGAGCATGACGGCGATGCGATCCGACAGCGCGAGCGCGTCGGCAGCGTCGCGCGTCGCGCAGATCGTCGTCACCGCGAGATCGCGGTGGAGCTTCGCGACCTCGAGCCGGAGCTGCTTGCGATGGACGGGATCGAGATGCGCGAGGGGCTCGTCGAGCAGCAGCACGCGCGGCTCGACGGCCAGCGCGCGGGCGAGCGCGAGCCGGCGCCGCTCGTCGGTCGTGAGCGCGTCGGGACGGCGGTCGGCGACGTGGGCCAGACCGAGGCGCCGCAGCACGACGTCGGCCTTCGACGCGATGTCGGCCGGCGCCATCCCCTGCTCGCCGAGCCCGAACGTGACGTGCTCGCGCGCCGACAGGTGCGGCCAGAGCGCGCCTTCGTGGAACACGTAGCCGATCGCGCGCTGCCGCGCCGGCACGGCGCTCACGTCCTGGCCGTCGATCACGATGCGGCCCTGCGTGATCGGCAGGAAGCCGGCGACCGCGCGCAGGACCGCCGTCTTGCCCGAGTGCGGCGGGCCGACGACGGTGAAGAACTCGCCGTACCGGACGTGCAGGCTGCCGTCCGCGAGCGGCGGCGGCGGCCCGTCGGCGGTCCCGAGGCCCTCGAGACGCACGTCGACGAGCGGACGGCTCGCGAGGCTCATGCCGGCCTCGGCTGGGCGCCGCGCCACACGCCCGCCGCGAGCGGCACGCACGCGAGGGTCAGCGCCGCGAGCACCACGTAGACCGTGGCGGCCGATCCGTGCGCGAGCACCGACGTCGCGACGACGGGACCGACGAACGCGGCGCCGATCCGGGCCGAGTTGACGAAGCCGATCGCTTCGCCGCTCGCATGCTGGGCGATGCGCGAGAACACGATGGGAAAGACCGGCGCGATGCACAGCACCTGCAGGAACCGCAGCGCGCCGAATCCGAGCACCGACGCGGTGAGCCCGCACGCGATCAGGAACACCGAGCCGACGGCCAGCAGCGCGGGCACCATGCGGCGCTCCGGCAGCAGCTCGGCCAGCCGCGGCGCCGCCATCGAACCGACCGCCGCCGCGACGCCGGACGCCGAGATCACGAGCCCGCCCATCGTCAGCGTCTCGGCCGCGGGCACGCCGAGGTCCAGCATGATGCGCGGCAGGATCGCCGGCAGGAAGAACACCTGCGCCGAGCCGCCGAGAATGATGGCCGCGGCGATGAAGACCTCGGACAGGCGCGCGCCGCGACGCTCCGCTTTCGCGCCGGCGCGCGCGACCGGCGCGTCGACGCCCCAGCGCACGAGCAGCGCGCAGCCGACGAGCAGCAGCCCGCCGACGATGAACGACGCGCGGAAGCCGACGCGCGCGGCGACGATCGCGCCGACGAGCGGGCCGAGCACCTGGCCCACGGTCATCGCCGACTGGACGGAGGCGACCTGGCGGCGCACCTCGGCGGTCGAGCCGAGGCGTCCGGCCATGATGAACGCGAACGTCGACGCGGCGCCCACCAGCCCGAGCGCGGCGCGGATGCCGAACAGCTCCGGCAGCGTGTGCGCCAGCGCCATGGCGCCGAACGCGACGCCCTGAAGCATCTCGACGACGACGTAGAGCTGCTTGGGATTCCCGCGCTCGGCCCAGCGGCCCCAGAACGGCGCGGGGAAGACCGTGACCAGCGACGACACGCCGAGGATCCACCCCGTCCAGCGCAGCGTCGCCGCCGGCTCGTACGGGCTGATCTCCTGGATGTGGAACGGAAGGCTCACGTGGACGAACTGCCAGGCCACGGTGCCGAGAAACATCGAAGCCGTCAGCGCGTGCGATCGCACCGTACCGCTATCTTAACGAACACCTCCCGCCGGGGAGCGGCCTGCCGCGTGCGATCCACGTGCCACCGGCGTTCGCGTCGCGCGCCGGTATTCACCGGACACCGGCCGCTCGGGTAATCACCCGCTTTACGACGGCGCGTCGGCGCCGAATCATGGACCGTACATGGCAACCACACCATCACATCGCAATGGCTCCGAGCGATACACCGTGCGTGTGAATCCCGTGCCCCAGGCCGCGCAGTGGCGCGTGCGCCTCGAGCTCGCCGACGCGACCGGCGCGATCGTCAACGCGGCCGACGTCGAGGGCGTCGTCTTCGACACCGCCGCACAGGCTGAAGCCGCCGGCTGGCAGCTCGCCGACGAGTGGATGCAGCGCATGCACGCGCTCCGGGTCCCGATCGGCTTCGACGAACGCACGCTGCTCGTCGGGTGCGCCCACGCGGTCGCGCGCTGCCCCGCGTGCGCGCTGTCGCACACGTTCCGCGAGCTGGCCGGGGAGCGGCTCTGTGCGCGCTGCCACGCGGATCTGACCGTCGCGCTCCGCATGCACCTCAACGACTGCGCGGACGTCGCGATCCGGCGCTCGCATGCAGCCGTCCGTATGATCGAGCTCGCTGGAAAGCGGAACCGCGAAGCCCGAGACGCGACGGGCCTGCCCCTCGCCGAGTGCGAGGTGCTGCGCGGTTCGGCGCAGCGCACGCGCCAGCGGCAGCCGGGCCGGACGTGTCCCGTGTGCGAGCAGCCGCTGGAGCCGGGACAGGGCGTGTCGTTCCAGCGCGGCGAGCTGATCCACCTGACGTGTTACGAGAAGCATCGCCGCCGGTAGCGCCGCTGGCACCGTCGGTGCGGTAATGTGGAGCATATGAAGCAAGCGATCGGTCCGCTCGTTCTTGCCCTCGCCTCGCTCGCCGGCTGCGGCGCGGTGACGCCGCAGCCGTCGGCCACCACGACGACGGCGATGCCCGCGTCGGAGAACTGGTTCCGCGTGTCGTGGGCCCCGGCGCCCGAGCCGCAGGGAACACGCCGGCTGACCGGGACGCTGACGAACACCTACGGGTCGCCGATGGCCAACATCCAGCTGCTCGCCCAGGCGCTCGATGCGGAGAACAAGGTCCTCGCGCAGAAGATCGTGTGGTTCGGGCGACACCTCGAGCCGTTCGGCAGCTCGTACTTCGAGATCGCCGGCCTGCCGGTCGCGCAGAACTACAAGGTCAGCGTCTGGTCGTTCGACGTGATCCAGAGCGACTCGCCGCGCTGGTAAGGGCCGCTCACCGGAGCGTGCAGAACCCCTGCGCCTCGATGCCCAGCGCCACGTTGAACTTCGACCGGAAGAGCGAGCGAACGACATGCTTGCGTGAGCAGAGGTTTCCTGACGACAATACTGGTAGATATGGCAACCAGAGGCGGAGACCGACGCCAACCGAAGAACGTAGGCGCCGTGGCGCTCGCTCGCCTGCGAGCGAAGAAATTGACGCCAGAGCGCCGGCAGGAGATCGCGCGCGGCGCCGCACGCGCGCGGTGGGGCTCGACACTCGCTGGCGCAAAGCCCATCACTGACGTGTCGGTCCTGATCGGCGGACTGCCCGACACCCGGAACGCCGAGGCGGTACTCGACGATCTCCGGGCGGCTCGGCAGCTGCGCCGGCGCTGACCGTCGCCGTTGCCCGCCGTCCTGGTCGACACGAACATCGCGATCTACCTCGCGACGGGACATTCACTCGCTGCGACGTACCGGCCACATCTCGAGGGCAACGTGCTGGCGCTCAGCTTCGCCACCGTTGGCGAGCTCTACTACACGGCCAGGCGCGCGAAGTCGCGGGCGCGGGCCGTCGCGTACTGGAAGGACCGACTCCGTTACTACTCGGTGCTCTTTCCCGATCTCGAGACATGCGAGGTGTGGGCGCGCATCACGGCCGAGTGCATGGGTCGCGGTCGCCCCCGCCAGGACAATGACCTCTGGATCGCCGCAACGGCACTTCGGCATGAGATCCCGCTGGTGACGCACAACCGGCGGGACTTCGAGGACATCCCAGGGCTGACGCTGATCTCCGAGGCGCCGGCCAGACGCTGATGGCAGCACCGAGCCCAGAACCTGGAATACGCCGCGCCTACCGGAGCGTGCAGAACCCCTGCGCCTCGATGCCGAGCGCCACGTTGAACTTCGACCGGAAGTTCTCGAGCGCGACCGCCGCCGCGAGCTCCACCATCTGCGCCTCGGAATAGTGCTTCCGCGCGCGGGCGAAGAGATCGTCCGTCATCTTCCGGCCGGTGATCGTCATCGTCTCCGCAACTTCCAGCGCGACGCGCTCGGCCTCGCCGTAATGCGCGCTCGTCGCCCACTGCTCCACCTGCTGCACCTTCTCTTCCGACGCCCCTGCCCGCATCCCCCTGGATGCGTTGATGTCGATTCAGAAGGGACAGCCGTTGATGAGCGCGACGCGCAGATAGATCAGCGAGAGCAGCTCGGCCGGCAGCAGGCCTGACTTCTCGACGGCGACCGACAGCTGCTTCGCGGCCCTCATGATGCCGGGCGTGTGCGCCTGGATCTTCGTCGTGTTCAACACGAAGCCGAAGACCTCCTGCTCCTTCGCGAACGCGTCGCGCAGGATCGCGTCGTCGCCGGGCTCCTCGATTTCCCGAACACGGGGCATGCGTTATCTCCTCTCCGAGCCGAGTCGTTCCTCGATGGCCGGCAGCGCGTCGAGCAGCACCTCGCCGACGACGCGCAGGCTGTCGGCCGAGACCTTGTCGAGCGTGTCGTTCACCGTGTGCCACGGCGGATAGTCGAAGTCGATGAGCAGCGCCGCCGGCACGCCGGCGCGCAGGAACGGCGCGTGGTCGTCCTCCACCACCAGCGTGTCCGGCAGGAAGTGCGCGTCGTACCGCAGACGGCGTGCGGCCGCCCAGATCAGGTCGGTCAGCCACGGCGTCGAGTGCCCTTCGCGGCGAATGTTGAGATCGCGGTCGCCGATCATGTCGGCGACGATCACCGTGCGCGGCAGCCGCTGCTCGCGCGCCAGGTCGGCGGCGAGCCGGCGCGAGCCGTAGAGACTGTCGTCGTCCGTCCAGTTC
>ORJL011603786.1_pt1 | contig 11352 bp, 9 predicted proteins | sample 1779941 | NCBI WGS metagenome assembly ORJL01 (sample SAMEA104232317, study PRJEB22302) | groundwater metagenome | biome: forest; feature: aquifer; material: groundwater | place: USA | collected 2011-08-07 | depth 5.8 m | reverse complement strand
TCACGGTCGCGGCCAACGCGGCGGCGGCCCGCATTGCTCTCGCGTTGCTGGCCGCGCTCGCCTCTGGCGGCTGCGCGAGCGCGGGACGCACGACCAATCTCGCTCCCACCTTCGAGCAAAAATTGGCGTCCATTCTGCGGCTGGAGGACAGCCGCCGGCTGCGCGAACCGCCGCCGGCGCCGAAGCCGGAGACGACACGCCGACGGCGACGCGGCCCTCCGCTCCCGCCGCCGCCCGACCTTCTCCGGCTGCTGGCCGACCCCGAAGCGCGCGTGCGCCGGCGCGCGGCGCTTGCGGTTGGGCGCGTCGGCTTGCGCGAGGGTACGGCGCCGCTGATGGCGATGGGCGCGGACCCGGACCCGGAGGTCCGGCAGATGGCGGCATTCGCTCTCGGTCTGCTGGGCGACAAGCGCGCGCGCGATCCGCTGGTGGCCGCGCTCAGCGATCCGTCGCCGCTTGTTCAGGGGAGCGCGGCCGAAGCGCTCGGTCTGCTAGGCGATATCGCGGCCGCTGATGCGATCGGCCGGATGGTCGCGCAGATCGTGCAGTCGAGCGCGGTGGCCCAGACACCTGCGGATGAAGAAGATGTCCGCCGCGATACGCCGGCGGCGGCCTTACGACTGGGCGTATATGCGCTCGTGCGGCTGAAGGCGTACGAGGTGCTTGCCGCCTCCGTGCTCGATGCGTCGGGACAGCCGCGTGTTAGTTGGTGGCCGATTGCATTCACGCTGCAGCGTCTCGAAGACCCTCGCGCGTTGCCGGCGCTGCTGTCCCTTACCAAAGACGCCCATCCCTATACGCGGGCGTTCGCGGTGAAGGGCCTTGGGGCGCTGAAGGATCGCTCCGCGCTGCCGGTGCTGATGCCGCTGCTCACAAGCGGAGATCGGCCGGTGTTGATCGAAACCATCAGAGCGTTCGGTCGTATCGGCGATCCTGCGGCAGCCGAGCCGCTGCTGAAGGTCATCAACGATGCGAAGGCTGAGCCGCACGTGCGGCTCGAGGCGGTGACCGCCATTGCGAACGTGCGCGCGGCGAACGTTGCCGACTCTCTGCTCGACCTGCTGGGCGATCCGAACCCTTCTATCCGCGCCGCGACGCTGCGGTCGCTTGCCGATCTCGATCCTGAAAACTTCCTCACCGTGTTGTCAGGCCTGGATCCGGATCAGCATTGGAGCGTGCGCGCGGCGCTGGCCACGGTGCTGGGAACGCTCTCGCCCGAAGCCGGACTGCCGCGGTTGCTGGACATGCTCAGCGATGCGGACCAGCGAGTGATTCCGCCGGTGCTCACGGCACTCGCAGCGCTGAAGGCGCCCAACGCCGCCGAGTTGATGCTCGATCGACTGAAGGCGGATGATCTCGTCGTACGCGCGGCCGCGGCCACGGCGCTTGGCCAGCTGAAGCCGGCCAACGGTGCGCAGGCGCTGGCCGAAGCGTACCGCTTCGGCCAGCGTGATGCGAACTACACGGCGCGCGCGGCCGCCCTCGCCGCGATCGCCGAATACGGCGCTGCGGCCGCCGTGCCTGTGCTGACCGACGCGCTGGCGGACAAAGACTGGTCGGTGCGTGTGCGAGCGGCAATGCTGCTCAAGACGCTCGATCCGGCGTCGGCGGGCGACGTGGACGCGAAGATCCGCCCGGCGCCCACCACCCTGCAGACCACGACCTATGACGCGGCGCGGGTCACCAATCCACAGATCTCGACACAGGCCTACATCGACACCGACCGCGGCACCATACAAATCGAGCTGGCGATGAACGATGCGCCGCTCACCGTCGAGAACTTCATCGCGCTCGCGCGCAAAAGCTATTTCGACGGTCTGAGCATCCACCGGGTCGTCTCGAACTTCGTGATACAGGACGGCGATCCGCGCGGCGACGGCGAAGGCGCGCCGGGCTACACCATCCGTGACGAGCTCAACCAGCAGCCGTATCTCCGCGGCACCGTCGGCATGGCCCTCGATCCGTGGCCTGATAGCGGCGGCAGCCAGTTCTTCATCACGCACTCACCGCAGCCGCATCTCGACGCGAAGTACACCGTGTTCGGCCGCGTCGTCGCCGGCATGGATGTGGTGGATCAAACTCAGCAGTGGGATGTCATTCGCCGTGTGCGCATTTGGGATGGACAGCAAATGACCGGGAGGTAGGCGATCGGTGAAGGTCTGTGGGTGAAGGGCGAACTGAGGGACGTGCGAGCGAGTGAGGCAGATGTGAAAAAGGGGGCGACCGTCGCCCCCTTTTTTGACGGGCGAGGTCAGCTTAGCGTTTCTTGCCGGCCTTCTTCTTCCCGCCCTTGGCTTTCTTTGCCATTGTCTGTTATCCCCCCCTTCATGTGGGTTTGGGTTGCGAGAGCGCTCACGTCATCGTTCCAGTGGCTGCCGCCTGGCACGCTCACCCGATGCCGGCGTTCTGCGCTTCGAGGCACCCTCCGGCTTATCGGTCGGAAGGGTGAGGTCGTTACGGGCGCTCCGTTTTTGAACCTCACTAGGGGTGGGCGTATGTCACCACCCTCATACCAGATGTAGATTATGGTCGAGATTTTCCCAGTGTCAAGCACAAACGTGCGTCAAATGTCAAAAATTTGCTTCTTCGCCGGTCGTTGCAGACGCTTCAACGCGCGGCGCGCGTCGTCGCGCGCGCGTGGATCGCCACCAGCCACTTCGATCACGCGCTGATACATCGTCAGCGCGCGTGTGGAGTCACCGGCGCCCTCGAGCATCTGCGCATGGGCGACGAGCGCCGAGCTTAAAATGACGGCGCGTGCCGGTGGAGCGGCCGCGATCAGCCTTTCCAGCTCCTCGCGCGCGCGTGACGTGTCGCCGCTCGCCTGCAGCATGCGGCCGTAGCGGTAACGCACGACCGCGTCGGATGGCGAGAGCGTTACGGCGCGCGTCAGGGCGGCTTCGGCTTCGGCGGTCGCGCCGCGCTCGAGCGCGCGCCATCCTACGATCGAGAGCCGGTAGGCTTCCGCCGCCTGCAGATCGGGGGTCTGGCGCAGCGCAACGCTCACCCGCTCGCGAATTGGCCGCGTGTGTTCCGTCGCCGCCTCGGCTATTGCCGCGTTGTACGCCTGTACTGCGGAATCGCGCTCGCCGAGCCGATCGCATGCCGTGCCAAGCAGGAGCTGCGCGCGAGCGTGCGCGCCTACCGGCATCGCCTCCGATGGCGCGGCAAGAACGGCTTTCAGCTCGCCGATGGCGCGATCGGTTTCGAACATCGGGATCCGAGCAGCTCCTGCGTCAGCCCCAGACGTCCGCGGATCTCGGTGCGTGCCGGGTCGTACACACGGCCGGCGCGGGCGCGATCGGCCAGCGTCCGCCACGCGACTGCGCCCGTGGGATGGTCGCCAAGGCGGCTGCCGCGAATTTCTGCGATCTGTCGAAGGAATAGCGGATTGTGGGCGTAGCGCGAGTTGAGCCGCTCGAGGATCTGAAGGGCCTGCGCCGGCCTGCGCTCATACCAGAGGTACACGAAATGCAGCTGGTATTCCGCTTCGCCCCGCCACAGCTCGCCGCGGTCGCGTGCCTGCAGCATCTCTTTGAGGCCCCTGCCCCGATCGCCTCCCGGCAGCAGGAGAACAAACCGCAGAATCTTCGCGGCGACTGGCGCGACGTCTGCGTAGTAGTGGTAGAGACCGATGCCGAAGTACGCGTCATGCAGCCCGGGGTCGAGCTTGAGGGCGCGTTCGAGCGCGTCCTTGATTTTCTTGCCTTCGCGGGCGGCTGCCAGGCGCTCGCCGCGCATGACGCGCCACTGCACCAACGGTCCGTGCGGCGCGGCTAGATAAAACCACGCCTCGGCCCGTTCCGGTTCCCGGCGGGTCCACGCTTCGTTGGCTGCGATCGCCAAGGTCGCGAGCTCGCTGAAGCGCGCGTCGAGCTAAGGACGGTTTCGTAAACAGCCGCCAGGCGCTTGGCTTCGGTGAGCGCTCCTGATGCTGGCGTCGGCGCAATCAACCAGGCGCACACCACGAGCCACGCGCCTCGAGCCAGGGCTTTCACACGCTGGTCCGCAGCTGCTGTTTTTCGGCGTGCCGCTCGAGTGCGAGCGCGATCAGGCGGTCGATCAGCGCGGGATAGGGAAGTCCGATCGCCGCCCACATTTTCGAAAACATGCTGATCGTCGTGAACCCGGGGATCGAGTTGAGCTCGTTCAGATAGAGAACGCCGGTATCGCTCAGCAGAAAATCGACCCGCGCCATTCCGGCGCAGTCGAGCGCCTTGAACGCGGTCACTGCGAGCGACCGAACGCGCTGGGTGAGGTCCTCGGGCAGCTGGGCGGGAACCACCTCGCGCGAGCCCGCGTTGAGGTATTTGGCGCTGTAGTCGTAGAACTCGCCAGAAGGAATGATTTCACCCGGTACCGACGCTTCGGGATCATCATTCCCCAGCACGGCCACCTCGATCTCGCGGGCGTGCGGGACGGCCGCTTCGACAACGATCTTGCGGTCGAATTCCGCCGCCAGCGCGATCGCGGTGCGCAACTCCGCCGCGTGTTTCGCTTTCGAGATCCCGACGCTGGATCCGAGGTTCGCCGGCTTGACGAACACGGGAAAGCCCAGGCGCGTCACGACGGTGTTAAGCACGCCGCGCTCGTCCCGTTGCCAGTCGCGCTTGAGGAAAACCTCGTAATCGCATATCGGAAGACCCTTGGCGGCGAATACGAGTTTCATCGCCGCCTTGTCCATGCCGACGGCCGACGCGAGCACGCCGGCGCCGACATAGGGCACGTTGGCCAGCTCCAGCAAGCCCTGTACCGTGCCGTCTTCGCCGTATGGACCGTGCAGCACGGGAAACACGACGTCGAGAGCGAGGCTGCCGACGACCGGGTGCGAAGGTGCACGGTCGATCGTGAGGAGCGTGTCCTTCCCCGGGTGCGCGATGAGGTGGGTTTCACGCGCGACTTCCGGCTGAAGCGCCGCGCTTCGGGAACTGCCGATCACTTCCGCGGCCGACGTCAGCATCGGCGGCCGTTCCGGAAGCGACCATCGGCCGTCCTTCTCGATGCGTATCGCCACCGGGTCGTACCGCGTCGGATCGAGATTCTGAAAGACAGCGGCGGCCGAGGCCAGCGACACTTCGTGCTCGCCGGACCGCCCGCCGTAGATGACGCCGACACGCAGTTTTTTCAAGGGGAAGAAAATCTCCACCACGGAGGACACAGAGGACACGGAGGAACAAACATTTGAGTGATCAAGATTGACCCTCTGTGTCCGCCGTGTCCTCCGTGGTGGCGCGCTTACTCGTACGCGATTGTAAACTGTTCGGGCGGGATGTCAGCCTCATTCGGATTCAGCGTCTCCAGCACCGACGGCCGGGCCCGACGCGGCGTCATGACGACGGCGCATGGCGCCGTCGAGACGCCGGCGTTCATGCCGGTCGGCACCCAGGGCGCGGTCAAGGGCGTGGTGCACCGCGATCTCGAAGCGATGGGCGCCGAGATTCTGCTGAGCAATACCTATCACCTCTATCTGCGCCCGGGCGACGATCTGATCGCCCGCCGCGGCGGCCTGCATCGCTTTACCGGCTGGGCCCGACCGATTCTGACCGACAGCGGCGGCTACCAGGTGTTCAGCCTCGCCGCGCGGCGGACGATCGAGGAAGCGGGCGCCCGCTTCCGCTCGCATCTCGATGGGTCGGAGCACCTGCTGACACCGGAAAAAGCCGTCGACGTGCAGGCGCAGCTCGGATCCGACATCGCCATGGTGCTCGACGAGTGCCTTGCGCATCCGGCGGACATTGCGGCTGCGCGGGTATCGATGGAGCGGACGCTGCGCTGGGCGCGGCGCGGGCGCGACCGCTTCCAGGCCCTTCAATCGGGCGCGCGCGGCGCGATCGTCGTCACCAACGAGGCGCAAGCGCAGTTCGGGATCGTGCAGGGCAGCGTTTTTCAGGAGCTGCGTGAAGCGAGCGCCCGTGAAACGGTCGCCATCGGGTTCGAGGGGTACGCCATCGGCGGCCTCAGCGTCGGCGAGACTGCCGACCTCATGCACGATGTCGTCTCCTATACGACGCCGCTGCTGCCCGTGGATCGCCCGCGGTACCTGATGGGGGCTGGCACCCCCGCGGATCTGGTCGAGTCGGTCGCCCGCGGGATCGACCTGTTCGACTGCGTGCTGCCGACGCGCAACGCGCGAAACGGACAGCTCTTCACCAGTGAAGGCAAGATCAACATAAAGAACGCGCGCTATGCCGAGGATGACCGGCCGCCCGATCCGGCCTGCGGCTGCTATACGTGCCGCACCTGTTCACGCGCCTATCTGCGGCATCTTTTCCTGGCCGGCGAGATCAACGCCGCCACCCTTAACACGTTGCATAATCTCAACTTTTACCTTGACACCCTCCGCAGGATTAGGGAGGCTATAGCGTTTGGGCGGTTTGAAAGTTTCAGGCTGGAATTCCACAATAGCTTGTCCCGCCAGTCACTAGATTCATGATGATGTTCGATGTCGGTCCGCTGTTCGCTATGGGAGCGACTCCCGACGGCGGGAGCCCGTGGCTCCAGCTCGTTCCCTTCGTCCTGGTTTTGGCGATCTTCTACTTCATCATTCTCCTGCCGATGAAGCGAAAGCAGCAGAAGGTGCAGGAGTTCCTCGACGCCCTCAAGGTGGGCGACCGTGTCATCACCACGGGCGGCATCTACGGTCAAATCACGCGCCTCGGCGAGCGGAGCGTCCAGCTGCAGATCGCCGATAAGGTGCGCATCGAAATAGCCAAGACCGCCGTCGGCGGCTATCAGGGCCAGGCGCCGGTCGTCGAACCTCAGAACACCTCCGCCTAGCGAAGACGACAACCGATATGGCCACCAATATTCGCTGGAAAATCGTCACCATCCTCGCAGTGTTCTTGATCTTCGCCGCGGTGGGCGTCTACCCGATCCTCGCGTCCCGCTATGGGCTCCCGGCGCCCGGCTGGCTCCAGGAGAAACAGCTCAAGCTCGGGCTCGATCTGAAAGGCGGCGTGCACCTCGTCCTCCGCGTGCAGACCGACGATGCGCTGCGGCTGCAGACCGAGCAGGAGATGGAGCGGCTGCGCGCGGAGCTGACGACACGGGGCATCAACGTCACCAATATTGCGTCCACCTCCATTACCCAGTTTCGCGTCGAGGGCGTGCCGCCAGACAACGACGCCGACTTCCGCCAGGCGGCGACCGAGGTGCAGGCAAGCTTCGATCGCGGCAGCGCGGTGAACGGCAGCTACACCTTCACGATGCGGCCCAACATCCAGCAGAATCTGCGCGACGAAGCGGTCGTGCAGGCGCGGCAGACGATCGAACGCCGGGTGAACGAACTGGGCGTCACCGAGCCGAGCATCTCGCAGCAAGGAGCGGGCGGCGACCAAATCCTCGTTCAGCTGCCGGGTGTGACGGATGTGGAGCGCGCCAAAGGGATCATCCAGTCGACCGGTCTGCTCGAGCTGAAGCTCGTCGAGCAGGGTCCCTCGCCCACGAAGGAAGCGTTGATGCCAGGCGGCGTCGTTCCGCAAGGAATGGAAGTTGTCCCCGGCACGTCGGGAGCTCCCGACGATGCGAGCACCATGTATTACCTGGTGCGGAAGGTGGCCGCGGTGAGCGGGACCGATCTCCGCAATGCCCGTCCCACGGTCGATGAGAACAACCTGCCGGCGGTCGGCTTCACGCTGAACGCCGAGGGCGGCCGGAAGTTCGGGAGAGTGACGGGCGAGAATATCGGCCGCCAGCTCGCGATTATCCTCGACGGCCGCGTGCAGTCGTCGCCGCGCATCGACGGCCGCATTACGACCGACGGCCGCATCACCGGCAGCTTTACGACCGAAGAAGCCCAGAACCTGGCGTTGATTCTGCGCTCCGGTTCGCTGAAGGCCTCGCTGACCTACCTGGAAGAAAAGACCATCGGACCGAGCCTTGGCGCCGATTCCATCCGCTCCGGCGTCATGGCATCGCTGGCCGGCCTGGCGCTGATCATCGTGTTCATGCTGACCTACTACAAGCTGTCGGGCGTGAACGCCATCATCGCCCTGCTGTTCAACCTCGTCATCCTGCTCGGACTGATGGCGTATCTGGGCGCCGTCATGACCCTTCCCGGCATTGCCGGCTTCATCTTGACGATCGGCCTGGGCGTCGACTCGCACGTGCTGATCTTCGAGCGGATTAAAGAAGAGCTGGAGGCGAACCGGGGGGTGAAGGCGGCCATCAACGCGGGGTTCAGCCGCGTCTTCCTCACCCTGATCGACACCCACCTGGCGGGTTTCATCGCTGCAGCGTTCCTCTTCCAATTCGGAACCGGGCCGATCCGCGGGTTCGCCGTGACGCTGTCGATTGGCCTCATCTCGAACCTGTTCACCTCCACCTTCGTGTCGAAGACGCTCTTCGAGCTGGTGCTCAAGAACCGCCAGGTCGCGGCGTTGAGCATCTGAGGCCGAGAACCGAGAGCCTCGTTTTTATGCATATCTTCAAGAATTCGAACTTCGACTTCCTGCGGTGGCGCTGGTACGCCATGGCGCTCTCGGCCGTTATCCTCATCGCGGGCATCGGCACGATGTTGACGAGAGGCATCCCCCTGGGCGTCGAGTTCTCGGGCGGGACGATCGTCATCGTCAGGTTCGAGAGCCCCGTGTCCGAAGAACAAATCCGCAGCGCCGTCGAGGGCGAGGAGCTCGTGCAGCGGTTCGGCGATGCAAGCGCCAACCAGATCCTGATTCGCCTGCCGCAGACCCAGGAAATCGAGCAGGGGACCAATCTGTCCCGGGGCTCGACGGAAGTCGTCAAGGCGATTCAGGCCGCCGGCCTGCCGACAATCGTCGACACCAGCACCGAGATCGTGGGCCCCACCGTCGGCGCCGAGCTCCGACGACGGGCCATTTACGCCACCGTCTGGTCGATGCTCGGCATCACGGCGTGGATTGCGTTTCGCTTCCGCGTGAGTTTCGCGCTGGGATCCATCGCCGCCACCATTCACGACGTGCTGGTGACGCTGTCGTGCCTCGTGTTCGTCAGCTACGACATGTCGCTGAACGTCATCGCGGCGATGCTCACGATGGTGGGCTATTCCATGAACGACATGATCGTGATCTTCGATCGCGTCCGTGAGAACCAGCGGTCGAAGAGACGCGAGCCGCTCGATGCGATGATCAACACGAGCTTGAATCAAACGCTCGCCAGAACCGTGATCACGTCGGGCACGCTGTTCATGGCCGCTCTGGCGCTGTATCTCTTCGGCGGGGACGTGCTCGAGGGCTTCGCCTTTACGATGCTGGTCGGCACGCTGGCCACCACGTATTCGGGCTGGTTCATCGCGCCGTCACTGGCGATCATGTTGAGCCGCGAGAAGGCCGCGACCCATGCCCCTGCCACGGCGACCCCGGCCGCGCCGCAGCCGACGCGGCGCTCGAAGCCTCAGCGGAAAGCCAGAGCCTCATAACGTCAAGTATCAACTCTCAAAGCTCACGTCAGCGTCGGTCGAGCGTTGAGCCCCGAGAGTTGAGCGTTGCCGATGCCGACCACCGTCCAAGCCGCGCTGTTAGGCGTCCTGCAGGGGCTGACCGAGTTTCTTCCCGTCTCCTCGACCGCCCATCTCATCGTTGGCGGCCGGATCCTCGGCTATCAGGATCCGGGCGGCGTATTTACCGTGATGATCCAGCTCGGCTCGATCCTCGCGGTGATGTGGCTTTATCGGGCTAAGCTCGTCGAAGTGATTCTCGGCCTCGGGACCAAGCCGGAAGCGCGGCGCTTTGCGCTGCTCGTTTTCGCCGCGTTCGTGCCTGCGTTGGTGGCCGGCGCTTTGCTTTCCACATATGTCAAGAGCGTGCTCTACTACAGCCCCGGCGTGATCGCCGCAGCATTCATCGTCGGCGGCATCATCATGCTCATCGTCGAGCGCGTCGCTCCCAACCCGACCGTGCACGATGTAGACGGCGTGCCTCTGCGGAGCGCGATCGGCGTTGGCCTGTGCCAGACGCTGGCGCTGATTCCCGGCGTCTCCCGCTCGGGCGCGACGATCGTGGGCGGCATGGCGGTGGGCCTGGACCGGGCGACCGCCGCGGAGTTCTCGTTCTTCCTGGCGATGCCGACCATTGCCGCGGCGTTCGCACACGACCTCTTCGAGGTCAGGGACTATCTCTCGCGCGAGCGTGCGCTCGAGATCGCGATCGGGTTCGTCATGTCATTCCTCGCAGCGCTGGTGGTCGTCAAGCCGTTCGTCAACGTCGTGCGGCGGACCGGCTTCGCGCCATTCGCCTGGTACCGCATCGTGACGGGGGTCGGACTGCTCGTGGCGTTCGCCGCCGGATGGAGGTAGGCGGATGATGCAATGGCTCCGCGGCAGCTTCATCACCGGATTTTTCGTCACCGTTCCGCTGTTCATCACGGTCGCCGCGCTGGTGTGGCTGTTCAACGTCGTCGACGGACTGACCACGCCGATGTACGACCGCCTCCTCGGACAGCGCATTCCCGGTCTCGGCACTCTGTCCACCGCCGTCGTCATCCTCCTGGTCGGGACCTTCGCCCGAAACGTCATCGGCAAGCGCATCCTGCAGCAGGGAGAAAGCTACCTGCTGCGGGTGCCGGTATTCCGCTCGATCTACGCGCCCGTCCGGCAGCTCGTGGCCGCGTTTTCTCCCGAGAACGAGTTCGGCTTCAAGCGTGTCGTCATGATCGAAGACGCCAGGCGCGGGTTCTCGCTCGGCTTCCTGACGAAGGAGTTTGTCGTCGATCGCGGCGGCGGCCCGGAGGAGCTGGTGGCAGTGTACGTCCCGACGAATCACCTGTATCTCGGCGACATCGTGATCTGCCAGCGCAGCCGGACCTTGTTCCCCGATATCTCGGTCGAAGAGGGGATTCGCATCTTCCTGACGGGTGGAATGGCGTTGCCCGGACACGTGCGGAGCGCGGAGGGCCCTGCTGACGAAAAAGGCTTCAGAGTATAATTTCGGGTTTGGCAGAGGTCCGGAGCGCCAAACCTAGCAAGGCCGATATCGGCTCCGCTGCGTGCGAGAAGGTGACATGAGCGTTCGCCTCCAGAAGATTGTCGGACAACTGATCGTTGCGGCCTTGCTGCTGGCCGCTCTGGCGGCCACGCCGCACCCGCTGCTGGCGCAGGTGACGCAGCCTCAAGGTCAGGCTGAACAAGCGCCGTTGCGGGAGGGCGGGGGCGAGGCGAACCTGGTGCTTCCTGACCTCTCGATCGTGGATTTCAACGGCATCGATGGCCGCACGCTGCTGATGGGGGGGCTGCTAATCTGCGGGCTCGGACTCCTCTTTGGCCTTGTCGTTTTCGTGCAGACGAAGAAGCTGCCGGTGCACCCCGCGATGCTCGAGATCTCCGAGCTGATCTACGAGACCTGCAAGACCTACCTGATCACGCAGGGCAAGTTCATCCTG
>ORJL010237362.1_pt1 | contig 11358 bp, 14 predicted proteins | sample 1779941 | NCBI WGS metagenome assembly ORJL01 (sample SAMEA104232317, study PRJEB22302) | groundwater metagenome | biome: forest; feature: aquifer; material: groundwater | place: USA | collected 2011-08-07 | depth 5.8 m | reverse complement strand
GGCGAGGGGGCGGTGGCGGTGACGTTTGACTACGGGAAGGGGAAGGTGTTGCACGTCGCGAGCCACTTCTACCAGGTCTCGACGGACATGAAGACGCACTACTCGATGACGCAGCTCATCGTGAACTTCCTCCTCCAGGCGCGCCAGGCGCAGGCCGCGCGGTAGGGGGCGGCGGCACGTTCACGCACAGGGTCCTACCTCTTCCCCCGTCGCTTCTCCGACGAGCGGATCTCGCCCGATTGCGCGGATCACCCATGGGTATAGGCGGTTCCGCGGAGGGGGCCAGTCTTGCTCCGTAGGGGCTGCTGGGGAGTTGTTCCCCGATCGGCGCCGATCGGTGGGGAGCAGCTCCTGGATCCCGCCGCCGGGAAAGACCGATCGCACAGGGATCAAAGTTGTCGGCGTTCATCTGGAAGTTGCCGGCGCCGGGAACGACTTTGCCGGCGTCGTCGAAGACTTTGCCGGCACCGTCGCGTGGTCCGCGGGTACTCGGAACAACTTCACCGGCGTGGTGCCCAACGTTGCCGGGGCGGTGCGCAAAGTTACCGGTGCCGGGAACAACTCCGCCGGCGCCGCTGGAGGCTTTGATGGAGCCGGAATCAACTTCGCCGGCGCCGTCCGCAACTTGTAGCGCGGTGCGCGAGGCTTCGGCGCGCTGCCGGTGAGGAGCCGCTCCCCACGCGGAAGTTGTATGGCATGCCGGATCAAGTCATTCCCGGCGCCGGCGACTTTGCCGGGCATGCCGATCCATTTGCTGGCTGGTGCGCGCGACTTTCACCGGGCAGGGGACCAGGTCTGCGGCATGTCCCTCCAGGTTCTCGAGCGTCTCGCGCAGAGTCTTGCGGTCCAAGCCGAGGATCCTGACCGCCGCGGCGGGGTTTCCTCCGCACGCCGCGCAAGCAGTCTGGTATGCCTCCACAATCATCCGACGGATCGGCGCGACTCCAGATCGGTGCTCCTCAAGTCTCGCGCACTGCGGGAAGTCTTCCGGCAGGAGGGCTCCAACTTTCGCGGCCATCCCCGAGAGTCCCAGCGCATGGCGCGTGCGCGATGGCGGTGCGGAGGCACCCTCCACGTTGCGATCGAGGAGCGGGAGGGCTACGATTGCGGCGAATGAAACGCATCGCGATCTGCCTCCTGACCATCGCCTTGCTCGCGGGGGCGCAGGACCTGGAGCGGCCTGCGCGGCCCACGCAGGCGGAGGCGCGTGCGCAAGCAAGGCAGTTCCTCGAGAAGGGCAGTTGGGAGGAGGCCCTCGACAGCATCGACGACTCCTGCTTGTGGCGCCTTGGCGACCCGCGGCTCCGCGCATTTCGTTCCCCGTGCAGGGCGACGCTCGACGGGGAGTGGAACGCGCTGATCGCATCGGCCGAGTCCGCCGGGGACGTCGATCGCCAGCTCGCGCTGCTCCAGTTCTGGGTGAGCGAGTACCCCTTCTTCGACGTAGCGGACGGGCCGGACCCCGTCGACACGATCCGGCCGGTCGAGGAAAAACTCTCGAGACTTCGCCTGGCCCATGGCGACCCGCAGGGAACCGATGCCCGATTCTCGTTCTGTCACGAGATGGACGCGCTGCTGTCGAAGCAGGACTTCGACCAGGTCGTCCACCGCATCGAGTCGGAGATGCCCGCAGGGCACGCCTCGGGGGACGGAGGCTTCTGCCGTTGGGCGTATACGCGGGCCCAGGAGGCGCTCCTCGATCGGATCCCAACAGCCAATGGCACCCAGGCCCTCCAAGAGGCGGGCACGGGAGCGGCAGCGAAGGCCGAGGACCTGTTCGGCGCGGTCCTGCCGTCGATGATCATCAAGACCTGGAGGGATCCCACTCTCTACAAGCTGGCGTGCCCCGCTGTCGCGTGGCGTCTCTGCTATCTCGCCCAGAGGAGCAGCGAGATCGATACCACCCGCGTGCGAGAGGCGATCGAACGGGTCCCATCCGCCCGGTGGAAACGACGCATCCTCCTCGCGCTGGGGGCAGGGCGCTTCCCCGGATTCGGTGCGCCGAGTCCTCCCGAGTCCGCCACGGGACAGTCTCCCGTCGACGCTTGCGAGGCCGCGTTCGCGGACCTGTTCTCCGCCTATCCCGACAGCGTCGAGGCGAGCCGCGGGAGGCTGCTGATCGTGGAGGCCCTCTGCCGCTCCTCGCACGAGGCCGACGCGGAGGAGTATTTCAAGACATGGCGGTCCCAGCGTCCCGACGACGACTACCTCGACGAGGGACTCCTCGTCCTTTCGGCGGTGGCCCGGGCACGTGAGGTGGACCGATTGTCGGCGAGGCAGGACGAGCTGCTGAAGGACCTCGAGTCGCACTTCGCGGACCGCGCCGCGCTGTCATGCGTCTGGATCGCGCGCGGTCTCGATGCGCTGGCCCATGGTCGGCAGGACGAGGGGATCGGCCTCCTCGAGCGGGCCGCGGGATTCTCGGGCGAGTCGATCCGCCGGCCGTGTCGGCTCGCTCCGGAGGTCGCCCGCGGCTACGCGTACTACTACCTCGAGCCCATCTACGCGCAGCGGCAGGAGTGGGGCAAGCAGCTCGTCGCACTGCAGGGGGTGCGCGACCCATTCCCTGGATGGTGCGGGAACGGCCAGGCCTCCAGGGCTCGCAACATCACCCATCAGATCGCCGAGTGCTACGAGAAGCTGGGCATGATCGATGAGGCCCTGCAGCAGTGGAAGGGTCAGGCGCTCGGGTGCGACTGCAACGGGATGGACCTCGATGCCCTCGACCGATATCTGGAGCTCTCCCGATCCTCCGGGAAGAGGGAGTTGTGCGCGGCACTCCTGCAGGAGGTGAGGGCGAGCGAGCAGGGTGCGAAGGGGAAGTACTCGCGCGAGCGTCTCGAGGGACTGGAGTCGATCCTCGTGACGAGGCTCTCGCACTGGGACCTCCTCGAAGCTCAGGACGCGAGCCTCCGCGACTTCGCGGGACTTCAGCATCGCCTTGCGACGGCGGGCAGGTGATGACACGCCTCGCGGTCTTCGCCCTCGCATGCTGTTCCCTCGCGCTCGCGGAGGGCGATGCCCGCCTCGACGGCCGCGTCGTGGACGCGGACACGGGCCTCGCCATCGCGGGCGCAGAGGTCGTGCTCGGCGACTGGACTGCCGGGGGCTGGGCGACGGCCGCTACCGCGCATTCCGACGAGAAGGGAGGGTTCTCCTTCGACGTCGGGCCGCTCGTCTCGTCGGGCACCGTCCTGGCGAGCGCGGAGGGACATCAGACGCGCCGACTCACGTGGGATGGCGTCCTGTCCGCGAAGGGGCCCTATCGCATCACGATCGCGCTCGACTCCGGCGTGGAGCTCAGCGGAACCGTGCTTGGGCAGGACGGGGCGCCCGTCCCCGACGCAACGGTGTCGATCGAGGTCGACTCGAGTGATCCGACGACCACGAAGACAGACTCTCGCGGCGCCTTCCGCATCGGAGGCGTCCCCTGGAGGCCCGTCACCCTCGAGGCCTCCGCTCCTGGACGCGGGCTGCGGCGCATCGAGGGCGTCTTTCCGTCCCAGCTCTCCGAGCCCATCCGCCTGCAACCCTGCCCAACCCTGGCGTTGAAGCTCGTGGGGGAGGGGACCTTGAAGCCGCTCGCGGGCGTGGAGATCCTCGCCGAGGTCTTCCTGGGGAACCGCACCTGGCGAGGCCCAAGGGTGCGCAGCGACGATCTTGGCCGTGCGGACCTGGCACTTCCCCCCGCTTCTCGGGTGTCCCTCTCTTTCTGGTGCCAGGGGCATTGGTTCGTCCGGGCAGAGCTGGGGGGGACGATCCCGGCAGAGCTGACGGTGCCGATCCCGCCCGTCCGCGCCGAGGTCAACCTGCGTGGCCAGGTCCGACTCCGCGACCCCGACGCGCCGGTCGCGCGGGTCGTCGTTCGGGCGTCGTTGGAGAAGGCGACTCCGTGCGGACAGTGCCTGTGCGAGGCCTGGTACTCTCCGCCCACGGCCACGACACAAGCCGACGGGACGTTCGCGATGGAGGGACTCCCCGCCGGGCACGTTTCCCTGGAAGTGCACGACCAAGATGCGCCCGCGGTCCTCACGGACTCTCCGTACGAGTTCGACCTCATCGCGGGAACGGATCCGGAGCCGGTGACCCTCCTCGTCAAGAAGAGGCCGGAGCCGGACCCCTGCCTGGTTCATGCGCTCGTGCTGATGCCGAACGGCGATCCCGCGCCCGCGGCCAGCGTGTGCGTCGAGACCCGGACCGGCCAGGGAGGCCAGACCATCGGCGGTTGCACCTGCCTGGACGGCACCTTCGAGGTTGCGCTGGGATGGGAGAGAGGCCACGAGGTCACCTTGTACGCCTGGGTACCGGGCATCGGGTCGGGGAAGGCAGGGCCCTATCGTCGCCGCGAGGACCTGGTCTCCGCCCCGTTGAAGATCGAGATCGGGTGCGGCGCCTCCATCTCCGGTCGCGTCCTCGACGCGGACGGGAAACCGGTCGCGCGCTGCGCCGTGTGTCTCGGAGCGAAGCGCGCGGCTGGCCCGGCCTGCCGGTCCTGGGTCGGATCCCTCCCGACGAATGGCGGCAACGTGTACTCCGACGATCAAGGCGGGTTCTGCTTCCGCCAGGTCCCCGCGGGGGACATGTGGGTCTCCGCCTGGCATCCCGACTTCCGTGGCGGGCAGTTTCGTGTGGCGCGCATCGAGGGAGGCGAGGCGATCGAGCTCGAGCCGTTCCACCTCCATCCTGGTGGCTACTTCGTCGGAACGGTGGTCACTGCGGACGGGCTGCCCGCGAAGGGCGTATCTTTGAGCGCGACCTCGACTCAAAGTTCGTCGTGGTGGGGGACGAGCCAGACGGACGAGGAAGGACGGTTCGCCTTCCTGTACCTGCCCGCGCGGGCGAAGGCCGTGTCGGTCTCGGCGATCGTGGACAGGGAGTGGATTTCGGTCGTGGAGGGACTCCCAGTCCCTCGTCGAGACGTGCGAGTCAAGTTGCCCCCGGCGCAGGGGCGTTGACCTCGGGTCTCAGAGAAGTCCCTGGAGGTCGTTCTGACCCGCTGACGACTTTGCGGTCATGTCCCCGACGACCACCCGACCATGCCCTCACGGGAGGCGAGCGGCGCCCAGACGCGAATCGCTTCAGAGGAGACAAGGAAGAGGCGACCGAGTCTCATGGCGTGCGTTCGAAAACGGGGATGCGCCAGGAATCGTCGAACGAATGATGCCGTTTCGTCCTCGTTCACGGCAAGGCAAACGATGGCGAATCGAGGATCGCGGAGTTCACGACGGTACAGCCCCAGGTCCTTCGTGAAGAGAGTAGCCGGCCGGATCTTCCGAAGGAGCGGCACGATATCCTGGTCGGTCATTCCAACCCGCCCAACATCGCGACCGATCTGCCGAAATCGGATCTTCCAGGTGGTGAGGAGGTCGCGCTGCGGCGCGGTGACGTTCTCATCCACGACGATCATCGCGGCAGCTTGCGCTTCGGACGGGCCGTCTTTCCCCCGAGGAGGGCGCCTCTCGCCATGAGGATGGCCTCGGCAATCGCGCCTTCCGTGATCTTGCCGTCCCACTCGCCAACGATCTGCCGCGGTGTGAGGCCTCGCGCGACCTGCTGGAGGACGTCCCCCACGAGGATGCGCGTGCCGCGGAAGGTCGGCGCACCGTGGCAGATGTTCGCATCGAAGACGACTCGGTTGCCCAGCGGCTGACACTTCATTGGGAATCTTGCTCCAGCCATTTGCAGGCTACCCCGACGGCTCTCGAACCGCAACCGCAATTCCGCCGCTACGGTCGATCGCGCGGACTTCGCGGGGATCGTGCTGGGGCGGCTGAAGGGGCATCCGCAGTGGTGGCTGGAGGAGGGGACGTTCCCGATCCAGGTGCAGGACCGGCAGAAGGTGCGGATGCTGATCGACTCGGCGGAGATGAAGGCCCGCTACGGCGAGGGGGCGGTGGCGGTGACGTTCGACTACGGGAAGGGGAAGGTGCTGCACGTCGCGAGCCACTTCTACCAGGTATCGACGGACATGAAGACGCACTACTCGATGACGCAGCTCATCCTGAACTTCCTCCTCCAGGCGCGCCAGGCGCAGGCCGCGCGGTAGGGGGAGGCGGGATTGCCGCACCACCGGGAATCGTGTAGCATCGGCGTGGGTACGACAGCGGTGCGCTGTTTCTTCTCCAGAGGTCGCGATGCCGACACGGCGGAATGGGAACGGAGGGAATGGCGGCGGCGGGGCGAGAGCGGACGTCCCGCGGTGGGTGCGCACCCTCTTTGACCAGCACGAGCACCGCATGGCCGCGCTCGATCGGGCGCACGAGGAGCACGAGGAGAGGATGGCGGAGCACGAACGCCACCTCGATCAACTCGAGCGATCGCAAAAGGCGCTCGAGGCGCGTGAGCGCCAGCGGACCCGCGCCATTGTGGAGGAATTCTCCCGCATGGATCGCGAGCGGAAGGCCGAGACCGCGCGCAATCTCGCCGAGCACCGCGAGATGATGGCAGCGCTCAAGGACCTTCGCGACAGCCTGCGGAAGTAGGGCCCTCTCGCCCGCGCGCGCTGCCTGAAGCAGCTCCCTTGCCGGCGTGCTGGCCTCATTCGCAACGAGAGAGTTGGACGCACCGTCATGCTCTTCGTCATGGTGGTTCTGGGCCTCCTGTCGATGCTCGGGGGCAGGTATTTGAAGATCGGCAGGGCGAGGTCCCTGGATGCGATGAGAAGGCGGGTCTCGGGAGAATGTCGTTGCCGGCTAGAGTGCATGGCGCACTCGGTGCAGGGGCGCCTCGTGGAGGGGCCGGCACTGGAGACGCCCGAGGGCAGGATCGAGCTGGTCGCAAGCGACGCCCCGGCGAACTGGGTGGTCGACACCACCAAGTTCGAGGCGGCCGTCGGGTTCAAGCACGTCCTGAATGTGGTCTCGCACCGCGACGCGGACCGCGCGATCCGCTCCAAGGCCGTACGACCGGTGGAGGTGCAGGACCCGGAGGTCGCCTCGGGGCATCGGGTGTTCTCGTCGGACGAGACGTTCGCCCGAGCCGTTGTGACGGCCGGGCTGATCCAGGCGATGGTAGCCCTCGACGCCGCTGTCCGCGCCCGAACGATGCTCCGCACGGGCGGCGGGCGCGCGACGGTGATCGCGAACCGGGGACTGGCGGAGCCCGCCGAGCTCAAGGCCTTCCACGACGGCTGCGTTGGCCTCGTGGCCCTGCTCGGACTCGTCCGAGGCGGAGAGGTGGAGTAAAATGGGCCATGCGACTTGAATCCGCGGGAGGAGAGAAATGTCCAAGCCCGTAATGGACGTGATCGTCCGCTCGGTGCTCGGTGGCAGGGCGAAGGTGCGCGCCGTCTTCGATACCGGCTCGCGCTTCTCGATCATCCAGAAGTCGAAGCTCCCTGCGCGCACGATGGTGCTCGGGTACGCCAAGCCCGAGCGTCTCAAGACGGCATCTCGCGGCGGGAGGCTCGAGGTCACCGGTACGACTGTTCTCTACATCCAGATTGGCAAGAGCGTCGTTCGCCACGAGGTCCTCATCTCCCCAGACCTGTCCCAGGAGATGCGCATCGGCGCCGGGACGATGCAGGAGTGGGACATCAGCGTGCGCAATGGCGGGGGAAGGACCCGGGTCACCGTCGGGCGCGACGTCCGCGACCCCGAGGTGACGGAGGTAGACTGACCTCAGGGCGGTGGACGGCGGCGCGAGTCGACATCGAGGGACTTCGCACTCGTCACCGACCGAGCGCCAGATGGGCCTCGAACCACGCGAGCGACCGGGCGAACACCTGTTCGAACGTCCGCGGCCCGGCCACGTCGTTGTGGCCCTCCCCCTCCGATCATCCAGCAGAAGGGGAGGTTGATCGCCGCCGTTGCGGTTTCGCCGACGCCCTGCACGACCATTCGCGGCCCGGCCGCAGGCCGGCCGGCGACGAGCCCTTCCACGACGTGCGCGGGCGCCTGGAGGAGGCCTCCGACCCGCGACAGCAGCGCCCCCGACTCGCGCACGAGCGGGACGCCCGAGTCCTCCGCGGCGTCGCCGAGGCCCGAGAGACCGACGCCCGGCCAGGCGAGGGGATCGGCCGCCGCGGGGGGCGCCGGGCACGGTGCGTGGCATCCGAATACGAGCAGCAGAAGAACGCCTGCGGCGATCAGGCCGCACAACCTCGGGGACTCCGCCGCTGGCACGAAACTCACGGCTCCAGGCCCAGCGCAAAGCGAAGGGCCTCTTCAATCGCCTTGATCTTCTCCTGCGTGAGCAGCGCGATCCGTCGCTGGAGGCACCTCTTCGGGATGGTCGTCAGCGTGTCGAGATTCACGACGCACGGCTTGTCGAGCCCGTCCGCCTTCCCCAGAGGGACTTCGACGGGCAGGGCTCGGACTCGCGTGGTCACGGGCGCGACCGTGAGCAACTCACGAACCGCGTAGGCCTCGTCGCGTGACAGCAGAACCACAGGGCGACCGCCCGCCGGCTTCGGGAACTCCGCCCACCACACCTCTCCCCGTTTCACTCCCAGGGGACCTCCGACAGGAGCTGCTTCGCGGCCGCCTCCGCGGAAGCGACCTCACGGTCACTCTCGGGATGTTCCCGGTACCCCTCGACGTACTCTCGAACCCGTTCTCGGCGGCTCCGCTCTGCGAGAAGGAGCTGAAGCGCCCGGGCCACGAGGCCGCTCCGCGTTTCGCCCGTGGCGCGTCGAAGCTTCTCCACCTCGCGGAATAGGCCCTTGGGCAGGCTGAGTGCGACCTTTTCCGCGCGTTGCATGGGACGACCTCCAGGAGTACCGGTATCCTACCCCAGGAATACCGGACCTTCAACGCCGATCCTGCGCGCAACCTCCCCCTCCTCGCGAACACGAGGCCAGCCATCACCTCTTCTCCGCTCCCGCGCCGTTCTCCTTCCACCACTTCTCCCACGCCTCGCGCATCACCGCGCCGGGCGTCCTCTCCGCGAAGTTGAACCTCTGGCCCGTCAGCTCCTCGAGCGCCGCCGAGGCGTTCGCGCGGACGGATCGCATGTTGTCCCCCGTCAGCGGGATGAGGCGCGGGATCGCCGACTTGTCCCCGATCCGCGCGAGCAGGATCGCGCAGGAGCGCCTGACGTCCGGCCGACCGTCGTTCAGCCCCTCCACGATCCGCGGCGACATCCGCGTGTCCTTGAACTGCGCGAGGGCCGCCGCGGCCGCCTCTCGCACCTCGCGGCTCGAGTCGAACAGCATGTCGAGGAGCCTCGGCACCGCGCGATCGTCCATGGTCCCCCCGAGCGCCTCCGTCGCGCGCTCGCGCACACTCGCCTCCGGCCGCCCGAGCGCCGCGATCAGCGGCTCCACGAGCGACGCGTGCGGCATCCGCGCGATCAGCCGCGCCGCCCGGCACGCCGTCTCCTCGTCGCTGGTCAGGCGGTGCGCAAGCGTTTCCCGCACCTCCTCGCTCGGGTTCCGCGAGAGGAGGTCGGCCGCGGTGCCGGAGACGTACTCGTCGGGGTCGTTCAGGAGCGTGAGCCCCGCGCGCACGACCCCCGCCGACTGGATGTGGTCGAGGTGCTGCAGCGCCCGCTGCCGCACGACCGGATTCGCGTTCGAGAGGAACGACGTCGCGTCCCGCTCGCCGAGGTCCCGCCACGCCGAGGGGGCCTCCGGGCCGTGCTTCTCCCACCACGCCTTCCACCCCGCGGCCTCGCTCCCGCGCCGCAGGCCGAGCGCGTGGTCGAGGGCGTGCTCGTCCCCCAGCGTCGGGTCGTACCCCGTCGCGTCGACGAGCATCCGCGTCACGAGGCCGAAGGAGGCGTCCGACTGCGCGTCGAGCCCCGCGACGAGGTGAGGCACCGTCGCCGCCCCGTCGCGCCCGCTGATCGCGAGGAGGGCGTGCTGGGCGGGCTCCGAGAGCGGGGCCGACGGGTCGGCCACGATGGCGAGGAGCGCGGGGACCACGGTCGCCGTGCCGACCTGCGAGAGGACGTGGAGGAAGGTCTCCTGCGCCTCCGGCGGGAAGTCCCCCGCGGTGAGGCAGGCCGCGATGCGCGTCGCGTCCGCCGGCGCGGCCACGCTCTCGAGCGCGTCGCGCGCCTGCATCTCGACGGCGGGGCGGCCGCAGCGGATCGCGGAGAGCACCGCGTCGATCGCGCCGGCGGGCTTCAGGTCGGAGAGCATGCGCAGCGCAAGGGCCCGCGTGTCGTCGGGGAGCGAGGCCTCCTGCGCCGTGGAGAGGGCGATCGCCGCCGCGCGGACGCGGTCGACCTTCGAGAGGGCCTGCAGCGCGTCGTACGAGAGGGCCGGGTCGCCCGAGCGGGCCACCTCCTCGAGAGGCGGGGCGAGCATCCGGGCCGCCGCGTCCGTCGTCGCGACGTCGTCGCGCAGCCACTCCCCGAGGAGCGCGAGGGCCGACTCCTTCTCCGCGCGCGGCCCCTCGCGGATCGACCGCACGAGGTGCGGCACCAGCCCCTCCAGCGCGACCCGCCGGCGAATCGTCTCCGCCAGCTCCGTCCGCACCTGCGGCTCGCACCGGTAGAGGGCGTGAAGGAGCCCGGGGAGCGCCTCCTGCGGGACCCCCTCGCCGAGCGCCCGCGCGGCCTGCAGCCGCACCCGAGGCGCGGGGTCGAGGAGCGCGCGGACGAGCGCGGGGTAGGTCGCCCGCGGGTCGAGCTTCGCGAGCGCGATGACGCACTCGTGGCGGACGTAGTCGTCCTCGTTCGTGAGGTACTCCTCCAGGACGGGCCTCGCCGCCGGGTCGCGCAGATCGCCGATGAGCTGGACGAGCCGCTTGCGGAAGACGAGGTTGTGGTCGGGGAGGCACTCGACGAGGACCGGCAGGACGCCGTTCCCGAGCGCGCGGATTCGTTGCGATGCCTCGAACGCGGACTCGTCGTCGCCGGATGCGACGTCGACGAGCATGCGGCGGACCTCGAGGCTGGGGACGAGGCGGCGCAGGGACCACACGGTGCCGCCGACGAGGGCGTAGACGAGGAGGACGAAGAGGAGCGGGGGGAGGGGCCGGGGGCGGGCGGGGGCGCGCATCTACGCGCTCGGCGGGGAGGCCTTGGCCTCCTTCGCCTCTTTCCTGGCGCGCTCCTCGATCGCCGCCTTCAACTCCTTGTTGAGGCGCTCGATGCCGCAGCAGACGTCGTACTTCTGCTGGTTGTAGTCCTCGAGGACCTCCTCGAGGTGGAGGTAGCGCTCGAAGAGCTCCATGCGCTCCTTTTCGAGGTCCTCGACGCTCTTTTCGCCCTTCATGGAATGGAGTCTAGCAGCCACCCCGGGCGACGTCAATCGGTCGGGGAAGGCCCGCAATGTACTACAATCCTGTCAGATCTTTCCGGGCCGAGAAGATCCCAGGAACTTCAACTCTCAACCTTCAACCACAACTGACCTTCATTCTTCAACTTCAACCTCAAGTCCCTCGCCCCTGCGTTGAAGTTGAGGTTGAT
>ORJL010003209.1_pt1 | contig 11360 bp, 8 predicted proteins | sample 1779941 | NCBI WGS metagenome assembly ORJL01 (sample SAMEA104232317, study PRJEB22302) | groundwater metagenome | biome: forest; feature: aquifer; material: groundwater | place: USA | collected 2011-08-07 | depth 5.8 m | reverse complement strand
TAAACGGCGACCCTGCCCGCAATATCGCTGCAATCGGAGGCGTCGTAAAGCGCGTCAATGCCTACTTCGAGACGATGAACCGTAACAAGAAGAGCATTACCCTCAATCTCAAGACACAGCAAGGCCGCGAGATTTTTTACAAGATGGTGCCGAAGGCCGATGTCATCGTCCAGAATTTCAGAGTCGGGGTTGTGGAGAAGCTCGGGGTCGACTACGAGACGGTCAAGCCGCTCAACCCGCGCATTATCTATGCTTCCGTGTCCGGGTACGGGCCGAAAGGCCCTGCCGCAACTGAGGGCGTGTTCGATATCCTGGGCCAGGCCCGTGGAGGCCTAATGACCCTTTTGTCATCTGCCGAACCGGAGGTCACGTATAAGGGCGGAGGGACCATAGCGGACCAGATGGGTGCAGTTGTGCTTGCATATGGCATTGTGCTAGGAATCGTGGCCCGCGAGCGATTCGGGGTAGGCCAGCACATCGAGGTCTCTCAACTGGGAGGACAACTCATTCTGCAGGCGCTCGCCTTCAATTCCTTCCTGCTGAACGGGGACCTACCTTCGGGTCGGCCCCGTAAGGTGGCGAGCAATCCCATTTTCAATATCTACCGGTGCAGCGACAACAACTGGATCGCGCTCGGTTGTCCACAAGCGGACCGTTACTGGCCGAGCGTTTGCAAGGCCATGGGTCTCGAAAATCTCACCAACGACCCGAAGTACTGCGATATCCAGGTGAGAACAAAGAATGCCCAGGAGCTTGTTGGGATACTGGACCAGAAGTTCTCGACCAAGACCCGCGAGGAATGGCTGAAGATTCTGAAGGCCCATGACGTGCTGTGCGGCACAGTCCAGAACTACAAGGACCTGGCCACAGACCCGCAGGTGATCGCCAATGATTACCTGGCGGAGATCGAGCACCCGACCCTCGGCAAGCTAAGGGAGGTCGGAGTCCCGGTCAAGTTGAACGAGACTCCTGGAGCGGCCCGCTCGCCTGGCCCTGAGTTTGGCCAGCACACCGAGGAGGTGCTGCTCGCCCACGGGTACACCTGGTCTCAGATTGATGACTTCAGGAAACAGGGGGTTATCTAAGGCCCGTGAAACGGCGGCGGCTCGGGACTTCAGGGCTTTTCGTCACCACGGTCGGCCTGGGCTGCGACAATTTTGGCATGCTCACCAACCGCGACGAAGCGGTCAAGGTTGTCCACAAGGCATTGGGATTAGGCATCGAATACTTTGACACCGCAGACACCTACGGTAACTTCGTTTCGGAGGAATGCGTCGGAGAGGGTTTGAAGGGCCACCGGCACGAGGTAATAGTCGGCTCGAAGGTTGGGATGCCCTGGGGCAAGACTCCGAACCAGACAGGTACGTCGCGCCTCCAGATAATGAGGCAACTCGAGGGCAGCCTGCGGCGTCTTCAGACCGACTACATCGACGTGTACCATCTCCACGTGCCCGATGGCCTTACCCCCATCGAGGAGACCCTCAGGGCCGCAGACGACTGCGTCCGCCAGGGGAAGGTGCGATACCTCGCCCTCTCGAACTTCAACGCCTGGCAGGCGTGTGAGGCTGTGCTAACGGCTCGAATGCTCAACTTACACGGATTTGTCTCATGCCAGTCGTACTACAACATGCTTCGCAGAAGGATCGAGGCGGACCTCGTCCCGTTTTGCGAGAAGTACGGCTTGAACTTGATGCCCTACTTCCCGTTGGAAGGGGGTCTACTGGCCGGGAAGTACACTCGCGGAGAACCGCCACCGGCAGGGACTCGCATGGGCCAGATGAATACCTTCCGTAGTCTACTGAAGGATACCACCTTCGACACTGTGGAGAAGCTAAAGCAGTTCTGCGATGAGCGAGGAAAGCACCTCGTGGAACTCGCGCTCGCATGGCTCCTGGCGCAGCCTCAGGTTGCGACGGTCATCCCGGGCGCCACGAAGCTCGAACAGGTCGAGGTCAACGTCAAAGCGGCGGAATGGGATCTGACACCGGAGGAACTGGGCGAAATCGAGAAGATTGCCCCTCGGTCAAACTATGCCGGCTACAACATCCCCACAGGCCGGACCGAGGCCGACCCGCTGGGCGTGAACTTCGTCTCGCCGGACGCCTACGTTAGCACTTACAAGCTATATGCCCGGCACGGCAAAGGGCCAGGATAACTCGCAATGGGCAAAGCTCGCATGCGAGGCATCCCCAGGACTGTGGCTGAGGTTGACGCCCCCTACATCGAGGGGCTTCTCAGGCGGTGGAAGCACGATCCAAGTATGAGTGTCAAAAGCTTCGAAATCGAGGAAGAGCCTTTCCGCTTCCCAAAGTTCGGGGACAAGAAGTTCATCCGGTTTCGTATCTCTGTTGACTGTGCTGCAGGGAATGCTGCCCTCTCCCTCGTGCTGCGACAACTGCCGAAAGAAGATATCGCCTCTATAACCACGAAGGACTTCATGCACCGCGAGCTTCAAGCCGTCAAGAGCGGCCTTCTCAGCGACCTGCATTGCGGCTTCTATATCCCCTACATCGAGGCCATCGAGCGGCCCGAGCTCGAGCAGCGCTGGATATGGATGGATGACGTCACCGAGGACGTGAAGCGTCTCGGCGCCGTCGAGGTGCTGAGCGACCAGCGGCTGCGAACGGTGCTCGGCCATGCGGCTGCTTTTCACGCTTTGAACTGGGAAAGGAAAGAACACCTGGCGTACCCGTGGCTCTTGACGCTTCGAACGTTGACGGAGTCGTCTTTCCTGACATTGTCGGAGTTGCTGTCCGGCGCCAAGGAACTCTCCGAGATGACAAAGTACAAGCTTAGGATGCGACCATGGTTCAAAGACGGGCTGATGTCTTTCTGGCCCTCCGTGGACGGGACAGCGAGGAAGTACCTGGAACAGGTCGTGAACGATCCAGGACCGTTCTTCGAACGCAGGGAAGCATTGCCTCACACGATTGTGCACGGCGACTTCGATCAGCGAAACATGGGCATTCACGAAGGCTCGGACGGGGAAATGACCACCGTCTTGGATTGGGAGCTTATCGGGCGAGGCCACAGCTCTGAGGATATCGGCCTGCTTCTCGCTTACAATAAGCCCGAGAACTCAGACGAGCTGGTGGACTACTACCTGGGGTGCCTGGAGCAGCAGCTACACCGCCAAGTCGATCGAGACGAATGGCGCGTTGGCTACGATCTCCTGACAATCCACTATTTCTTGACCAGGGGTATCATATTCGGACTGATGGCCAAGGCAGGCTTGGCGAGTGTTCCCGAGGAGATGCGCGACCAGTTCGTCGCGCGAGCATATTCGGACGCGGACAAGATAGCGAGGGTGTGCAAGCGGGTCTTCGCCATGTAGACCAGGCGCGCATTCGAGCAATCCGGGAAAGAAAAGGGAGGACAGAGAGATGCCAGGCCCTGAAGGACTCAGATGGAAGCCCCCCACCTACACTGTCGGGAAGAACGGCAAGGTTGTCGGCTATGTCAACCGGGACATCAACAACTGGGGGAAATGGGGCGACGACGACCAGCGGGGCGCCACCAACTTCATCACGGGTGAGGCGGTCGTGAAAGCGGCGGGCCTTGTCAAGAAAGGCAAGGTCTTTTCACTCGGAATTCCCATCGATAACACCGTACCCAGCTTGCGCTCGCCGGCCATGAAGTTCATGACAGTCTCCAGCACGGACAGCATCCTCGGCGATCCGACAGCGTCGGACATGCCTGGCTTCCAGGCCAACGATGATTTCCTCATGATGCCTGTCCAGGGAGCGACCAACTGGGATGGGCTCGCGCACTTCGCGTGGGAAGACGTCATGTACAACGGCTACTGGGCGGGCGAGGTGACAGTGCGAAGCGGCCTCGTACATCTGGGAATCCAGCACCTGCGGTCGACGCTCATCGGCCGGGGCGTGCTCTTGGACATCGCGAGGTACAAGGGCGTCGAGCGCCTTATGCCGGGGATGCCTGTATCCAACATGGACCTCGACGGGTGCGCCAAGAAGGAGGGCGTGGAGATTCGTCAAGGTGATCTGTTGTTGGTCCGGACGGGCCACATGGAACACTGGTACAAGCTGCCTCAAGACCAGAAGATGGCCGCGCTGCGCGCCGGCGAACCCGGCATGGGCGTGTCAAGCCTGCCGTTCCTGCAAGAAAAGAAAGTTGCCGCGGTTGCTCTGGACAACCTCATGGCCGAGGTTACGCCCTTCGAGGAGCCAAGAACGAGGCCGTACCCCTTCCACGTGCAGGCTGTAAGGAACCTCGGCCTGCTTATCGGGGAGCTTTTCAAACTCGACGAGCTGGCGGCGGACTGCGCCCAGGACGGCGCCTACGAGTTCTTCCTGTCGGCGGCCCCGTTGAACATCACCAATGCGGTTGGGGGCATGGTCAACCCGATAGCGATAAAATAGGCCCGACGTCAGCGGAGGGTGCTTGCGTAGGCTGTCCCTATGTGGCCGGTCGTTTCGAGCCGCGCGTACTCTCCCGGCGACACGCCCAAAAGCTCTTTGTACACATAGGGATTGTTCTCGCCGAGGCAGCATGGTGGAGTGCGGATATTGTTCGCGACACCGTCCATCGTCCACATGATGCCAGGATAGCGGTGTGTTCCGCACTCTCTATGGGTCAAGGTCTCGAAAAAGCCCTGGGCGTTCATGTGCGGGTCCTCGTACAAATCTCTGTCGTCGAGGACAGGGCAGGCTGTGACCCCGTGGGATTGCAGCAGTTCCATCACTTCTCTTGGACTGCACTGGCTCGTCCACTCCTCGATCCTCTTGTCCAGTTCGTCCTGGTGCCTCCAGCGGCCAAGGCAGTTGGAGAACTTCGTTTCCTGGCACCAGGCAGGTGATCCCATGGCCTCGCAAAGGCTTCGCCACTCGCCGTCGCTCGCTACGCAAATGGTCACCCACTTGTCCTTTCCCTGGCACCTGTAAGCGCCGTGGGGGGCCATATGAGCATGGCGGTTGCCGAGGGCGTTGTGCACGCGGGCGTTCATGATGTAGTCCATGATCGTGCTGCCCAGGTAGGGGATGAATGCTTCCGCCTGGGAGAGCTCGATATGCTGTCCTTTGCCTGTACGTCGACGGTGCCTGAGAGCGAGCAGCACGGCGAATGCGCCATTGACGCCGCCCGCCGCGTCTCCCATAAACACGTCGTCGCGGAGCGAGGGGTCCATGTCGGCATAGCCGCGTATCCAGGTATGGCCGCTGGTCGCCTCCAGGTGGGTCCCGTACGAGCGATAGTTCTTGTACGGCCCGTTGAGCCCGTAGGCGGGCATTCTGAGCATGATGAGGTCGGGTTTGACCTTGAGTAGCTCCTCGTATGTGATGTGCAGCTTCTCGATCGTCTCGGGGACGTTGTTCTCGACGAACACGTCCGAGACGGCCAGCATATGGTGAAAGACCTGCAGTCCTTCAGGCCGGTCCATATCGACCGACATGCTCAGCTTGTTCCTGGCATGGCTTTGGAAGATGGGAAAGCGGTTCCAGGGTTGTTCCCCCGGGTCCCAGTCGGGATAGCTCCACCCCCAGCCTTTCCGAGCGCGGGGGAGCGCCTTTGGTACTCGAACGAGGTGTCCCCGGGTTGTCGCGGGGAAGAACTGCGTCGACTCGACCCTGATGACCTCAGCGCCCCAATCGGCCATGATCATCGTCGCATGGGGGCCGGCCCAGGCCCCTGTTATGTCGAGGACGCGAATGCCTTCGAGTGGAAGCTTCATAGCTCTCAGACTATCCCCATTTGATGCAGGCGGCCTATTTCCTGATGACTGTAACCTAGAAGCCCGCCAAAGACCTCGACGTTGTGTTGGCCCAGCATGGGCGCCGCTCGATGGATTTGCCACGGGGTCTTATCCATGATGAAGGGCCGGCTGGGATAGAGCACGTCCCCAGTAACTGGATGCCGGACGCTGGTCCAGTAGCGACGGCCTTTCAAGTGAGCGTCGGCAACGAGGTCTGCGGAGGTGTTGAGCGGCCCGGAGGGGACGTGATAGCTCTGTATGCGCTGGAAGACCTCACGTTTGGGGAACTGGAGGAGCCACGGCAACAGGTACTGGTCGAACTCCTCGGCCCGAGCGGGCTGGGCGCGGGACACATCGTCTTTGAAGCGGTCATCTTGCAGAAGCTCCGGCCTGCCGATCATCTGGCACACGGCAGAGAACCTGGGTCCGACTCCAGCGAAGTTGATGTAACCGTCCGCACAAGGGCGTACCCCGGCGGCCACAGTCGCGCCGCCGGCCCTTCGCTCATTTACCTCACCTGTGTACTGGTACCCTACGAGCATTGTCGTTCGCCGGTCCTGGTTGGCAGCCTGGACTCGCATCAGCGAGATGTCTATGTGTTTGCCGCTTTCCCCACCTTCCGCTTCCCAGAACGCAACCATGGTCGCGGTTGCTGCTGCTGCACCGGCGTGGTACTGAAGGATGTCTCCGCCGAGCTTCACTGGCTCGCGCTCGGGTAGGCCGGTCGCATGCATCGGGCCGCCCATAGCGTAGATGCCGATCTCCGATATCTTATAGTCGCGGTAAGGGCCATCTTTGCCGAAGTTGGAGATGGAGGTCATGACCACGCGGGGATGAATTCTCTTCAGTTTCTCGTAGTCCAGCCCAAGCGACGGCAACGTGGTGGGCGAGTAGCTCTCCACCAGGATATCTGCAGCGCGTACAAGCTCGAGTAGGATTCTCCTCCCGGCCTCGCTCTGGATATCCAGGGTGATACTGCGTTTGTTGGTATTCAGGTGGTAAAAGACGCCGCTCTTCTCGCCGTCTGGACGGTCGCGGAAGAACGGCCCCGACCTGCGCTCGGGGTCACCGCTTCCTGGCTGCTCGACCTTCATCACATCGGCCCCATAGTCAGCAAGCAGCTTGCAGCAGTACGGGCCTGCGATACCGGTTGAAAGATCGAGGACGGTTACCCCGCCCAGCGCTTGCTCGGGCATCAATCCCTCCGCTGAATGCTCACCGAAAAGCGGCGCAAGTCTCAATGTGATATTCGTGGCTCGCAGGGCCATGACTTCATGGCAGTATAAAACGCACCCGAAAAGCTGTCAATGGACAGGCGCTTATCTGGCGCCGTCAGAATCTAATGCCTTCGTGTCCCTTGCGTACTGCTTAGTACTGGATATAGAATCGCATCGTTGAAAAGGCTGGGTCGCCCCTCCGCCGGGCTCCGCCTGGCCTATCGAGTCTCGCACCCCATCGTATGGCCGTGCCATTGTTGTCAAGAAAGGGTTTGCTTGTGAAAGAAGCTCCCCTGGCCGGGGTCAGAGTCCTGGACCTGAGCCAGTTCATTGCAGGGCCGTTCTGCACCAAGGTTATGGGCACGTTCGGTGCCGAAGTAATCAAGATCGAGCGGCCACTGGTGGGCGACATCGCAAGGCGGCATGGGCCGTTCCCCGGCGACACTCCCAACGGCGAAAAGAGTGGTCTTTTCCTCCACCTCAACACAAACAAGAAAAGTGTGACAACGGACCTTCGCTTAGCTGCAGGGCGAGGGATTCTGTTAGAGCTACTCGACGGTGTTTCGATCTTGGTGGAGAGCTTCAGGCCCGGAGTAATGGAACGGCTCGGTTTGGGCTACGATGCCCTAAGCAAGAGAGCACCGGGCCTGGTGATGGTCTCGATATCGAACTTCGGTCAGACCGGGCCATACAAAGACTATCTTTCGTCCGAAGCGATCACCTATGCGACGGGCGGCCCTATGCACGCCACGGGTTTTCCCGACAGGGAACCGCTCAAGCTTGGAGGCCACATCATCCAGTGCCAGGCAGGGGCTTCTGCCGCGCTGGCGGCCCTTTTGTCCTACTACGGCTCGCTAGTCTTCGGCCAGGGAGACCACATCGACATCTCGCTCTTCGAGACGCAGGCCGCCAGTCAGGACCGGAGGACCACCCAGCTTATCGGCTACCAGTACACTGGCGAGACCGTTGCACGTCGACCTGCAGGCACAATGGTTGGGCAGGGCATAAGGCCATGCAAAGACGGGTACATAAACATCACAGGTGGCCACAGGTTTGACGAGCTCGTCAAGATGATAGGCCGCGAGGAAGCGCACCAGGACCCCCGCTTCGCGACTCCGGAGGAGCGGGCCAAACTTCGGCGGGCCGACGAGTTCGACATCTATTACTACTTGCCGTGGTTGCTCGAACATTCCATGGGAGAGGTCTGGGCGATAGCACAGGCAAACCATCTCCCGGGTGGCCCGATATACACAGTGAAAGACCTGATGGAGGACCCATTCTTCCGGGCCAGAGGCGCCTGGCAAGAGATCGACCATCCCAAAGCGGGAAAACTCGTTTACGCAGGGCCGCCCTTCAGAGTCAGTGGTTCACCCGGCCCTGACTGGACACCAGCCCCGTTGCTCGGGCAGCACAACCGCGAAGTCCTGTGCGGTCGCCTGGGTCTATCGAGCGCCGAGCTGGCGCGTCTGCGGCAGATGAAGGTGGTCTGATGCAACAGGGTGTGTCCAACGGCGACAGGCGTTTGCCCTTGAGCGGTGTGCGAGTTGTGGACCTTACCGTCGTGTGGTCGGGCCCGCATGCGACAATGTTCCTTGCCGACTGGGGGGCTGAGGTTATTCGCCTGGAATCGACCAAGACCCTTGTGAGGGGTAACAGGGGGAACTCGGCGCACCCATCCAGGGAAGTTACCCGGATCCAGAAGGACTGGACAAGCGCATTCCCTAACTGGGACCCCGGAATGAGGCCGTGGAACACCTTCCCGATGTTCACGAGCCATGCTAGGAATAAGCTGAGCATGACCGTAGACATCCGTACGCCCGAAGGCATCGAGGTGCTTCACGACCTGGTAAAGATATCGGACGTGGTAATCGAAAACAACTCTCCGGAGCACTTGAATAAGAAGGGCATTACATACGAGAGTCTCCTGCGCCACAGGCCAGACTTGATAATGGTCCGGATGCCCGCCTATGGCCTCGAGGGCCAATACAGCGCCTACAGGGCGTTCGGGCCGCACATGGAGGGCGTCTCCGGCCACACCTGGCTGTGGGGCTATCCCGACATGGACCTATCCGCGCGCGGAAGCACCTACGTCGCCGACGCAGCGGCGGGCATAGGTGGGGCTATCGCGGTTACGATGGCCCTTGCCCAACGGAGGAAGACCGGGGAGGGGAAGTTCATCGAACTCTCCCAGGTCGAGAATTTCGTCCCCTACATGGGCGATGTTATGATGGACTACCAGATGAACCGGCGGGTCCAGGGGACTACGGGTAACCGGCACCACTCGATGGCGCCCCACGGCTGCTACCGATGCAAGGGCGACGACCATTGGGTCGTTATGTCGGTGTGGTCCGACGAGCAATGGCGACGGCTCTGTGAGGCGATGGGCAGGCCCGAGCTCGCCGCCGACCCTAGCTTCAACACATCGCTGGGTCGCTTTCGACATCAGGACGAGCTTGACGAGGCCATCGGTGCCTGGACGAGTCAGCAAGACCATACCGTGCTTATGAACACACTGCAGAAGGCAGGAGTGCCATGCGGCGCTGTTATGGACGAAAAGGACCTTTACCAGGACCCGCACATGGTCGACCGGCGTTTCTTTCAGAAGATGGCCCATCCTGATGCGGGCACCCACATGTACCCCGGACTGATGTGGAAGTCGGCGAGCTATCCAAACCGCTTCCGGACGCCGCCCTGCACCCTGGGGGAGCACAATCAGTACGCGTACCGAGAGCTTCTTGGGATCGGCGACAAGAGATATGCACGGCTAGAGGCCCTTGGCCACATCGCCACGGAATACGACTCATCCGTCCCGTAGGCCTGGCGCGTGCACTGCGGTGTGATAAATTGAGGCCCCTTTGAAATGACTTGGAGGAGGACCCCATGTCCGAGGCAATAGGCGACCTGAAGCCGCCGGAGCGAATTCTTCTCGGCCCTGGCCCGAGCAACGTTCACCCTCGAGTGCTCAAAGCCCTCTCGACCCCGGTCGTCGGACACCTCGACCCTGCCTTCCTCTCCATCATGGACGATACCATGGGCCTCCTTCGAGCGGTGTTTAAGACCGAGAACCGTCTGACAATACCTATTTCTGGCACTGGCTCGGCGGGCATGGAAGCGGCCCTTGGCAATATGATCGAGCCCGGCGATACCGTGGTCATTGGCGTCAATGGACTCTTCGGCGAGCGTATGTCCGATGTTTCTTCCCGCTACGGGGCCCAGGTCATCAGTGTTCCCGGCGACTGGGGAAGGCCACTCGACCCTGGCCCTTTCAAAAAAGTCCTGGCTTCTCAGAAACGGGTGAAGCTGGCCGCGGTCGTCCACGGCGAGACCTCGACTGGCGTCCGCCAGCCCGTCGAGGAAATTGGCAGTATCGCGAAGCAGCACGATGCTCTCTTCCTCGTCGACACCGTTACTTCCTTGGCCGGCGTCGATGTCCGCGTCGACGATTGGGGCATCGACATTTGCTATAGCGGCACTCAGAAATGTCTGAGCTGCCCGCCCGGCCTTGCGCCCATCACCCTCAGTGATGCCGCCGTGAAGGTGCTGACTTCACGAAGGAGCAAGGTCCAGAGTTGGTACCTTGACCTGACTATGATACAGAAGTACTGGGGCAGCGACCGTGTCTACCACCACACAGCCCCCATCTCAATGGTGTACGCCCTCCGAGAAGCCCTCCGCCTAGTCGTCGAGGAAGGGTTGGAGAAGCGCTTTGCGCGCCATCACCGCAACTCCGAGGCGCTCCGCTTCGGAGTTAAGGCCCTCGGCCTCAAGTTGCTTGTTCCCCCCGGCTTCGAGCTTGACCCTCTCACTACTGTTCTGCTCCCCGACGGCGTTCAGGACCTGCCTGTTCGCCAGACCCTATTGAATGAGTTCGGCATCGAGGTCGGCGGCGGGCTTGGCCCTCTCAAGGGGAAGGTCTGGCGCATCGGCCTCATGGGCCACTCCTCGACGCCGGGCAATGTTTTCACCCTTCTTAGCGCCCTCGAGCGAGTCCTGCCGCGCCACGGCTTCGAAGTCGCCCGGGGCCGCAGCCTCGATGCCGCCCAGAGCGCCTACGACCTTCCTGGCTGAGCTCCACACCCCAAAAAGGAAGGAGGGCGGTCTCGAGACCGCCCTCCTTGGCTTGTTCCTTGGATTAGCCTGGACTACTTAGCTGCTGGGGGTTTGCCTTCGGACTTGCGTCCGCCCCTCATCATCGTGAGTCCGGCTGCCAGGATTGCAACGATCGAAATGATCAAGGCTACCCAAACGATGCCTGTTGGGGCATCCTTGCCTGCGGGGCCTGAGGCTCCGTCAGCGCCAGCCTTGCCAGCAGGGCCGACAGCGCCGGCAGGGCCGGTAGCGCCAGCAGGGCCGACAGCGCCGGCAGGGCCGGTAGCGCCGGAAGGGCCGGTAGCGCCGGAAGGGCCGGTAGCGCCAGCAGGGCCGGCGGCGCC
>ORJL011631744.1_pt1 | contig 11361 bp, 9 predicted proteins | sample 1779941 | NCBI WGS metagenome assembly ORJL01 (sample SAMEA104232317, study PRJEB22302) | groundwater metagenome | biome: forest; feature: aquifer; material: groundwater | place: USA | collected 2011-08-07 | depth 5.8 m | reverse complement strand
TTCTCAAACGGTGTCCACGGGCTGGTCTCGTTCACCGACCATTGATAGTGTTGCCGGTACTATTACATCGCTAGCACAATCGGTATATACGCGAGTGCCAATGTGATACCTCCTCAGCTTTCGAGTCAGGGTGCGTGAGCCAGCGGCCTTCTTCGCCACCCCATTATCGTTGCCATGGGCCTTCAGCGCAACCCTGTATGGCCAGGTTGAAGATCGGGTGGTGTTGCCATGATGACAGACCGGCAGTCCCTCGCGACTATTGACATGTTACTGCAATGCCCGCCAGGCGAATGTTATTGAAGAGACTGGTGGTTGAGAGCCATACTGGCTTTAAGGCAGTCGTGAAGGGATGAGGGACGCGAGGGAGTCGGCGCGGTCAAAGAAGTGCGGATCACGGGTCGAGAAACCCCATGACGACGGCTGAGTGAAAACGAGTTCGTAAGGAGGAGATATGAGGTTTTTAGTCACCAGCACCAGCAAGTACCCGGTACCACCAGAGGCGCTCGTGGGCCTTATCGACGCCATGATTGGGTGGTTGGCCAAATACAAGACGAAGATGGACGCAACCTGGGCCAATGTAGGCTCTCCGGAAGGAGGGGCTATAGCCAACGTGAACTCTCTGGAAGAGCTAGACGCCATAATGTTGGAGTTCCCCTTTGGCGCCTTCTCTGATGTCAAGGTGGTCCCGCTGGTGGACCTGACCGAGTCGCTCCAGCGCTCTAAGAAGGCGTTCCTGGCTATGATGCCCGGAGGAGGTAAGTAACGGGGGAGACCCCTTTTGAACCCGGAGTGCAGAGGGGCAGCCGTCCCCGTGTACTCCGGGTGAACGGCGTAACGCGGGGGCTTGTCCCCCGCTTGGACGCCCCCCCAAAGGGATCGGGAACCCTTCGGCCCGGTGTTGGTCGAGTATCACATACGCTCACCTCTTCTCCCTCAAAGGGAGAAGAGGTGAGCGTATGTGGTTTGTCGCGTTCCTTGCCTTCCCTCCGGTGTCTGCGTATAATACGCTTGTTATGAAGATTGGCATTCTTGGTGTAACCGGATATTCAGGATCAGAACTGGCCCGCTGGTTGCTTCGTCACCCTAAGGTAAGGATCACCAGCGTCACGGGACGCAGCTACATCGGACAAAGGCTGGCGCAGGCGTTCCCGTACCTGTCGGAGCTGGACCTGCCCATCGTCGAGGAGTTGGAAGGGGTGGACCTCATCTTCTCAGGTCTGCCTGCCGAGACCAGCGTGCAGTCGCTGTTGCCCTATTTGGGGAAGGGGATCCCTGTGGTCGACATCAGCCCCGACTTCCGTCTCAAGGACCAGGAGCTGCATAAGAAGTGGTATGGCTTCGACCACCCGGCTCCGCACCTTCTGGCCGACGCGGTCTATGGCCTGGTGGAGCTGAACCGGGCTGCGATACCCGCCGCCAGGCTCGTGGCCAATCCCGGCTGCTATCCCACCAGCGTCATTCTTGGACTCGCTCCTGCCCTGAGAGAGGGCATAATCAATCCTGACATCGTGGTGGATAGCAAATCCGGGGTGTCGGGAGCGGGACGCGGCCTGAGCCTCACGACCCACTATGCTGAGATCAATGAGAACGTTCAGGCCTATTCGCTGGGCGGTCACCGGCACTGGCCGGAGATGGTGCAGGAGCTGGAGCGGTACACCCCAGGCGCTGTCTCGCTTACTTTTGTTCCCCACCTGGTCCCCATGACCCGCGGCATCCTGAGCGCCTGCTATGCTCCCCTTATCCGTGAAATGACCACTCACCAGGTGAGAGAACTGTACAAGGACTTCTATCGCGGCGAGGCTTTTGTCCGGGTGGTCGATACGCCTCCCCAGACGAAGCAGACGGCAGGCACCAACCTTTGCCTGGTACATCCGGTGGTGGACTCACGGTCAGGACGGCTCATCGTGATCAGTTGCATTGACAACCTCGTGAAAGGCGCCGCCGGGCAGGCCATCCAGAACATGAACCTGATGCTGGGGTTGCCGGAGGATATGGGGCTCCAGGGGACCGCGGTGTTCCCTTGATCCCTGCGATACAGCCGGTAGCCGGCGGCAGCGTTACGTCGGCGCGCGGGTTCCTGGCCGGAGCCACGGCTGCGGGCGTGAAGCCCGGTTCCCAGAGACTCGATCTGGCCGTCCTTTTCTCGACCGCTCCCTGCGCCGCGGCCGGTGTCTTCACCACCAACCGGGTGACGGCGGCGCCGGTGCTGGTATGCCGGGAACATATCAAGGAGAGCAAGGCCCGGGCGGTGGTGGCCAACAGCGGCTGCGCCAACGCCAGCACCGGCGCCCAGGGCCTGGCCGACGCCCGGGAGACCGCGGCGCTGGTCGCCGCCAAGCTCGGCCTGCCTGCCTCCGAAGTCCTGGTCATGAGCACCGGGGTGATCGGGGTCCAACTGCCCATGGACCGGATCCGGAGCGGTATCGAGAAGCTGTCGCTGTCTGCCACCGGCGGCAACGACCTGGCGAAGGCCATCATCACCACCGACACCCGTACCAAAGAGGTAGCGTTCTCGTTCGAGATCGAGGGGGTCTCGTCGACCATGGGCGGGGTGGCCAAGGGGGCGGGGATGATCCATCCGAACATGGCCACCATGCTCTCCGTGATTACCACCGATGCTCACGTGGACCCTGCGTTCCTGCAGGTGGCGCTCAGGCAGGCGGTCGAGATCTCTTTCAATATGATCAGCATCGACGGTGACACCAGCACCAATGACACGGTGGTCCTGCTTGCCAACGGCCTGGCGAAGAACCCTTGTATCGACGCTTCTTCCCCGGGACGGGAGGCCTTCCAGGAGGCGCTGGACCAGACATGCATCTATCTCGCGCGTGAGGTGGCCCGTGACGGAGAAGGGGCCAGGTGTCTCATAGAGGTGCAGGTAGAGGGCGCGGCTGACACCTCGGACGCCAGGGCCGCCGCCCGGACCATCGTCTCCTCCCCCCTGGTGAAATCGGCGGTGTACGGAGCCGATCCCAATTGGGGAAGAATCCTGGCCGCCCTGGGACGCTCCGGCGCCCAGTTGGACGAGTCGAGACTGTCGGTGTTCATGGGAGACCTTTGTGTCTTCAGGGACGGACAACCACTGTCCTTCGATGCTGACGCCGCGCGCGCTCTGCTCCGGAAGCCTGAGGTCTATCTGCGCGTGCGGATGGGCCTTGGGGAAGGCCAAGGGAAGGCCTGGGGCTGCGACCTCACCGAGGAGTACGTCGTCATAAACAGCGCCTACACCACGTAGTACACGTGTTCGTAGGTGTGATGCCGTGTTTACTTGTTTAGAACAAGTTGCCAACTGGGGACTGCGCCTTTCCTGACGATCTCGGCGCGGCAGTAAGCGGCTTGGGGCCTGGGCAGCCTCGCCCCGGGCCAAAGCCATGGGCTGAGAGAACCAAGCCCGCTAAAGGGGCTGCATGTGAGGTTTAGGAGCAAATTGGTGGTATTCTGCTGGCGACCAGTCTACCACGCCCCTGGGCTCCATTGACCTCCCGGTCGAGGTTGAATGATGATAGCATCGGTGGAGCCCCTTCCGTGGGCTTCGGCTTTGCAGCCCATGGTTTTAGCCCGGGCGAACCCGCGAGATAAGCAGTCCAAGGTTCTTCGCCTTGCGCTCAGAGATCAGTCAACTCGTGGGCTACATGGGCATGGGGAACGGTGGTTGTGATCAGGTGTACTAGCCTGCGATCGGGAGCTTCCAGTGATCTTGTTTAGTGGCAGAGAGCCTGGCGCCGTTAAGCCCCATATGCCTGGTTTATCAGCGGACTCCGCGGTCACTGCGGTAGGGATTGTGTCGCCTCGGGACCGGCGCTAGAGGCGTAGCCATGGGCATCAGCCGGTGGTTTAGCCTGCCTACCTTTGCCGCCGTAGTCATATGGGGCGTGGTGCCCACTGCCACCAAGTTCGCTCTGATAGACTTTCACCCGCTAGGACTGGTGCTTCTTCGCCTCATTATCACTTCTGCGCTTTTCTTCCTCCTGCTGGTAAGGTCGGAGAAGGACTGGGGGGTGAAGAAGGAAGACTTGCCCCTCCTATGCCTGGCGGGGGTAGTGGGCGCTGGGGTCTTCCAGGTGCTCTTCACTATTGGGGTAAACAACACCACGGCCGCCAACACCGGGATCATCATGGCCCTGGCCCCCATCTTCACCACCCTGCTCGCAGCGGCGACCGGGCAGGAGAAGCTGCGAACCCTGAGCCTGGTGGGGATCCTGGTGGCCTTCGTCGGTGTCTTCGTGCTGGTGGAGGGCAAGGGGTTCAACCAATGGACGGTAGGGCTTCTGGGGGATCTAATAGTCGTGGTAGCGGCTTTTGCCTGGGCGCTCTACCCCCTGGCTGCCGCGCCGCTTCTCAAACGATATTCGGTGCTGAAGACGACGACTTACGCCACCATGCTAGCCACTGTGGCCCTTTTTCCTTTCACTGTGGGCGCCCTGGTCCAGCAAGACTGGTCCAACATCAGTCTCGGGGGATGGATAGGGAGCGGCTACTTTGTGATCCTCGGAGGTCTGGTGGCCTGGTGGCTTTGGGGGATGGGCATCCGCCGTCTGGGGCCGACCCAGACCATGGTCTACTATTATTTTCAGCCACTGGTGGGGGTGACCGCTGCCATTCTTCTGCTCTCGGAACAGTTGAACCTGGTGCAGTGGGGCGGGATCGTTGCCATATTCGTAGGCGTCGGTGTCGCCCGGAAGTGGTGATCGATCCTGCCGCCACCGGGTTGGGCCGGTGGATCAACATACCCGCTCTGCTGGCGGTGACCTTCTGGGGCAGCACCTATGTCGTCATCAAGCTGATCATGATGGAGAGCCTCTCTCCTTTGAGCCTGGCCGTGCTGCGGGTGGGCATTGGGGCGGCCCTGCTCTTCGGGGTGCTCATGATCACGGAGAAGGATTGGAGTGTGGCCCTCAAGGATCTGCCTGTGCTGGCCCTGCTCGGACTGACCGGCCTGGCCATCTTCCAGATCTTCTTCACTGTTTCCCTCAAGTATATCAGCGCCGGCACAGCCTCGGTGTTGGTCTCCATCTCGCCGCTGATCGTAGCCATCGTCGTAATCTTGACTGGCTTCGATGTCCTGCGGTGGCGGACCGTGGCCGGCATCCTGGTGGCATTCGGCGGGGTTGCTCTGGTGGCTCAGAGGGAAGAGTTGAGTTTCGGGAACGAAGCCTTGATCGGCGATATCTTCTGCCTGGTGTCAGCCGTCGCCTGGGGAATCTATGTCGCTGTGCAGATTCCGCTGCTGCGCCGCTACAGCACGACCAAGGTGATGGCTTATGCCGCCGGCTTCGGGACCATTTTTATCCTTCCCTTCACTGTTGGCGATCTCATGACACAGAATTGGGGAGCGATCTCGCTCCCGGGTTGGGGGCTGATTGTCTATTACGTGGTGATCTCCGGCTATGTAGCGATGGTGCTCTGGAGCCGCGGCATCCGGAGCTGGGGCCCGGCCCGAGCCAGCGTTTACTCCTATTTGAATCCGATCTTCGGTATCGTCTCAGGGATGATTTTTCTGGGGGAAGCGATGGTGCCCGTCCAGTTGGTTGGCACGGTAGCCGTTTTCGTGGGCCTTGGGCTGGCGCGGCGATAGCTGGACAGCATACCCTGCGCATCGGCGTGGGGTGCGGCTTGAACCTCAGGCCACACGCCTAGGCCCGGGGTGATCGAAAGACTGATGCTTAAGCTTGGGGTGGTACCGGGGCCCGAGGCAATAGTCTGGCTGGCCTGAATCGGTTTGGGGTGGTTGCGAGACCCCAGGCTAGAGCCTGGGGCATAGGTTCTCTTACCCTGGTAATGTCTCAACGAAGGTCGTGAATGGACCACTGGGGGGCGCTGGGAAATCATGCAGCTAGAGCAATTCGCCAACAAGATAGTAGTCGTCAAGATTGGTGGCAGCACGCTGGGCAGCCACGATACCACGCTGGAAGACCTGGTCGCTCTTCAGCGGGCTGGAGCCAGACCCGTGGTGGTCCACGGCGGAGGCGCCATGATAACCCAGTGGTTGGAGCGCCACGGGATCCCCACTCGATTCGAGAAGGGCCTTCGGGTCACGGACGCCGCCAGCCTCGAGGTGGTGGTGGCTGTCCTGGCCGGATGGGTCAACACGGACATAGTCACGTCCATCCAGCGGTTGGGGGGCAAGTGTTTCGGACTCTCCGGCGCCGACGGACGGCTTCTACAGGCCAAACCCAAGGACCCTATATTGGGCTATGTGGGAGAGGTTGAGACCGTCGACACTTGTGTCGTGCTCCTGGCGCTGGATGGCGGATACATCCCAGTGATTGCCCCTCTCGGCGTAGATGTGGACGGACAGGTTTACAATATCAACGCCGACACTGCCGCCGGACAGATCGCCGCCGCATTGGAGGCGGAGGCGATGTTCTTCCTGACCGATGTGGTTGGGGTATGCGACCGGAATGGAGCCTGCCTGTCCACCCTGGACGCCGCGGGTATCGACGTTCTGGTACAGGAGGGCACAATTGCAGGGGGCATGATCCCAAAGGTCGAGGCCTGCCTACTGGCACTGTCCGGGACCCGGAAGGCCCGCATCGTCGACGGACGCCAGCCTCACGCCGTGCTCAATGCCCTGGGGCCTGCTCCAAGAGGGACCAGAATAGTGTAGAATAGATAGGTTCTATTTCGTGGAAAGGGGACACCCCTTGAACCCCGGCAGAGGGCATGGGGTCACTGCATCCCCACACGCCGATTGGGGGCAGTCAAGAAGGGGGACGCCCCCTTCTTGGGGGGTTATAGGGGTCTCCCCTATCATCCCAATATAACAAAGCGCCGAAGGCGCACCTTGAAACCCCTTTGGGGGGTCTGGGGGTCGTCATGAAAGACGCTAAGGAGGTTGTCTTGAACGAAGCTAACTCGATAGACTGGCAGGAACTGGATGCCAAGTATATGCTGCGAACGATCAATCGATATCCCATAACCCTGGTGAAGGGCAGCGGGGCCAGAGTATGGGACGATACCGGAAAGGAATATCTGGACTTCATCGCCGGTTGGGCCGTCAACTGCCTGGGCCATTGCCATCCTGTCACCATTGAAGCGCTCCGAAGGCAGTCTCTAGAGCTTATCCACGCGTCCAGCCAGTTCTTTACCATCCCGGTGATCAAGCTGGCCCAACTCCTGGCGGAGAATACCGTGTTGGACCGCGCCTTCTTCTCCAACAGCGGGGCCGAAGCCAATGAAGCGGCTGTCAAGCTGGCCCGTAAGTATGGCAAGATCCACCTGGGCGGCGCCTACGAGGTGATTACCACTCTGCGGTCCTTTCACGGCCGGACCTTGACCATGGTGGCGGCTACCGGCAAGCCCGAGTACCAGGCCCCGTACCAGCCCGTGCCGGCGGGGTTCCCCAACGTCGAGTACAACAGCATCGAGGCAATCAAGGCCGCGACCACGGACAAGACCGTCGCGGTAATGGTCGAGCCGATCCAGGCGGAGGGTGGCGTCAATATACCTGCGCCGGACTACCTCAGGAAACTGCGGGACTGGTGCGACGAGAAGGGGCTTCTCCTGATCCTCGACGAGGTCCAGACGGGCGTCGGGCGGACCGGCACTATGTTCGCCTACCAGCAGGCCGGAGTAGAGCCTGACATCATGACCCTGGCCAAGGGCATAGGCGGGGGCTTTCCGATCGGGGCCATCCTCGCCAAGGAAAAGGCGTCTGTGTTCGAGCCGGGGGACCACGGCTCCACCTACGGTGGCAACCCGCTGGGCTGCGCGGTCGCCTTCGATACTTTCACCTATGTAAAGGACCACGATGTCCCCGGCAACGCCAAGCGGGTCGGTGATTACTTGATGGCCCGTCTCAACGATCTCAAGCCGGAGTTTCCGTTCATCACCGAGGTGCGAGGCAGGGGGCTTCTGGTGGCCATGGAGTTCGACCGGGAGATCGCCCGGGATGTGGTCAACGCCTGTATAGACGAGAGACTCCTGCTGAACGCGGTCAAGCCTACCGCTCTCCGCTTCATGCCGCCGCTTATCATCACCAACAGCGAGGTTGACGAGGCGGTCGGGGTTCTGGAGAAGGTGTTGCCCAGGTTTCTGGATGCAGGTTAGTTGAGAGGGTATTAGGGGTCTCCCCTATTTTCGCCCCGCCCCCCTTCTCCCCTCGGGGAGAAGGGGGCGCGACAACACGAGGCATTCAGCTTGCGGTAGCCCGGTCGGAGCACGACCTCCAAAGTGATTTGGGAATCATCACGAAAGAAGCCAGGTACAAGAGAAATTGACTGGAATCAGAGCATAGAAGATGTCAGAAAAAGTAGTATTAGCTTATAGCGGTGGCCTGGACACCTCCGTGGCCATCAAATGGATCCAGGAGAAGTACGAGATGGAGGTGATCACCTTCACCGCCGATTTGGGCAATGATCCCGACCTGGAGGCCATCCGCCAGCGGGCGCTGGACATAGGGGCGGTGAAGGCCGTGGTCGTAGACGTGCGGGAGGAATTCGCCCGGGATTTCGTCTTTCCCGCCCTCAGAGCCGGAGCGGTCTACGAGGGCGAGTATCCTCTGGCGACGGCCCTGGCGCGCCCTCTTATCGCGAAACACCTGGCCGAGGTGGCCCGGCAGGAGGGCGCCACGGCCATCGCCCATGGCTGTACCGGCAAAGGGAACGACCAGGTGCGCTTCGACGTCAGCGTCGGGTCGCTGGCCCCGGATCTGAAGATAATCGCCCCGGTCCGAGACTCGGCCCTGAGCCGGGAAGAGGCGATGGAGTATGCGGCGAAGCACGCGCTGCCGGTCACGGTTACCAAGTCCAGCCCCTACTCCGTGGACCAGAACCTCTGGGGCCGCAGCGTCGAGTGTGGAGTGCTGGAGGACCCCTGGGTCGAGCCTCCGGATGACGCCTACTCCTGGACCCGGCCGGTCCAGGATACCCCCAACGAGCCGGCCTACCTGAAAGTATCCTTCAAGGAGGGTGTTCCGGTGGCGCTCGATGGTGAGCCCCTGGGGCCGGTGGCCCTGATCAGCCGGGTCACCAGCCTGGCGGGGAAGCACGGGGTTGGGCGAATCGACCACATCGAGAACCGGTTGGTGGGGATCAAGTCCCGGGAGATCTACGAGGCGCCTGCCGCCTCCGTTCTGCTCCCGGCCCATCGGGCCTTGGAGGACCTGACCCTGAGCAAGGACCAGGCACGTTTCAAGGAACAGGTCTCAGCCGCGTATTCGGACCTCGTCTACAACGGGCTCTGGTTCAGCGCTCTGCGGCGTGACCTGGACGCCTTCGTCCAGAGCACTCAGGGGTTCGTCACCGGGCAGGTAAGAGTCAAGCTGTTCAAGGGCTCCTGCACGGTGGTGGGAAGGCAATCGCCCCATTCGCTGTATAGCCACGGCCTGGCTACCTACGACCGCGCCGACCAGTTCGACCATACCGCCGCCGTCGGCTTCATCAAGATTTGGGGTCTTCCTCACCGGACCCAGCGCCGGCTGCAGGGCGGAGAGTAAGAGCTGGCGGCAGTGCGCGTAAACCATACGTCGCTGTGGCAGGTGTATAATTGCACCAGAGGTGAGCTATGGTAAGCCAAGTTCAGACTAAGAAGACGGCTCTCGACGCTGCGGAGTCTTTGCTGGGTTATCCGGACACGAAGGTCAAGAACACGGCGCAGGTGGTGGCCGATTATCTTAAAGGCTCGCCAATAGGATTCGAGGACTTTTTGGAAGCGACTGCACCCGAAGGCTCAGCGATGCCAAAGATGGAGCTTCATCTAATGGGGCTATCTGCGTCAGGCCGGAGATACGAGTTTCGACGTCCTCTCAAAGTCGTAATAGTTAGGGAGGAGGACTACTTCCTCGCATCGGACAACAGGTTCCTGATCCATGGGACTGGTGATAGAGCCTCTGAAGCGCTCATCAACTATATGAAGGAATGGCGGCGGCATTACGAACGGCTCTTATCGGAGGAAGATCACCTTGCGCCCCCTCTCCAGAGGGAACTGGCCAGGATCCGCCGGCTCGTGGCATGTGAGCGAGATGCCTCTTGATCGACGTAACATCGAGAGAGCGCTGGAAAACAAACTGGGATTCCAAATCGGGGCAGAAGAGAATTAGGCGGGATACAGAGGCTCCTGCTGAAGGAGATGGACAGCTCGACCATAGAGATGTGAAGGCCGTGACGGTCGCGGCCCCATGATCCTGGGATCAAACGGTCTCCTATGAAAATAGGTTTCGTGCTCGGTGGCGCCTGGCCGGGCATGGGACACTGTCATGCTGAGGCGCCGGAGCGGGGGGCAGAGTTGGCGGGGAGCCGAAGCATCTCCAGTGACGTGATGCGCTCAGATACCGGCGAGGGCGTGCAAGTGACAGGAGATTCTTCGCTTCCCGACCCCGGACTACACCACCCCACCGCTCAGAATGACAGACAAGAAGCTCGCAGTGAACATGGATTTTCACACTCGGTGGCGCCCAACCGGACACGGGCCACTGGCATCATTCGAGGCTTTTATGATGGCACGGGGTTTTCTAGTAGTCGGAGAACGAGACGAGGATGGATACCTGGTAGCCTCGGTTCCCTCGCTTCCGGGGCGCCGTACCCAGGCACGCTCCATGGATAAGCTCATGGAACGGATCAAGGAGGCGATACAACTCTGCCTCGATTTTGGCGTAAATGATCTCCTGAAAGGCCGAGTCAAATGACCGCCAAGCCCTGGGGCGGACGCTTCGAAAAGGGCACGGACACGCTGGTAGAGGCCTACACCTCCTCCATTCACTTCGATAGCCGGCTCTTTTCGCAGGACATCCGCGGCAGCATCGCCCATGCCCGGATGCTGGGCCGGCAGGGGATCATCACAGAAAGCGAGGCCGAGGCCATCGTCGGCGGCTTGGAGTCTATTCGGAACGACATAGAGTCCGCACAATTCCAGTTCAAGCCGGAGCTCGAAGACATACACATGAACATCGAGGCGGCCCTCACGGAGCGCATCGGCCCCGTCGCCGGGAAGCTGCACACGGCCCGCTCCCGCAACGACCAGGTGGCACTCGACTTGCGTCTCTATTCGTTGGAGGTCATCGATAGGACAGTGGGGCTCCTGGAGGGCTTGCAGGAGGTGCTGCTGAGAGAGGCGGAGGCCAACATCGGCGTGGCCATGCCCGGCTACACTCACCTGCAGCGTGCCCAGCCGGTTCTCCTGGCCCATCATTTGCTGGCCTACTTCCACATGCTCCAGCGGGACAAGGAGCGCTTTCAAGATTGCCGGCGCAGAGCGGACGTCATGCCCCTGGGCAGCGGAGCCTTGGCTGGAGCGCCCTACCCTCTGGACCGGGAGTCGGTGGCCCGAGAACTGGGCTTCACCCGTATCAGCCCCAACAGCCTCGATGCGGTCTCCGACCGCGACTTCGTGGTCGAGGATCTGGCGGCTGGTTCCAGCTGCATG
>ORJL011675010.1_pt1 | contig 11365 bp, 9 predicted proteins | sample 1779941 | NCBI WGS metagenome assembly ORJL01 (sample SAMEA104232317, study PRJEB22302) | groundwater metagenome | biome: forest; feature: aquifer; material: groundwater | place: USA | collected 2011-08-07 | depth 5.8 m | reverse complement strand
TGTTTTTCTCATTTGTGACAACGGCGTTAAAGCCGTCAATGCCGACTTCCAGCTTTTTGGCGATGTTGTTGATCATCGCGGATATCTGCTCCATCGAAATCGGGTCTTCGCCGATCATGACGCCGCCGTCTTCGACTAATTGCTGCGCGTTAACCCCGGGCATAATCTCCACGTATTTCTCTCCCAAAAGGCCAAGCTGGTTTATCCCAACCTCTGAATCAACGGGAATCCGGGTGTCGCCCTTCATCCAAAGCGCGATTTCGGCTTTTGTTTTCATGTCCGCGCTGTCGAAAAATATCTTGATGTCCTTGACGGTGCCGACATCAACGCCGGCCAAGCGGACAGGCGAGGATTTTTTAAGGCCGTTGGCAAAACCAAAGATGGCCTTAATGGTTTTTCCTTTTTCAAAGATGGAAAAATCGCTGATGGAAAAAATAATGACAGTTAAAACAAAAAAACCTAACAGCACAAAAATACCGACCTTCACCTCTAAGTGGCTCTCTTTGGGCATACATTATCCCCCTTTATTTGATGTGGCCAAAAACCAAATTCTCGTCTTCGCTAATAGGCCCGTGGGCCTCGCCGTTGATAAATTGTTTGACGACCGGATGGCGCGAGTCGCGGATTTCATCCGGCTTTCCTTCGGCAATCACCTTGCCGCGGTAAAGCATGGCGATGGAATCGCCGATTTTAAACGCCGCGTTCATATCATGCGTCACCACAATGGATGTCACTTTTAATTTATCCCGCAATTCGATAATCAAATTATTAATCGCATCCGCCGTAATCGGGTCAACTTCGGATGTCGGCTCATCATAAAGGATAATGCGCGGCTCCATGCACAAAACACGCGCGAGACTCACACGTTTTTTCATGCCGCCGCTAAGTTCGGATGGCATCATATCTTCAATGCCTTTCATGCCCACCAAGGCTAGGGCATCGGCCACGCGATGCGCGACCGTTTTTTTATCCAACTGCATAAATTCATTTAGGACAAAGGCGACGTTTTCGCCCACACTCATCGAATCAAAAAGCGCGCCGCCTTGAAAAACCATGCCGATTTCCATGCGGATTTTCGCGTATTCCTTCTCGGAAAGAGTCGTCACTTCAACGCCGTTGATTTTAACGGAGCCGTGGTCCGGGCGGATGATTCCGATGATATTTTTTAAAAGGACGCTTTTCCCCGTTCCCGAGCGTCCGATGACAACCGTTGTTTCGCCGCGACGGACCGTCAAGCTTAGATTATCCAGGATCATCCCGGAATCAAACGCTTTGTATAAATTACGAATCTCAATCATTGGCTAACCCTTATGTTTTAAAAATGAAATAAAAAATCGCCGTAAAAAGGCAGTCCGTCATAATAATCAAAATAAAAGACGTCACGACCGATATCGTTGTGGCCCGCCCCACGCCTTCGGCGCCGCCTTTAGTGTTTAAGCCCTGATGGCAACCGACCAACGCGATCACCATTCCAAAGAAAACAGTTTTAATAAGGCCGGTTAGAATATCCTTCGCGACAAGGGACTGCGTCACCATAGTGAAATACATCGACGGGCCGATCGAAAGTTTAAAAACACAAATGATAAATCCCCCAAAAATCCCGATCAAATCCGCAAACACAGTTAAAATCGGCAACATCGTGACCAATGCCAAAAACCGTGGAACAACAAGGTATTTAACGGGGTCGGCGGCAAAGGCGCGCAGGGCATCGATTTGTTCGGTCACTTTCATGGATCCGATTTCAGCGGTGATCCCGGCGCCGATACGCCCCGCGACAATAAGCGCCGTCAGAACCGGCGCCAGTTCACGCGTCAGAGAAACCGCGACGACATTGGCGATATAAATTTCCGCCGAAAGCTTTTGCATCTGGTAGGCCATCTGCAAAGCTAAAATCATCCCCACAAAAAAAGCGACCAGGGAAGAAATGAGAAAACTCTCCGGGCCGATACGTTTCGCCTGCTCAAAAAAACGCTCCACCTTAAAGGGCGGAACAAAGATCCAATAAATCGTTTGCCAAAAAAGGATAGCCAGCTCCCCCAAATAGCGAAGAAACTGATTTGTCGAAATTACCACCTGGCTGATCACATTATTATTCATTACGGGCCTTCATCAAAATCGAATATTGCGTTCAATGCTGAACATGTCCGCGTCTTCCTTAGACGCCGCGGATCCGTCGTTAAGCGATTTTTGCAGGCGGTATTTAAATTCCGTCGCCGCCCCTTCGCTGTCTTGATTGCGCTTGATCGTCCACTGGCGGTAAAGATTCCCCTCATCAATCAACGGGAAAATGCGCACGCCCGCGATCGTTTTCATAAAATTACACTGTTCGGTTAAATCAACATTGCCGCCGATATTAAAACTGGGGCCCTCTTTCTGGACAACCTCTGAATCCGTTAATTGAATCACCGGATACGCCCCGTTAAAATTGATCATCATATTTTCGTAAGCGACATTGCCCATCAGGCCGTCATGGCTGAGAAGTTTTCCGCTTAGAATCGGTTTCTGCCATGTCCCTGAGAAATCAATCCGTCCGGAAACCTCCCCTTCCCAATGAAAACTTTCCTTCTCGCAGTTAATCACAAACGCCAAATCGCTGAAGGCAACGTCCACCAGATGAAGGGAAAGCTCGATATCGAAATCCTTATTTAAGCCCACAAACCCGTCGGCGACAAACCCCGCCCAGGATAAGTGATTAAGGTAGATTTTGTCGTTCTTTATTTCAAAGTATCCCGTCAGCTCGCGCGCCGGCTTGTAATTGATTAACGAATACTTGCTTGTGATAACGCCGCGCATAAATGGCATTTGGCCTGTTTCGCTTTTAACAATCTCGACCGAGCTCTCAATCACGGAGGATGTGTCAAAAAGCCATGTCTTCACGTGCGAAAGCGTGCTTTCAAGATGAAAATTGTTTTCCTTCACCTTAACGCCCTGGAGCGCGATAGAACTTCCGTCGCGAAAACTTAAAATGACCTCAATCCTTTTTTTTGAAAGATCAATGTTGCCGCGAAAATCACAGATCCCTTGCGCTAAACCCGCCGTCGCAAAGCATAAAATGAATATCGCCGCAAACAGAGCGCATCTCTTTTTCATTACTCAAAAACTAATGCTTCGTTTTTGCGCGCAACTTTAATCTTGCTCCCCTCTTTAAACCTTCCGGAAATGATTTCCTCCGCCAGCGGATCTTCGATATAGCGCTGAATGGTGCGTTTTAAAGGGCGCGCGCCAAAGGTCGGGTCAAATCCCTTTTCGATTAAAAATTCCGTCGCCTCTGCTGAGAGTTCAATGGTGATTTTCTGTTCCTTGAGGCGATTAGCGACTTCCTTGACTTCTAAATCGACAATCTGAACCAGGCTTTCCTTTGTCAATTGTTTAAAGACAATGATGTCATCAATGCGGTTTAAAAATTCCGGTTTAAAAGTCCTCTTCACTTCTTCCATCAGCCGGTCTTTCATCTCGTGGTAAGTGACATCCTCGCGCGCGGCGGTAAATCCCAGCGAGCCGCGCTTTCTGAGCATTTCCGCCCCGACGTTGGATGTCATGATAATAACCGTGTTTCGAAAATCGACCTTGCGCCCCAGGCTGTCCGTCAGCCGTCCTTCCTCAAGCATTTGAAGCAGGATATTGAAAACATCCGGATGGGCCTTTTCGATTTCATCAAGCAAAATAACCGAATACGGGCGGCGGCGCACCTTTTCCGTCAATTGCCCGCCTTCTTCGTAACCGACGTATCCCGGAGGCGCGCCAATCAAACGGGAAACATTGAATTTGTCCATATACTCCGACATATCCAGTTGAATGAGGGCGTTTTCATCGCCAAACATAAACTCCGCCAAGACGCGCGCCAAAAGGGTTTTTCCAACACCCGTCGGCCCTAAGAAAATAAATGAGCCAATCGGCCGCTTGGGATCTTTAATTCCGGCGCGTGAACGGCGCACCGCGCGGGCAATCGCGCTGATCGCTTCTTCCTGGCCCACAACCGCATGGCGCATGCTGTCCTCAATCTTAAGGAGCTTCTCGGTTTCTTTCTGCTCGAGGCGGGCCAAGGGAATTTTGGTCCATTGCGAAATAATCCTGGCAATATCCTCTTCACCCAAAGTCGGCGTAATATTGTCTCTTTTTTTAGTCCATTCATCACGCACCCGCTCCAGGCGGTCGCGCGAATCGCGTTCCTGGTCGCGCATTTTTGCCGCGCGCTCAAAATCCTGGCTTTTAATGAACGACTCTTTTTCTTTCTTAAGCTGCTCAATTTCGGTTTCAAGATCTTTCATTTCCGGCGGAACAACCATGGCCTGAAGCCGCGCGCGCGAACCGGCTTCGTCTAAAATATCAACGGCCTTGTCGGGCAAAAACCGCCCCGAAATGTAACGGTCGGAGAGCTTCACAGAGGCTTCCAAAGCCTCATCGGTATATTTGACCCTGTGATGCGCCTCGTATTTATCGCGCAGGCCTTTCAAGATTTGAACAGCCTCTTCAATCGAAGGCGGCTCAACCATAATCGTTTGAAAACGCCGCTCGAGGGCCGCGTCTTTTTCAATATGTTTTCGGTATTCATCCAGGGTTGTGGCGCCGATACACTGGATTTCACCGCGCGCCAAAGCCGGTTTTAAAATATTAGCGGCATCAATCGCACCTTCCGCGGCGCCGGCCCCGACAAGCGTGTGAAGCTCGTCGATAAAAAGAACAATCTTCCCCGAACGTTTGATTTCATCCATAATCGCCTTGATGCGCTCTTCAAACTGGCCGCGATATTTGGTGCCGGCAATCATTAAGGCCAAATCCAAAATGATAATTGTTTTTTCGCGCAACAGCTCCGGGACATCGCCGCGGACAATCAACTGTGCCAAGCCTTCGACAATCGCAGTTTTTCCAACACCCGCCTCGCCGAGTAAAACAGGATTATTTTTCGTGCGGCGGCTTAGGATTTGAACAATACGCTCAATTTCGTTTTGACGGCCGATCACAGGATCGAGTTTTCCGTCGCGCGCAAGCTTATTTAAATTGCGTCCATACGCGTCAATCGCCGGGGTCCGGCCACCCTTGGCTTGCTGTTCCTGCGCCGCCCCAAAACCGGGAATGCCGGAACCCAAAAGCGCCATGACCTCGTTGCGCACTTTTCCCAAATCAAGCCCCAGATTTAACAAAACACGATGCGCCATTCCTTCGCCTTCTTTGACAAGTCCGAGCAAAAGATGCTCGGTTCCTATATAATTGTGCCCCAGCGCGCGCGCCTCCTCGGCGGAAAGTTCCAGCGCTTTTTTGGAGCGCGGCGTAAAAGGGATATCTCCCAATACCTGGGTTTGCGGCCCGGGCTGGACTAATTTTTCAACTTCAATGCGGATTGTTTCCAAATCCAACCCCAATTTTTGCAAAACGGCCGAGGCAACGCCTTCGCCTTCTCGAATGAGGCCCAACAGCAAATGCTCGGTTCCGATATAATCGTGATTAAAACGCCTTGCCTCCTCTTTGGCCAAGACGATAACTTTTCTCGCCCGTTCGGTAAATCGATTAAACATCACATCCTCCTGTTTGCCCTTCTTCTCTCATTGTGAATTTATTCCTAACTTGTTTCGAATAAGCTGCGCTCTTTTTTCATCACGCTCTGACGCGGTTAGTTTCTTTCCGTCCATCTTTTGAAGATGCGCCGGTTGAATCATGATGAAAAGTTCGTTGATTGTACCGCGTTTGACGTCTTTGACGACACCAACGTCAATCCCCAGCCGCACCATTGAAAGAAGGTCAACGGTTTCCTGGCTTGAAATAATGTGGGCGCTTTTTAAAATGCCGAGCGATCGGCAAATCTTGTCCTCAAGCATCGGCCGGTTTTGCAATAAAAGCGCCTGCCGGGCCTGCTCTTCCTGCTCGATGACCTGCCGAATAAGGCCGTTGATGTTTTGAATGATTTCATCTTCGCTGTGGCCTAGAGAAACCTGATTGGAAATCTGAAAAAAGTTTCCGCTGGCCTGCGTCCCTTCTCCGTAAAAACCGCGGCTGGTAAAACTAAGTTTCGAAATCGCCGCCAAAACTTTGTTGATTTGCTTGGTCATCACCAACGCCGGCAAATGGAGCATGACCGAGCCGCGCATCCCGGTTCCCGTGTTCGTTGGGCATGCCGTCAAGTAGCCCCAATTCGGCAAATATGCGAACGCGATATGCTCCGCGAGCGCGTCGTCAACGGTGTTAATGATTTTCCACGTCTCATTGAGATTAAAACCAGACTGCATTACCTGAATCCGCAGATGATCTTCTTCGTTGACCATCACCGACAAAACTTCTTCCTTAGAAAGAATCAGGGCCTTGCCTTCAGGATGGGCGGCATGCTCGTGACTCATCAAATGGCGCTCAATCAAAAATTGTTTATCAACATTATCCAGCTCGCTGATACGCAAAAGCACCGAATCTTTGAATAAGTCGATTTTGGCAACCGCTCCTTCAAGTGTGCCGATGACTTCCATGAGGCCCTTTTTATTGGCCCGATTGGGAAAAGGGAATTTCGCGATATTGCGCGCAAGCCGAACGCGCGAAGACATAACGATGCTGGAGTGAGGGCCGGTGCCTTTAAGCCATTCGCTGTTGTGGTGAATCAAATCATCTAATTTCATGACGAGAGCCCTTGTTTTTCTTGAAGTGTGTGAATCTGGTCACGCAGCCGCGCCGCCTCTTCAAAATTTTCGGCCTGAATAGCTTTAGAAAGCGCGCTTTTAAGTTCTTGCAAAATATTCTCTGATGGCCCGTCAATAACGGCTGCTGCCGAAGTTTTCAAAGGGCTTTTTCCCAAATGCTGATTGGAACCGTGAATCTTTTTTAGAAGCGCGCTTAAGTATTCGCGAAACGATACGTAACATTCGCTGCAGCCCAAGCGGCCGAGTTTGCGGAATTCTTCGTAGTTGAGGCCGCAATGCGCGCATTTGAGCTTGACCTCCTTGGCGGCAGAGTCTTTAGGCTGCTTGCTAAAATCCGTCAGCCCGGCGAGCAAATCCGCGAGGCCAAACTGCTGTTCCATCTGGACGCTTTTCTCGCGCGCGCAATCTTCGCACAAATGCAGCTCGGAGATTTGTTCGTCAACAATCTCCGTCAAATGAACCGTCGCCTTTTTACTGTTACAAACATCGCATTGCATATATTTATTGCCCTCTTATCTGCTAATACTTCACGCCGTCAACTCGGGTCAGCTCATGAAACAGTTTAATCAATTTCAATGTCATCTTGCCGGGCTTGCCCTCGCCAATCACGCGGCCGTCCACTTTCACGACGGGAATCACCTCCGCGGCCGTTCCCGTAAGGAAACACTCATTGGAGGTAAACACTTCATGGCGCGTAATCGAACATTCTTTAATCGAAATGTCATTTTTAATAGCCAATTCCAAAACTGCCTGGCGCGTAATCCCGCGCAGGCGTCCCTGCCAGGGCGTTAAAAGTTTTCCGTCTTTGATGATAAAAATGTTGTCGCCGGTACACTCCGCCACATAACCCTGTGAATCCAGCATAATCGCTTCCGCAAAGCCGGAATTATTGGCCTCAATCTTTGCCAAAATATTATTAAGGTAATTAAGCGACTTAAGCTGCGGATTAAGCGCCTCCGGCAAATTGCGCGGCGTGGGGACCGTGATTATTTCCAGGCCCTTTTTGTAAAGCTCATCGTCATAAAGCGTGATTTTATCCGCGATGATGATGATGGTCGCCTGGCCTTTGCATTTGCGCGGGTCCAATCCTAAATCGCCTTCGCCGCGGGTCACCACGACACGGATATACGCGTCGCTTAAATTATTTTCCTTGAGCGTGTCGGTGATCGCCTTGGACATCTGGTCTTTTGTTAAGGGAATCGTCAGCATAAGCGTGTGCGCCGTTTCATAAAGCCGCTTGATGTGTTCATTTAATTTAAAAACCAAACGCCGATACGAACGGATTCCCTCAAATACACCGTCGCCATAAAGAAGCCCGTGGTCAAACACGGAAACCTTCGCGTCTTTTTTTTCCACAAATTTGCCGTTAAGATAAATCTTCATCCCTGTCTCCTGTTTTATTTCGCCCATTGGCCGTCGGCCATATGAATCGTCCGTCCGGAAAGACGGGCGATATCTTTGTCGTGCGTTACAATCACCAGGGCTTTTTTATCCCGGCGATTAAGGTTGATCAAAAGCTCGATAATCTCCTGACCGTTTTTTGAATCCAAATTTCCCGTCGGCTCATCGCAAAAAATAATTTTGGGATTGTTCATGAGGGCCCGCGCGATGGCCACCCTTTGTTGTTCCCCTCCCGACAATTGCCCGGGCTTATGCAATTTTCTTTCTCTCAAGCCGACTTTTTCTAAAATTGAAGAGGCGCCGGCATAAGCCGCATCCTTTTGGGCCATATCGCTTTTAATGAGCGCGGGCAACACAACATTTTCCAAAGCCGTCAAATCCGGTAAAAGATGATAAAACTGAAAGACAAAACCGACCTTTTGATTTCTGATACTGGCGCGTTCGCGTTCACCCAACGCGTAAATTTCCTGCCCGTCTAAAAAAACCTGCCCCTCGCTTGGCTTGTCCAATCCGCCTAAAATATGCAAGAGCGTCGATTTTCCAGCGCCCGAAGGGCCCACAATCGCCAAAAAATCTCCTTCAGCTATCTTTAAATCAACGCCTTTAAGGACATGAAGATTCGCGGTTGCATGATTATAAACTTTATGTAATCCAATGGCTTCCAGCATCATTCATACCGCAGGGCTTCAACCGGCTCTAAATTCGCCGCTTTTGACGCCGGATAAAGCGTGGCTAAATAACTGATAAAAATGGCCGAGGCCACAATCAAAAACACGTCGCTCAATTGTAAAAGAACAGGCAACCTATCAATATAATATATCTCCTGGGGCAATTTAATAAACTGATATTTCTTTAAAATAACGCTTAAGCCCACGCCGCCGACAACCCCCCAGAATGTCCCAATCATTCCCAGCGCCAGCCCTTGAAGAGTAAAGATTTTGCGAATCGCGTTTTTGGGAACGCCGATGGATTTAAGGATTCCGATATCTTTGATTTTGCTTGTCACCGTCACAATGAGCGTGCTGATGATATTAAACGAGGCCACAAGGACGATAAGCGTCAGGATGACAAACATGGCGAATTTTTCAAGTTTAAGCGCCGCGAAAAAATTTCTGTTAGACTCAACCCATGTGCGCACCACAAAACTGTAGCTAAGCGCCTCATGAATCTTTGTCTTAACTTGTTGCGCCTCATCGACGTTTTTTAGTTTAACGCCGATTCCCGTCGCCACATCATCAGGTAAATGAAAAATTTCCTGGGCCTTGGCCAGGTTGACCAAAACCAGATTCATGTCGTAATCATACATGCCGGAGGTAAAAATTCCGACGACCTTCAGTTGATACCGCCACGCCTCGCCCGCGATGCCGGAGGCCGGAGCGATCAGGGTGATGTCATCGCCCACGCTTAAGCCGTGATAATCCGCAAGTTCGCCGCCTAAAATCGCGCCACTACCCGTTAAATCACTCAGACTGCCTTCTTTTAGAAAATCTTTGATTTTGGTAACGCCGGAATCTGTTTTTGGGTCTATCCCCCGGATGGCAACACTCGCGGCGCGGCCGTTGTCCTCAAGAAAAATACTGCCATGGACATAGGCGGTTGTGCCGGCAATTCCTTCGACGTTTTTAATTTTTTCCCGGATACCTTCAAAATCGCGGATGCCGTTTTCTTTTTCAATCACGATATGGGATGTCGTGCCGATGATTTTGTCGCGCAAATCATGGTCGAAACCGGACATGACGCCAATCACCACAATCAACGCCGTCACGCCGATGGCGATCCCGCCGATGGCGACAAAGTTAATGACCGAAACAAAACGGTCTTTCTTCGCCGTCAGATACTTTAAACTGATCCAATTTTCGTAATTCATTGATTGGCTTTCAGTCCTCAGCCGTCAGTCATCAGCCTTCTTGGCGGCTGACCTCTGACAGTTAACAGTTGAAAGCTATTCCTGTAGCGGTTTTAAAAGCGGAAACAAAATAACATCCCGGATTGAAGGCGAATCCGTTAAAAGCATAACCAACCTGTCAATGCCGATTCCCAGCCCGCCCGCCGGCGGCATGCCGTATTCAAGGGCGTGGATAAAATCTTCGTCGATAGCGCGGTTGCCCGTTTCCACGTCGTCCTGCAAATCCTCCACAAGCCGCGACCTTTGCTCTTGCGGGTCATTAAGCTCGGAATAGGCGTTGCCCACTTCCAATCCGCCGATAAAAAGCTCGAAACGCTCGGCAATCAACGGATTGTCCTTTTTTGTTTTTGCCAGCGGCGATAAAAATGCGAAATAATCCGTTAAAAATATGGGCTTCATTGTCTCGTCTTCTTCCAAAACGTCTTCGACGATTTTCATGACGCTTGATCGAGTCAATTTGTCCAAATGAACGATTTTCCTTTTGGCTTTCACTTTTTCAAGCATCGCTTTGGCGTCATCCTGCGGGTCGATGTCAAATTTTTCTTTGACGATTTTGGCGAAAGAGCGCCTCTCCCAAGGAGTTGTAAAATCAATCTCTTTTCCCTGATACACAACTTTTAAAGAGCCCGCCGCCTCCTTGACCACATGCGTGATAAGCTCTTCCGTTAATGCCATCATCCCTTCATAATCCGAATACGCTTCGTAAACTTCCAGCATGGTAAATTCCGGATTATGCCTGGGTGAAATCCCTTCGTTTCTGAAATTGCGGTTGATTTCATAGACTTTTTCCAATCCGCCGACGAGCAATCGCTTTAAATACAGCTCGGGGGCGATGCGTAAAAAAACCTCCATGTCGTTGGCGTTATGAACACTTTTAAAAGGCTTCCCGCGCGCGCCGCCCGCCAGCGGTTGAAGCATCGGCGTTTCCACCTCCAAAAAACATCGTTGGTCCAAAAAGCCGCGGATGAGGGTGATGATTTTACTTCGCTTCACAAAAACATCTTTGACCTCGGGATTGGCAATCAAATCAACATAGCGCTGGCGGTAGCGGATTTCCACATCCCTTAGCCCGTGCCACTTTTCCGGAAGCGTTGTCAGAGATTTTGAAAGGACTTCGAGGGTTTTCACCCGCAGGCTTTCCTGGCCCATATGTGTTTTAAAAAGTTCGCCGCCGACGCCGATAATATCGCCGATATCCAGATTTTCAGCCGTGTCAAAACCCTCTTGGCCTACAATATCAAGCTTGATGTAAAGCTGGATTTTTCCGGTAAAATCCTGAAGGTCAACAAACAAAACTTTGCCGTGCTTGCGGTTGGCTATCATCCGGCCGGCTAAAACAACGCTTTTGCCATCGGCAAAGTTGGACAAAGTTTCCATAACGCTTGCGGAGCGCGCAAACCGCCCGCCGTAAGCGCATAACCCTTTATCCAGCAGGCTT
>ORJL011145303.1_pt1 | contig 11365 bp, 8 predicted proteins | sample 1779941 | NCBI WGS metagenome assembly ORJL01 (sample SAMEA104232317, study PRJEB22302) | groundwater metagenome | biome: forest; feature: aquifer; material: groundwater | place: USA | collected 2011-08-07 | depth 5.8 m | reverse complement strand
GCCTCACCATCCGCTGCGAGGGCAGCGAGGTCGTCGCCCTGGTGGAGGACACCGGCCGGGGCTTCGACATTGGCAGTACGGCCCGACATCGGGGGCCCCATTTCGGACTGGCCACCATGCGCGAGCGCGCCGAAGGCGTGGGTGGCTCCCTGGACGTGCGATCCTCCCCAGGCGGTGGTACAGTGGTGGTAGTGCGATTACCGCGTTCCGGCGGAGGAACCACAGAGCGGAGCAGCGAAAGCGATGCGCATCCTTCTGGCTGATGATCATGCCCTCTTCCGCGACGGGCTGAGAAGCCTGCTAGAGGCCCGTGGCCTCCTCGTTGTCGGCGAGGCGAGCGACGGGCGCCGGGCTGTGGAGCTCGCCCGGACCCTGCGGCCCGACGTGGTCTTGATGGACCTGCGCATGCCGGAGCTGGACGGGCTGCAGGCCACCCGCCTCATCAGAGCCACCGTTCCGGAGGTTCGTGTGGTCATCCTCACCGCCTATGACGATGAGGAAGGCCTTTTTGAGGCCATCAAGAGCGGCGCCCAGGGGTATCTCGTGAAGGACCTCGAGGCGGAACGCCTGTATCAACTGCTGGAGTCCGTGGGTCGCGGCGAGCCGGCCTTTAGCCCTGGTCTCGCCACGAAGGTCCTGGCCGAGTTCACGCGTCAGGGACAGGCGCCCGCCGATGGCGGTGGCCGTCGTGGCCCCCTGGCCGAGCTCACGACTCGCGAAGAGGAGGTGCTCCGCCTCCTGGCCAGTGGCGTCACGAGCACCGCCGAGTTGGCCGAGCGCCTGGTCGTCAGCGATAACACGGTCAAGTATCATCTACGGCACATTCTCGATAAGCTCCACCTGCGCAACCGTGCCGAGGTCGTGGCCTTCGCCCTGCGCCACGGATACGGAGCCACCAGCGCCGACGATCGGTAACCTCCCCTCCCCCTCCTTAGCAAGGAGGGGCTAGGGGAGGTTGACCCACTGATACCCCGCAACCGCACCACGCCTTTCGGGTGAGCCTCACCTCACACCTTCGGGCAGCATTCGCGGCCTCCCCAAACCACCCCAAGAGATGGCAGCTTCCCTCCCGGCGGGTGTCGCCCCTGCATGGCGAGGCGTATACGCTGGGCCACGATGGTCCGATCTCGATTCGTGGGCGAGCGGGGCTTTGCCGGACCGCCGGATCGCAGCCGTCCGCCCGATCTTACCCACCGAGAGCAGGATGTGATCCGCCTGCTGGCGAACGGCATCACGAGCACCGGCGATCTCTCTCTGCGACTGGGGATCAGTGACAACACGGTCAAGTTTCACCTGCGTCACATCTTGGGCAAGTTGCGCCTGCGCAACCGGGCAGCCATCGTGGCCTTCGCCATTCGTCATGGCTACGGTTCCGATTCTTTGGGATAGCGGATACCCGATAAGACCATCCCAACCGGCAGGACTTTCCTATCCCCTTAGCTGTCGCGCCCTCTGACCAGCAGTGCTATGGTCGAGTCGGCGGATGCGACACCAGCACCTGGCATCTGAGCCAGACATCCATGCGCGCTTCGAAAAAGCGGCCATGACGCCACGCGGCACGGCGTGGTCCCGTGACTGGGCAGTGCGGACGCTCGTGCACCTGGTGCTGGTTCGTCCCCTTGTCTTTCTCACGGCCGGGGGAATAGCCGCCGCGCTGGCCATGGCCCAGGCCGTGCCCGGCTGGGTTGAGGCCTACATCGAGTCAGCAGCCATGGACCGCGAATTGGCGGCAATGACGCGGTTGCTCAACCCCGCCGTGACCGATCCCCAAACACTGCTGAGTCCCACATCACTCCAGGGCGCAGCCGGCCAGTGGCAGCAGCATTTTGGCGACGACCCCGAGGGATTCGGGCTCCGGATGTGGAGCAGCGCTGGCGCGCCTGTCTATTCCAGCTTCCCTGAGTCCACCGAGCGCTGGCCGCCACGCTCCCCAGAGCTGCTCGCTGCCCTCGGTGGCCGGGCTAGCGTCCGCATAGCCATGGCCGCCGCCCATGAGCCGGAAGAGATCGTCCGCATCGCCGAGCAGCACGTTCAGTCCAGCCTGGAGGCCGACTTCGCGGCCCTCTACCTCCTGCGCGGCCAGGAGCTGGAGCGTCAGGGCCCCACGGCGCCTGAAGGATCGCCCGCCGCTCTCGTCTTGCCCACCATGCCCTTGCTGCGGGGCGTCATGGCCAGTGGCCCCGTTGCTCTGGTCCGGCCGCCCGGGCGGTGGGAGTTCGACCAATTAGCCGACGCACCCCTTTGGTCCGTCGTTGCCGCGCCTTTCGCCCTGCGCCCGGAGGTGACGGGGGTCCTCTTGGCCGGGCGCACCTTCGAGCGCCCCTTTCCGGCTGAGGATGTTCATGGGCTTCAGACGGTGGTCGCCCTGGCCCTCTTCGCCTTCGACAATGCCCTCGCCCACCGCGAGCTGCAACAGCGTTACCGGCGAGCCGAGAGCTGGGCGCTCCAGGATCCCCTCACCGGACTGGCCAACTACCGCGCCTTCCACGACCGACTCGAGGCCGAGTTGACTCTTGCCGCCCGGGAGGGGCTGCCTTGCGCGCTGCTCGTGGCCGACATCGACCAACTTCAGCGCGTGAACGAGCGATGGGGTCTCGCTGAAGGCGACCGCCGCCTGCGAGAGACTGCCCGCCTCCTGGCCCGCGAGGGACGCCGGGGCGATCTGGCAGCACGCTACGGCGGCGACGAGTTCGGCCTCATCCTGCGCGGGATTTCCCTCCCCGATGCCATCAGCCGGGCGAGCCGCCTCTGTCAGCGCGCCCGGACAGCGGCCCCATCCGGCCATGATGGGAACGACAACCTGGATGGCCTGAGCGTCGGGGTCGCTGTCTTCCCTGATCACGGCAGCAGCAAGGAGGAGCTCTTGGCCGCGGCCGAGCGTGCCGTGGCCCACGCTGGACGCGAAGGTGGCGGGCGCGTCTCTTGGCCCGAGCTGGACTCGGCAACCGCCGCGGGGGCTCCCAGTCGCCCAGACGCAGCGGTGCCGGCGTCCCTCGGGTCCGTCCAAGCGACCCACGCCCGAAGATAGGCCACCCGTCCGGGTAGTGTGTCCCATTCGGCCGAATAGGGATGCCCTAACCGGTGGAGTCGGTAATCCTACCCCACGACCACCTTTTTCAGTAGCGCCATCCTATCCCACCGGCTGTTTCGCCGCCCACAACCACCATCTACTCTGATGCCGGAATACCATACTGGCGCCAAACACACCACCATATTCGCCCTCGTTCGTACCCGGATGCCAGTCCGCCTACACGGAAAGAGGAGGCCTGATGAATGGCCATAGTCTCTCGGCGTGGCTTCTTGAAGGCAGGCGCAGCCTCGGCGGCAGCCCTCGCCGCCGCATCGATGCTCGAGAAAGTGGCGTTCCTCGAGTCTATCCCCGAGATCCAGAACCCTCTCGTCTACTACCCCAACCGCGATTGGGAGCGCGTCTACCGCGACCTCTACCGCGTCGACAGCCAGTTCACCTTCCTCTGCGCCCCCAACGACACCCACAACTGCCTGCTGAAGGCCTCCGTGAAGAGCGGGGTCATCACCCGCATCGAGCCCACCTTCCGCTACGGGGAGGCGACCGATCTCTACGGCAACCAGGCGTCTCACCGCTGGGATCCCCGCGCTTGCCAGAAGGGGCTGGGTCTCGCCCGCCGCATCTACGGCGACCGGCGCGTGAAAGGGGCCTTCGCGCGCAAGGGCTACCTGGACTGGGTGCAAGCCGGACGTCCGCGCGAGGCCAATGGCTTGCCGGCTGACCGCTACTTCCGGCGGGGAAGAGACGAATGGGTCAAGCTGCCGTGGCAGCAGGCCTTCGAGCTGGTGGCCGGCTCCATGGTGGACATTGCCCGAGCCTACAACGGCCCCGACGGACAGCAACGCCTCCAGCAACAAGGCTACGACCCTGCCATGATCGAGACCCAGGGAGCTATCGGCACCCAGGTACTCAAGTTCCGGGGCGGTATGCCCTTTCTGGGGGCCACCCGGGTGTTCGGCCTGTACCGGATGGCCAACTCCATGGCCCTCCTCGATGCCCAGATCAGGGGAGTCGGCGCCGATCAGGCCGTCGGCGCTCGCGTCTGGGACAGCTACACGTGGCACACGGACCTTCCCCCCGGGCACCCACTCGTCACTGGACAGCAGACCGTCGAGTTCGACCTCTTCACGGCAGAGAACGCCAAGCTCATCACCCTCTGGGGTATGAACTGGATCGCCACCAAGATGGCTGACGGCCACTGGCTCAGCGAGGCGCGCTTGCGCGGGGCGAGGATCGTCGTCATATCGGCGGAATACCAGGCCACGGCCAACAAGGCGGATGACGTGATCATCCTCCGGCCGGGCACCGACGCCGCCCTCGCCCTGGGCCTGGCCCGCATCATCATCGACGAAGGCCGTTTCGACGAGGGCTTCGTCCAGTCCTTCACCGATCTCCCCCTTCTGGTGCGCATGGACACTCTCAAGCTCCTGCGGGCAAGCGATATCCTCCCCGGCTACCAGGCCGCCGAGCTCACCAACTACACGCGAATCCTCCGCCCCGGCGAGGCAGCCAATCCCGCCATCGCTCAAGGCGCTCAGGAGATCCCGCAGGAGATGCGCCAGGCCTGGGGCGACTACCTCGTCTGGGACACCCAAACCAACGCCCCCCAGGTCGTCACCAGGGACATGGTGGGCGAGCGCTTCCGGACCCAAGGAGTAGCGCCTGCCCTGGAAGGCAGCTTTACCGTCACGACGGTCAGCGGCCAGCGCGTGGAGGTTCGCCCCAACTTCGCCCTCCTGCGCCAGTACCTGCAGGAGTTCGACAGCAAAACCGTTGCGGAGATCACGTGGGTGCCTGAGGACGGGATCCGTGCCCTCGCCCGGCAGATCGCCGACCACCCCGCCTCGACGCTGCTCACCACGGGCATCGGCCCGAACCACTTCTTCAACGCCGACCTGAAGGACCGCGCCATCTTCCTCGTGGCCGCCCTCACCCGCAACATCGGCTACCTCGGCGGAACGCCTGGGGCCTATGCGGGCAACTACCGCATCTCCATCTTCAACGGACTGCCGCAGTACATTGCCGAGGACCCCTTCAACCCCAGCCTCGACCCCGACCAACCCGCGCGCATACGCTCCTACGTCAAGGGCGAGTCGGCTCACTACTACAACTATGGCGACCGGCCGTTGCGAGCCGGTCAGAAGCTCCTCACCGGCAAGAGCCACATGCCCACACCCACCAAGTTCCTCTGGTTCTCCAACTCAAACTCGCTCCTTGGCAACGCCAAAGGCGCCTACGATGTCATTCATAACACGTTGCCCAGGATCGAGACCGTCGTGGTGGCTGAGTGGTGGTGGACGATGTCCTGCGAGTACGCCGACGTCGTCTTCGGCGTGGACTCCTGGGCAGAGTTCAAACACCCGGACATGGCCGGCTCCGTGACCAACCCCTTCCTGTCCATCTACCCGCGCACCGATTTCGCACGCCTGTTCGACACCGTCTCCGACGTGGAGACCCTGGCGGGAGTCGGGAAGGCCCTGGCGCAGCAGACCGGCGAGAGGCGCTTCCAGGATCTCTGGCACTTCGTCGACCAGGGCAGGGTAGATGTCTATCTCCAGCGCATCGTCGATGCGTCCACCGGGCTGCGCGGCTACCGGTTCCGCGAGGTCGAAGAGAAAGCCAAGACGGGCGTTCCCGCCCTGATCAACTTTCGCACCTACCCACGCGTCATCGGCTGGGAGCAGACGCAGGAGAGCAAGCCCTGGTACACCAAGACGGGCAGGCTGGAGTTCTACCGCGAGGAGGACGAGTTCATCGAGTACGGCGAGAACCTGCTCGTCTACCGGGAACCGGTGGACGCCACGTTTTACGAGCCCAACGTCATCGTCGGACAGCGCCACCCCGCCCTCCGCTTCACCGGACCTGAGGGATACGGCCTCAGCGCCGATGACATGAGCACCGATGTACGTCAGGTGCGCAACGTCCTCAAACCGTGGAGCGAAGTACGCCACACACAGCACCCCCGGGCCAAGGATGGGCTGCGTTTTCTGTTCATCACGCCCAAGTACCGGCATGGCGCCCATACCACGCCCGTGGACTCGGACAACTCCGCCCTCTGGTTCGGCCCTTTCAGCGACGTCTACCGCCACGACAAGCGCCAGCCATGGGTGAACGAGTCCTATGTGGATATCAACCCGTTGGACGCCCAGGAGCTGGGCATTCAGGACGGCGACTACGTTTGGATCGACGCCGATCCCGAGGACCGGCCCTACCGCGGCTGGAAGCGCGACGACCTCGATTACAAAGTGTCCCGCATGATGACGCGAGCCCGCTACTACAACGGCATCCCCAAAGGCGTGTTGCGCATGTGGTACAACATGTACCAGGCCAGCCACAGCACTGTGGAGGCCCACGAGAGCCGCCCCGACGGCCTGGCCAAGAGCGCCCGCTCCAACTACCAGTCCATGTTCCGCTACGGCGGGCACCAGGCGGCCACGCGCGCCTGGCTCCGCCCCACCCTCCTCACCGACTCTATCGTCCGCAAGAACAACATCGGCCAGGTCATCGGCCAGGGCTTCGAGTCGGACGTCTACTGCGCCAATGGTGCCCCGAAGGAATCCTTCGTCAAGATCGAGAAGGCCGAGGACGGAGGCATCGGCGGCAAGGGGCTCTGGCGTCCGGCCACCCAGGGCATCCGGCCTGGCCGCGAGAGCGACGCCATGAAGGAGTACCTCGGCGGACGCTTCATTCAGATCAAGGGACGATAGCGCTCGGCAGCAAGCCGCAGGAGAGATCTCATGCCCAAGGTCTTCAACTGGCACATCAACCGCGAGATGGAATACGCCTACTCTGCCGCGCCGCCCGCGAAGCAGTTCGCGGCCGTCTTCGACATCAACAAGTGCATCGCCTGTCAGACCTGCTCCATGATCTGCAAGAACGCCTGGACCTCGGGGCGCGGGCAGGAGTACATGTGGTGGAACAACGTCGAGACCAAGCCCTACGGCGGCTTCCCCCAGGCGTGGGACATGCGTGTGCTCTCTCTCCTCGGTCCACAATCGTGGGACGGCGACAGCTACACGGGCAAGACCCTCTTCGAGGCGGCGTTGGAAGGCAACACAGGCCGCCGTGCGGTCGGCTGGCTACCCGAGGACGAGGACTGGGCAAACCCCAACATCGGCGAGGATGAGAGCTTCGGGCGCATCGATGGAGGAACGTTCTTCACCCTGCCCCACCCAGTGTGGAGCTTCTACCTGCAACGCATCTGCAACCACTGCACGTACCCGGCCTGTCTCGCCGCGTGCCCGCGCCAGGCCATCTACAAGCGATCGGAGGATGGCATCGTCCTCCTCGACCAGGAACGCTGCCGAGGCTACCGTGAGTGCGTACGGGCCTGCCCCTTCAAGAAGGTCCTCTACAACATCGCGACGCGGGTCTCCGAGAAATGCATCGGTTGCTTCCCCAGAGTCGAGCAGGGGCTCCAGCCCCTCTGCACGGCTGGGTGCATCGGGCGAATCCGGATCAACGGCTGGATCCACTCGCCCCAAGAGGCCGATAGAGAGAACCCCGTGGACTTCCTCGTCCACGACCGCAAGGTGGCCCTGCCGCTCTATCCCCAGTTCGGGCTACAGAACAACATCTACTACGTCCCCCCGATTCATGTCCCTCCTGCCTACTTGCAGCAGATGTTCGGCCCCAGGCTGGAGAAGGCCATCGAGACCTACCGCAGGGCCAAGGACGACCCTGAGATGTTGGGAGTCTTCGTCCTCATGGGAGCCACCGATCGCTGGATGGAGAAGTTCCGAGTCCGCGGCGATGAGGCCATCGGCTACGACGCCAAGGGAGATGAGATCGTCCGCGTGCCTCTGAAAGAACCCGTCTTTATCCGCCCCAACTTCGACAACAGCCGATCCGTCTACCGCCACAACATCACGTAGGGGGTCACGAGATGCTCCGCAACGCCCGATTCCGCTGGATTCCCCCAGGGATCATTGTGGCGGTAGCCCTAGGACTCACCTTCCACGGGAACGCCCTGGCCCAGCAGGGGCCAGGAATCAACTCGGTCAAAGTGACCCAGGTGCCGTCCGACCCTTTCGACACGGCGTGGCAGCAGGCCCCGCCGGCCGAGGTGCCCCTCATCCCCCAGTCGGTCGAGGTGCCCCGCCTCCTGCAGGTCTCAGTCTCCTCGGTGACCATTCGCTCCCTCAACGATGGACGGACCATCGCCTTCCTGCTGGAGTGGGCCGACAAGACCCAGGACGTTATGGCCAGCCGGCCTGATCAGTTCCGCGACGCGGCGGCCCTGATGTTTCCCCTGGGGAGCACCCTGCCCAACATCTGCATGGCCGGCGCCGGCCAGATCGCCCACCTGTGGCACTGGAAGGCCGACTGGCAAACCGACATCGACAAAGGCTACCAGGAGGTCCCCGAGGCCTACCCCAACTTCTTCCGCGACTTCTACCCCTTCGCCACGGGTCAGAGCCCCCACACCTGGCCTGCCGACTTCACCGCAGAGGAAGCACGCCTCTACTCGCCAGGGTGGGCCACGGGTAACCCCCTGTCCCAGCCCCAGAAGGTCACTCCTGTGGAAGAGCTGCTGGCGAACGGCTTTGGCACCGCCACCCACAAGGACCAGCAGGCCGTGGGCGGCAGGGGCGCCTGGGCTGAAGGTCGCTGGCGTGTCGTCCTGACGCGCGCCATGGCCCCCGCCGACGAGGATTCCGTCAACTTCACCGGCCGCTCGGAAATCCCCCTCGCCCTCGGCGTGTGGAACGGCTCCAACCAGGAGGTGGGTGCCCGCAAACAGCTCTCCAGCTTCGTCACGCTCCGCATCGAGGGCACCGCCGTCCTCGGCCTCGTCCCCCCCGAGCTGGTGATGCCGGCAGTGATTGGACTCCTGGTCGTCGTGGCCGCGGCAGCAGCAGCCGGCGTGGCCATCTCCAGGCGCAAGGCGACGGCTGGTAGCTGAACCGGTGACCGCCGGCGACGCGCTCGTGACCCGTGCCACCCTCTGGGCCTGGCTCGCGCGCGCCTTCTGGTATCCCGAACCTGCCTTCGTCGCCACCTTGAGAGACCCGGTCGAAGGAGCCAGTCTGGACCAAGCGGCCGGGCGTCTGGGCCTCGCATCGGCCTGGGACCGGCTTCGGTTGGCGGTCGATGCCCTCCAGGGCGCCCCTCTGGACCTGGATGAGGAATACACATACCTCTTCGAGCGTACAGTGCGGTGCTCTCCCCACGAGGGGAGCTACCCGGCTGCTCCTGCCGCTGAGCGGACTCAGCCCCTGGCCAACCTGGGTAGCTTCTATGCGGCCTTCGGTCTCCAGGTCTCCCAGGAACGTCGCGAACTGCCAGACCACATCAGCATGGAACAGGAGTTCATGGGCGTTCTCCTGGCCAAAGAGGCGTATGCGCTCAGCCAGGGATGGCTGGACCGGGCCGACATCTGCGCCCAGGCACGCGGGCGTTTCGCGGCCGAGCACCTGGGCCGTTGGCTGAACCGCTTTTCTCGGCGTCTGAGCGAGGAGGCGCGCCTCGACTTCTACCCCGCGGCCGCGGCCGTAGCCCTCGCCCTCTTGGCCCACGAGCCGGCGCCCACAGCCAGCGCACCCCGGGCCACGGAGACGTGACCCGCACCCTGGAGAACATCCAGACTCCGCTCCTCCACTTGCTGGTGTGGAGCGCGGTGACGGAATTCCTGTTCCTGCGCATCTTCCTGCGCCTGGGACCGGTGCTGCCCATTCAAGAGCCGCTGTTGCCGCTCTATCGCAGCATCGAAACCCTTGGCCTCGCGGCCATCAATGTCGCCTTCCTCGCGGCCTGCGTCCTGCTGATCACCGCCGCCCTTCGCCTGGCAATGAGACCCCGGGCGCGACCCGCCGCGGCCATGCTGCTCCTCGCGACCGCCGCCAACGCCGGCCTAGGCCCACTCGTTGGGCTCGTCCCCGGAACCGCCGCGACCATCTTCCAGAGCAGCGTATCCCTGGCCGCCATCATCACCCTCTTCACAACGTCGCAGGCAACCTCTGGCCGCCTCCTCATCGGCTTCGTCGCTGCAGCCGACGGCCTCGCCTGGCTCCAGGTCGCCAGCCAAGGAGCCACGTCTCTGGGGCTGCCCTTACCCACCACGACCCTCCCCATCCTCGCCGCCGAAGCCATGGCCCTGGCGGCAGCGATCGCCTTGCCCTGGAGCTTCCGCATGCGTCCCGGCTGGCGCCTCGCGGCCCTTGGCGCCGCCTGCAGCCTGGCGCTGCTCCTGGGCCTGCTTGCACGCCCCTGGATCATCAGCACGGTCGCCATGTGGACCGTCACCTTCAGTCTGGGCCTGCCCGGAGCACTCTACGCCCTGGGCCTCGGCACCGCCATCGCTGCCCTGCCGCTGCTGTGGCAGGAGGGTGGCCATCGCGGGATCGCCGCCCGCGGCCTGCTCCTTTGCGCCCTGGCCGGCCTCAAGCTGGACTACAGCTACTTTGCCCTCCTGGCCCTGGGCGGTGTGACGCTGCTGTGTCTCCCCCAGGCCATGTCGCAGCCCGAGCAGCGTCCGGCAACCCTGGCCCACAACCCGGAGACCCACGCCGTTCGTACCGCGACCGCCAACGCCTGACGACCCCACTCTTTCGCATAGTCCCTCCCCCGCAAGACTACCCAGCCAGATAGCCGCTTCCTATCCGCTTGGCTGTCGTGCTGGCGGGCGGCGTTCCGTAGCCTGAGACGCGGAGGTTCTCACCGGCGCCCATGACCACCCTCACGACTTATCGTCCAGCCGTGCGCCAGATGCCCCAGGTCGACCGCAAGGCCCGCCTGCGCATTCCCCCCCAACCGATCCCCAAGCAGAAGCCCGAGGAGCGCGTCCACAACTGGCGAGAGGTCGCCCTCGGCTTCACGCCCGAATCGGCCATGCTGGAAGCGCAACGCTGCATCCAGTGTCCGGCGGCACCCTGCACCAAGGCCTGCCCACTTGAGAACGATATCCCCGGTGCCCTCTGGAAGCTGGAGCAGGGTGACTTCACGGGGGCGGCCGACATCCTCCGCCAGACCAGTGTCATGCCCGAGGTCTGCGGCCGTATCTGCCCCCAGGAGCGCCTCTGCGAAGGAAGCTGCGTCGTGGGCAAGAAGGATGGCCGGGTGGCCATCGGCAAGCTCGAGTCCTTCGCAGCCGACTACCAGCGGCGCCACGAGGGCCTCCCCCTGCCCGAGGTGCCCCCGTCCACCGGCCGGCGCGCGGCCGTGATAGGGGCTGGTCCCGCCGGCCTGGCCGTGGCGGAGCTTCTGCGCTGCCAGGGCCACGCCATCACCGTCTTCGACTCCTGGCCCGCCGCCGGCGGCATCCTCCTTTACGGCATTCCCAGCTTCAAGCTGGACAAGGGGATCGTGGCGGCGAAGGTGGCCTGCCTGGAGCACCTG
>ORJL010867644.1_pt1 | contig 11370 bp, 18 predicted proteins | sample 1779941 | NCBI WGS metagenome assembly ORJL01 (sample SAMEA104232317, study PRJEB22302) | groundwater metagenome | biome: forest; feature: aquifer; material: groundwater | place: USA | collected 2011-08-07 | depth 5.8 m | reverse complement strand
TACCTCAACGGGTTGACGCGCACGATACCTAAGCACTGATTGACCAAGCTGCCGCCCGCCGAGCCGCGGCCCCAGCCACTCACGATCCCCTGCTGTTGCGCCCAGCGGCAATAGTCCCACACCAGCAGGAGGTAGTCGTGCACACCGGTCTTGTCGAACGTGGCGAACTCGGTCTTGAACCGCTCGATCACAACGGCCTCATCGATACCGGCAAACGCCCCCTTAGCCTTCAGGGCTTGGTAGCCCGCCCACGCCAGATGCTTGAGGACCGTCCGGTTATCGGCCGTAGGCTTGAGACCAAGGGTGGCTTTGTCCTGCTCGGCTATAGTGACCTGAGGAAAGCGCACCAACCCGAGGTTGGGGAGGGAAAGCTTGGCGAACTGGCTGGTGAAAGCGGTCATCCTCTAGAACTCTAGCTCAAACACGAGCTGCTTGAATATCTTGTACAGTAGCTCCGTGTCACTCCCGGCATCGTGGGTGGAGGCGTAGTCGTGCTCGATGCCGCGGGCTCGTCCTACGTCCGTCTGGTTCGTCTTCAACCCCTTCTCGATCCAAGCGCTCCCCTGATACTGCCACCTCAGGAAGGCTTCGGGGGAGCTGATGTCGGGCTTCCAGCCCTTGACCTTGGCTTTCAGGAGGGGGTTGGTGTCGATGGAACGCAGGAGGTAGGTGTCGTCATGAGGGACGCCACACTCCCTCTCCCAGTTGCGGATCACGTAGTCGTCATAGCCAAGCAGGTTTTGGCCGACCACCCGGTAGGCGGGGTTGTGTAGGTCGGCGCGGTACTCGTCCAACACCTCGGCGGCCGGCTTCGCGTTGCGGGCGTACTCTCGGGGATCAAAGCGCGTCTTGATGGCCGCCTCCCGCGAGACCTTGAGGTCGGACCAGTAGACCCAGCGAACCTTGGTCCAATGGATACGATCAAGGTCGGCTAGCATCCATGCTACCTGCCACGGACGGCTGGCGTACAGGTTGAGGCTCTCGGCTTCCACGTCCGTGAAGAGGAAGGGTCCGCCGAAACGGGTCAAGTTGGCACCTATCATGCCGCTCCCTCCGCGGACTGGTCTCCATCCTTGACCACGAAGCGCGCGCGGAGCTTGGCGACCACTTTGGCGAGACCGGCTTCCTCGACACTGGCAGTCACCTGCACGAAATCCTTGTAGGCCGCCGGGGCTTCGTCGAGAGGATACGACCGACCGTTATAGAGGATGTCCGCCGCCAACATCGCGGCATCAACCGACTGCTGGTTGAGCGTCCGCTTGGCGTGGTTGCGCCCCATGGCGCGGCCGGCACCGTGATTGAGGCTGAAGGCCGTCTTGACGCTCCCCGCTTGTCCCACCATCACGTAGGACCCCGCCTCTGGGTTGCCCGGCAAGAGGACGGGATGACCGGTGTCAGCGTATCGCGTGCCCTTGAGATCGTGATGCCCAGCCGGAAACGCGCGCGTCGCCCCCTTGCGGAACACCCATCGCTTGGCTCCACCCACGATCTCCTCGCGCCCGATATTGTGGGAGACGTGGTAGACGAGGTGAGCATCGACCTGAGGTCCCAACACCTCGGTGAACGCCTCGGCGATGTAGGCGTTGATCAGGAGGTGATTGACCACAGCAAAGTTGGCCCCCAGACACATGTCGAGGTAGTAGGCCCACCCCTCGGGGGAGTCGATCGGTGCATACACCAGCTCGCGTTCTCCGCCCGGCAATGGGATGCCCCACCGAGCGAAATGGTTCTCTAGCCCACGGAAGTGCAGCGCGGCAAGCTGGAACCCAAAGCCTCGGGAACCGCAGTGGGTCAGGAACCCCACGCGACCGGTGATCCTCCACTCGGCAGCAAGGCTCTCCATGCCCAGTGCCACAATGGAGGCCTGACACTCTGCGAAGTGGTTGCCCCCACCTAAACTGCCCAGCTGTTCCAGCTTGCCCTTGATGCGTGACTCGTGACCGTCCAACCTCTCGGCAAGATCAGATATCGGACCGCACTGCGCGGCCTCTGTGTATTCGTGCCAGTGAGGCGGGATACCTAACGCATCCAACGTGATGGGGTTCGCCCCCCAGATCGGGATCGTGGCAAGGACGTCAGGGGGTATACGACGCGCCTTGCGTCCCTGTCGGCTGCCCATGCCCGTGGGGATGCGTTCCCCAATGGCGTTGAGTAGAGCACGCCGCGTGGCCTTGTCGGCGATAACCTCGTCAGGCACGTTGGTCTGGAGGTAGCTCATTGAGCAGCATATGTCGGGTCCCACCGGACCGGGGTACATGTAGCCATCCGTCACCACTACGCTACCAACGGGGCAGCCATAGCCAGCATGACCATCTGGACCAACGATGACCTGCTCTACACCCGGGGCCTCGGCGGTATTGACCGCTTGCTCGAACACCTTGTCGTCGAAGCCGCGGAAGATCACGTCGTTGGCGATCAGTTTGACCGACTTGCGGCCATCAATCGGAAGCAGCCACTCGGCCGCGCCCTGAGATACGCAGGCCGCGCGAGCGGTCGCTGCATCAGGATAGGTCCTCATACCCACCACCCTACCCCCCTTACCCCCCATCTGTCAATCCTCATCTGGCCACCGTGCACAAACCCGAGACTCGAAGGCCTCCTCCGTTTCGCCCTCCCTCCGATTCATCCAGACCGCTTCACCGATATCAAGATCGGCACTCCAACCCATCAGCCTCCCATAAACCCGGTACAAAACCGTGATTAGCCAATCGGGAGCATCGTGGGGCCAGTCATGTGCGATGGCATCCAAGAGGAGGGAGGTCGCGTGACCAGCCCAATAGAGGACCCACACGGCAGTTATGCGGGGCATGGGGTGGACGCGAAAACCTTGTCGGCATACGTTGGCCCATACGATCGTATGGTCACGGGGACCCCAAGTTGGCCCGCTATCCAGTCAGGGATATCCCCGCTATCGTCTAGCTCTTCAAGCTCCCAGTCTTCGGATCGCACACCACCCAAACAAGCGGTCAACCTCTCCCGTTTGGACCAATCATCTGGGGCAGGAATGTTGCTGAGGTCCAAACCGTACCCGGTGACACCGCGCCACGGGGTCAGATCTGCTACTGTATCAAGGTGAGTGATGGCCAGCTGATCGATGCGCGGACCGCGTCCCATGTGGATCGATGCTTCGGTCCCGCCGGCCACACTGAGAGCGTAGCGAGCAAGGAGCGCGTCAAACCATCCTACCCGAAAGGCTCCCTGCCAAGCGTTGGTACCGTTGTGACCCTCCACTAGGTGGCTACGCAGCAAAGGCTCCTCGGTAGGAAACGGCCCGGCCCCGTGACGGTGGCCATAGGCGCGCAAGACCCCCGTGTTGATCACATCGGTCACCCCGGCGGCCTCCAACAATCGGGCCGCGTTGCGCAGCGTCACGCGCGACCACGTTGTGTAGGGATGAAGACCATAGTCCTCATCCAACAGGACCCCTTGCGCTCCCTCCCAGACGGTGTCTTGGGAAGCTATCATGGAGGTCTGTTGGTCCGTGGTCACGGGGCGGACGAGATGTCGAACGTACCCCTCGTACTGATTGGCCAGCCAATCAACGACCCCCTCGTCTGCCTCGAAGAGGGACGCATCGGCCCGCGCATCGGCCCTAAACGGATTGCCGATGTCCTCCCACGCTTCACGGGCGGCCGCGGCCAGCCTATCCCGGAGGGTTGTCAAGCGGAGACGAGCGATCTCCGGCGAGATGAGGTCCCTGATACGGAGGGCTTCATGAGGATAGGCTAGCGCATGGGCCGCCGTCTCCCCGATACCAACACCACAAGACCCGTGCCGCGCCTCGCCGCGCGCCCTCTCCTTGAGGCGGTTCAGGGCGGCATGGAAGGGAGTGACCACTAGAGCATCCTCGTGGACATAGGCTACCGGTGAACACCCTTTGGCCTTGAGGACCTCCCTCTCCTTCATCATACGGAGGGGATCGATGAGGACGTCTTGGGTGAGAAGGGTGGAGGCCCCGGCTAGGGTACCGGAGCCATACTGGGCAAAACAGTGGACGACCCCGTCATCCTGTACAACGTGATGGGCGCACTGACAGCCCCCCGAGAAGCGGGCGACCAAATCCACGCCGTGCTTACGCACCAACGCTTCAGTGATCGTCCCCTTCCCAGAATCGCCAAAATGCAGGTCGGTGACTGTCCAAGCCCTAGGCATTGGCCTACAACCGTTCCAGTCCGTCCAACGGTGTCGTGGCTGGCGCGAGGTCTCCCTCAACGGTGGCAACCTTGCGGCTGACCGCCGTGCTAGCCAACGTGGAGAGGGCGGTCGTGGCCCGCGCCGCGCCGGCCTTCGACAAGCCAGCATCGACCAGATCGGTCACGATGTCCTTGGGGTTGTAGCCTTCACCAATGCCCACCGTTGCGGCGATCAGCTCAGCGATCTCTTCGACCTTCTCCAACCGGATGAACGACTGACCGAAGGCAGCCTTGAGAGGGTCTGCGGTGATGGTCTCGGTGTAGTAGCCCGAGCAGTTCGGGAAGATCCACACGACCTCATAGTGCTCGCGCAGCTCGGCAAGGATCGTCTCGGTGGCGATGTCTTCGGTGAGAACGTCCCCGATGACCCGCTTGACCTCCTCGCGGCTCACCTTGGGACGGAAGCATTCGTCGCCCACGATGAAGAGGTAGGCCTTCTTACCCCTTTTCTCCCAGCAATCAGCCGAGGTGTGCCGCGCCATGAAGTACATGGCCAGCTCGTAGGACTCGAAGTGCTGGCCGCCGCCGCCGCCCTCGATCACGATGTTGGTGAGGGATTGATCGGCCTCGTTACCACTTTCGAACTGGCCGATCTGGAGGGGGAGATGGTCACTCGTCGCATCACCAACAGCCCCGAATAGGATCTGCGGATCAGCGAGGTAGCCCTTGGAGACGATGAGGGACATGAGCGAGCCGAGCTTCGGTGTGAAGCGACGGGGGCCGTCGCCCATGCTACCCGTAACGTCCCACAGGACGGCGATGGCAACACTGTTGGGGTGTGCGCCGCTGTCGCGAGACTCCCGCATCACCTTGCCGGCATGCGGGCTCTTGGGGCCGGCGACCAGCTTGGGGTCGAGGGTCGGATGGACCTCCAACGGTTTGCCGGTGGCGGCCGAGTCGGTGAAAGCGGTGGCACTGTAGGTGAACGGGTCCTTGCCGGCGGCACAGGCCGCACCGAGCGAACGGTTGAAGACACTGTAACTGTAGGAACTACTGCCCATTTGATGTGGTGCTGACGGTGTCAGCGGTCGAAGGTTGCGGTGCGGACGGGGTAGCCGGCTCGACAGGAGCTGGCGCGGGGGTGGCCGGAACGTCCGGCTCATAGGTTGGTTGGCCCATATGGTTGGTGGATTGATGGTTTAGACGAAAGGGGGGTCAGGCGGCGGCTGGCATGGAGAAGGGTCGGAACGCCTTGGGCCAGTTGAGCCCGCGGCGGACCTCCTTGAAGGCGGTGTACAGCTCTTTGGCCGAGGTAGTGCGATGGGCGCGGCCCAGCCAGCAGGCCCTCATCAGCCCCGCTATGGCTACCGGCGTCCCGGCGGGTATCCGCCTTGACCCAAGCTCAGCCCCGAGCAGGTGGTTCATGATGTGTGCCGCCATGTAGAGGTCGGCCGAGGGGTCGAGCGGCCGCTTGGCCAACAGCTCGTCGGGATAGATCGCCTTGTAGGCGGGCGAGATCGCGCGAGCCGGTGCGCCCACCTTGACCGCATAACCGAGGTCCGTGATGATGCCGGCATGGCTATCCGGGACCACATAGATGCGGTCTGGCGTCACGTTGGCGTGGACGTAACCATAGGCATGGAGGAGGTGGAGACCCTCCAGCAACCGGTTCCACATCCACGCAGCATCCTTGGGGTCCAGCTTGGGATAGGCGGAGCGGACCTCCGCAAGGCTGATTGCACCGACCGGCAAAGGGGTGGTGACGTTGGCTCGCCGCTTGGTGGTACCGATGGACACCTCGAAGCTATCCAGCAAGGTGGGGTAGTAGGCGGCGTGCTCCGGCTTCTCGAATGAGGCAGGCAGACCGGCCAGTACGTCGGCCTCGGCCTTGATGAGGTCGTTGGTTGCCGGCGTTCGACTGAGCCGGACAACGACAGAGATATCGTCAGCCTCACGGCTACCATCGTAGATGTCAGCGGCGGGTTCGGCGCGAACCACGGTGCGGAGCTGATAGGCCGCCGTCTTGGTCCTCAGGGTGGCGATGATGCTGGGCTTCATGTTCCCGTAGGTTCCGCGATCCACTTTGGATTCGGCCTCGGTCAGCCACTTGGCCAACAGCTTGAAGGCCTCATCAGCCTTGACCTTGAGGGATGCTGTCCGGGTTACGTCAGGGTGGACGCGCTTAGCCCAGTCGCGGTGGACATCCTTGATGTCTGCGGCGCGGGGGCCGAGGATGTCCTCCGGGCACTTGGCGGCGCGGAGAACCTCAAGGGCTTTGGGGATGGTGGTGGGAGGGGTCATGCTGCTACGTAGGTATCCTTGAAGTCGGGCAGCTTCTCCTTGACCTGCTTGAGGAGGCCATCCACATCGAGGCTGGTGCCACCCCTTGGATCACTGGCCGCCGCCTTAAGGACGGCACTATCGACTAGGCCCAGCTGCCACGCGCGCAGGAGGCCCATGAAGCGGGCGATCTGACACTCGCACACGTACTTGTACAACACCCAGATGTCGGAGCCGTAGATGTCCAAGGTGTCGAGATCAAGGATGGCCATGATGCTCCCCATCGCGGCGTCGGGATCGATGGTGTCACCGTGCTTGAGGATGGAGAGGAGAACCGTGATGGCTCCCGGGTTCCCATCGCTCATCTTGTAGATGATGTCGTGGGCGGTATCGGTCAGCTGGAGGCGGGGGTTATCGTAGCTCATGAGGGGAAGCCTAGCATGACTGCGGCGCGGCTGTCAAGGACAGAATGGGGGCTTCATAGAATCTCAACGCACGTCTGGCGCGTGATGATCTGTCTGATGAGCCGGAAGCCTAGAATCCGGCTGATGCGCGGCGCGGGCGGTTCGTTCCCATAGCGGCGCTCGGGCAATGCCGCGAACGCGGCCGCCCGCTCCTTGATGAGGGCTATCTGCTTGTGGGTGGGCCTCGAATCGAACGAGATGGCCACGCTGTTGTAGGGGCGACCACCCTTGGGGCCGGAGGGATACATGGTGACGGGGCGATGACACCCGTGGTCATCAGCCTCATCCATGACGTTGTCGAACGGCTCCAGCCCAGTCTCTGCGTAGAACCGTTCGGCCATATCGGCACCCACGTTGCATTCACCCACGCGGCCCGTGCAGTAGGCGCAAAGGTCGCGCTCGAAATTGCCGGCGTAGTCGGCGGTATCTATCACCAGCAAGTAGGGTGCGTTAGGTTGGTCGATCATAGGTATCTCTCCCAATCGGGAAACACCGTCGCGGCGAACCGGCGCGCGGCCCGCTCACGCTCACCCTCGGGGATGTACACCACGAAAGCGTTCCAGATCGAGAAGACGGGGATGGGGCGGCCTGTGTCATTGAGGCCCGCGGCAATGGCGGCTAGGATGGTAGCGGGATCGTGGATCATCGCAGGTCCACTCGGTCGCAATCGTCCATGCGCGCGCTCATCTGATCCGATAGGTGCAGTATCCAAGCCTCGCGCGTCTTGGGCCTGATTGGGGAGCCATACTCGGGCGACCCATGATGGGATAGGATACAATGGGTGACATCATCCTCAATGTCTCGGCAGAGCCCGGTGGCCGCTACGTCTTGAGCCCATAGGAGGGCTCCGCGCGTGACGTGGTGGATGAGGCGGTGGTGGGAGGTCTTGACCCACGGGAGGGTGTTACCACCACTGTAATCGAGCACCTTGCCTCGGTCGTGGGCCACAGCAGCCATGAAGAGAACCCTCTCGTCAATCTGGTGTCCCCAAAACTGACCGTGTGGCGCGGCAGACATACACAGCGCGACCACCTCATAGGTATGTTTCAGGAGCCCTCCTGCCCCGTAGTGATGCCGGTTGTCCACGCTGCCCGACCACGTCATGAAGCCGGGATAGGTGAGGACACGCTCGGTCATGGTGGCGATATCGTCGCCACAGCTGGCGGCGATGGCACGGATTGAGCTAAGGTAGGTCTCGGGTGATAGGGGGGTCATGATATCAGCCCGGCCAACCGCTTATAATCCTCAAAGCTGAAACGGTCACTGTGCAGGTGGTCGCGCTTGGGTTCGTCAAATGTGCCCCCCATCCCGTCAGCAACGAGGGTCACGTAGGCCCGCATATCTGCCGCCGAGCTGTAGTATACAGTTTTACAGGGCACAACCTGCGCGGCCAGCTCGGGATCGGTGGCCACGTACCTATCCAAGGCCGCGTCCAGTAGGCCCGCGAAAGGTAGGCCGCTGTCAACCTCACGAAAGCACCAAGGCTTGACCGGAGGGTCAGGTGTAATCTGTGCAAACGTCAACGTGTTGCGAGCTAGGGGAGAGGAGAAGAACGGCCAAACCATCAGCAGGTTCTCGGTCCACAGCTCCTTGAGGGTGGACCAATCAATCCTCCCATAGGCCAGCTCCTCGCCGGCCACCCTGTAGGTGACGTGGCCTTCGTGACCCCAAGCTCGGTTCCAGATGCGGATGAGGTCGCTGTACCCTTGGGGTAGGTAGGCCTCGTTCAGCGGCCCACCCTTGATCATCACGATCACCTTGCTCTCCGACCGGCGCGTGCTGATATCCTTATCCTTCATGTCGGAGACTACGACCAGCTTGATGCCGTAGCAGAGCTTGATGTCCAAGCGGGTCGCCACTTTATAGGCAGGTATGAAGCTGTCGATGCGCGAGTCGCAGAGCACAACCTCCTTGAGTCCAACGCTTTGTGAAAGGTCGAAGACGCTGACGGGGTTACCCGCTTTGGCTTTGCCGGCCTCCTCCAGCGTCAACAGAGACTCCGCGAGGCTGTAGTGGGAGACGAAGACGGGGGTTATCTCGGAGGGTGTCATGGTGATACGGCGGCCAACGCTTTGCTGGTGAGGTAAGCATCCAAGCCCAAGTCTATGCCCAATTCCTGCACTCTATCAGCCAAGCCCTCCACCGCTATCCAGTCATCCTCCACTATGGCTAGCCCGATACGGTCAGCCAGCTCGGTCAGCTCCTGCTGGGCGCGGCACATGCGCTCCAAGCGGCCGGCCAAGGTGATGGTATCCTCGCTCATGTGTAGAGGGCGTCACGGCTACCGTCCCACTTGAAGAACCCGAGGCCGACAACCTCCTCGTACAGCTGGGCCATCTCGATCAGCAGAATCTCGCGCTCTTGGGGCGTCATACCACACGCAATGAGTGTGTCACTGCCATCAGGTTGGGTTGGACGATCGATGCCATAGTCGTGCCTCCTCCTCGTCGCCATACTGACCAGCAGGGCGCGAGGCGGAACGATGGGGATCGTGATGGTATCAGGAGGGGTCATGGATTGACGCTTATCGCTCATAGGGTGCAATGGATAGGTTAGCAGGATAAACTGAACGGTACGCCCCACCTGACCCAGAACCCACCCTCAGTCCGCTGCCCAACCCATTGCCAGCAGCCCCCCATGTGGTGGATAAGCCCAGAAGCTAGGCACCAGCCGGCGCGCGGGGCGTTCGCGGCCAAGGTGGCGCGGTCTTCCTCGGTCAGGGCTAGGGCGTTGGGGGAGTGGACCTTAGGCTCGGTCTGGGTTGACATAGGTAGGCGGGAGCACGGGGATATGGTCGGGGCCAACCACCTTGTGGAGGTGGTAGAAACGGAGCGCGCGGGCTAGGAGGACCCGGACGGTGGCTTCCTCTTCGGCGGCGAACGCCTTGATGACCTCCTGCTCACTGGGCTTGAAGCCTAGGGATGTCAGGATGTCGGCGTCGGACGGGGCAATAATGGGGGTCATGATAAGGCGGTCTCCTGCTGTTCGGTTACCGATAGGGAGGCTTCGGCATAGGGGAGGACGTTGCACTCCTCCACCTCCATCTCCTCGTGGTTGTTCAGGCGGCGCAGGTCCCACTGAACGGGACACACCTCCAGCAGAACGTGGGCCTTGGACTGGCTGAGGTAGGGAGGGTCGGAGTCATCCTCGGGACCCCAGCCGCTGCGGCCCGGCACGCGCTTGCCCGTATAGACCACCCGCTTACCCATCACCTCGCAGGTCGCGCCGCGGAGACCCTCAATGAGGATGGTGTGGATGGTCCGTTCGGGGCCGCCAAACCGCTTCGCCCTCAACCAAGAATAGGCTAATGCCCGGGCGACGCCGTTGTCCCAGATGGTTGGAGAGGTGTCAAGCCAGAGGTCGCGGGCCGATGGAGGCGAGATGATGCCCATCTTGACCAGCAAGGCGTTGATGTCGGCGGCATACGCCTCAACGTGCTTGAGGCCATCGGCCACGCCGAGGGGGTAGCCAACACGGTGGACCACGAGGGGTTCCACGATGGTCACGCGGTCAAAGCGGTGGAAGACGTGCTTGCGCGGCTTAGCCATGGTTGGTCAATAGGAGGTTGGCCCAATCGCGCGCGCCATAGCATCGCCAGATCAGGTGACAGAAGGTTTGCCGGTCTGGTATCAGACCGGTGTACACCACGCGTTCGCGTCTACCATCGAACGGCAGATACCAGAGAACCCAATCCTCGGGCAGTGACCCCCTCCCACTGAACGCCTCCAACCTCACCTCCTCCCACGAGACGTCCCCATCCCGAACCTCCGGGTTAGCCGTCAGCTTGCCATCCTGTATAGCTACCGCCCAAACCGATCCATCAGCCACCCATGCAGTGAGAGGCTGGACGATGGCAGCAAACCGGGCTTGGTCTGCGGGGCTCATGCGCCGGCTTCTCGTAGGATGGAGATGACCTCATCAAGGGTGGCGATCTCCTCGTCGTAGGTCCAGCCGTGGGAGGCTTTGGCTAGCTCGGTCAGCCGGGCAAGGTGGTCGCGCAGGTCTTGGAGGCGGTCGGAGAGGGAGGTCATGATCGATAGTGAGCTAGGCAGCCGGGATGGCTCCGCTCTATCACGATGTGGGCATGGTCGCAGGATTCGGCCGCCTTGTCAAGCGAAAGGTGGGAGGAAACGGGCGATTGTGTCGGGTCATCGGCTCGGCACACGATCCAGTAGGGGTGAGGGGCGTAATGGGTGCAAACGCGCTGGCAGAAGCCGAGGTCATCGCAGGGAGACGTCATGGCATCCTCCATCGTGAACTGCCGCACGCGGGCGGCGATGGCCTTCACGTAGGTCTCCAAACCGGCAAGCTGGGCGGGGCTGGCGGGCGGCACGATCTGGAGGTGCTTCTGGGGGGTCCGTTTGGTGGGCGGGTGGCGTAGGGCGATGAAGTGCACCTCGGCCGGCAACTGGAAGGCGTGCCAGATGTAGAGCTGGTACAGCGCGGCCTGCACGTTGTTGGGCAGCTCGCTGGCGGTGAAGCGGTTGCGAGCG
>ORJL011230495.1_pt1 | contig 11372 bp, 7 predicted proteins | sample 1779941 | NCBI WGS metagenome assembly ORJL01 (sample SAMEA104232317, study PRJEB22302) | groundwater metagenome | biome: forest; feature: aquifer; material: groundwater | place: USA | collected 2011-08-07 | depth 5.8 m | reverse complement strand
TGGATCGTATGCGCGGCCCAACCCGGCGGCGGATTCGGCAAGGGGCACGGGGTTACCATGCGACACGCGCTCGGCCTGAGCCTCGGTCAGCCGCACGGCGGGCCAATCGGCCAGGGCTTCGTCGGCGGGACGCAGAAGGTCTATGCCCCGCCCGTATTTGAAGGCCGCCTCAATTTCGTCGAGCGAGTGAGCTTCCTCGAGTGTGAAGCCGCTGGCGACGGTGCGGGTAAGTGCGGCCAGATGCGCGCCGCAGCCGAGCGCCTGGCCGAGGTCATGCGCCAGCGAGCGGATGTATGTCCCCGCCGAGCAGGCCACCTCCAACGTCACCTCGGGCGCGCTCCAGCGGACAAGGGTGAGAGAGTGGATGGTGATGGCGCGCGGCTTGAGGTCGGGGGCCTGGCCGCGCCGGGCAAGGTCGTAGGCGCGTTGGCCGTTGACTTGAATTGCGGAGAATGCGGGCGGGGTCTGTTCGATGGCGCCGCGGAACGCGGCCAGCGCGGATTCGATTTGGTCGGGTGTGCAATCAACGGGCTGGGAGTCGAGGATGCGGCCCTGCGCATCGTAAGTGTCCGTGGTCTGGCCCAGGCGCACCACGGCGCGATAGCGCTTGTCGCCGTTCAGCAGGTACTCGGCGAGGCGCGTGGCCGGCCCTATACACAACACGAGCACCCCGGTCGCCATAGGGTCCAATGTGCCGGCGTGGCCGATGCGGCGTTCGTTGGACCACTTGCGCACCTTGTACACAATGTCGTGCGACGTGGGGCCGGCGGGCTTGTCGACGATGAGCAGACCGTTCATGACGAATGCGGAATGACCGCGAAGCGTGCGGAATGCGGAATGATGGCGGCGGACTTCAGAAGTCCGAATTCATCGTTCATCATTCACCATTCATCATTTGTCTTGTCGCCGCCAGCACTTTTTCCTGCACTTCGTCCAGCGTGCCTTTGACGTTGGCGCCGGCCGCCGAGATGTGTCCGCCGCCGCCGAAGGCTTTGGCGATCTTGGCAACGTTGTGGCCGGGGCGAGCGCGCCAGCTAATTTTTACTTCGTTATTTTCGTGCTCGATGAGCACAACGAAAATATCGGCTTCGTTGACTGTGGTCAGCACGTTCACCAGATCGGCGTCGCCTTTGCCTTTATAGCCCACAGCCGCTTTGACCGACAAGGGGATCGTAGTCCATACAAGTTTGCTATCCAGCGCCGCGCGTGTGAGGGCTTGCCCCCATAACTGCACGGCATTGAACGAGCGCCGGTTGAGCGAGAGGTTGTAAATGCTCGGCAGGTCGGCTCCGGCAGCCATGAGCGTTTGCGCCGCCGCCAGCGATCGGGTGGTGGTGTTGGTGGTGCTGAACCCCAGCGTGTCGGACACCACGCCGCACAGCAGGCAGTCGGCCACGGGTTGGGCGAGCGAAAGGCCCAGGGCGGGGAGGAGGTCGGTGAGGATTTCGGCGGTGGCTGCGGAGGCGACGTCCACAAAGTTCAGTCGGCCAAAATTCGGGTTGGTGCTGTGATGATCAATGTTGATGTCGGGCGGTCGGTCGAGCTTTTCCGCCGGTTTGCCTGCGCGGCCCAGGTCGGCGCAATCTACCGTGATGATCAGATCGACCGGCCCCTGGGCTTTGTTGCGGATGTCGGCGCTACCGGGCAGGAAGCGGAAGGTGTCGGGGCAGCCATCGGGGCTGACGGGCAGCGTCTCCTTGCCCGCCGCGCGCAGCGCCCAACTGAAGCCCAGCAACGAGCCAATGGCGTCGCCGTCGGGGGCCACGTGGGTGATGAGCATGATGCGTTTGGCAGAAGCGATGAGGGAGCGAGCGGAGCTGGTAGCAGTCACGAGAGCGTTATCCTGATGCGTGAAACGTGATCCGTGACCGGCGCCTTTCACGTATCACGGCTCACATTTTACTTGCCTGTCTTTTTGAGATCGTCCAATATGCGCGAAAGGTGCTCGGCGCTGTCGGGCGCGTGGTCCCAGTGAAAAACAAGCTGGGGCGCGCTGCGCAGTTGCACGCGGGCGGCAATCTCGCGCCGCAAAAAACCGCGGGCGTGCTCCAGCGCGGCGATTACTTCGGCTTCGGCGGCGTCGCCATCGGGGCGGCACACCCACACGCTGGCGTAGGCCAGCTCGCGGTCAATTTCCACCGTGGTCACCGTCACCAGCTTCAGCCGCGGGTCGGCCATCTCCCGGGCCAGCAAGCCGCTAATTTCGGCGCGGATACGATCGGCCACGCGCCGCTGGCGGATGGGTTGAGCCATTATTCCTTGACCTGTGTCATGTAGAACTCAATGACGTCGCCCGGTTTCACGGCGTCGAAGCCATCGAGACCGATGCCGCATTCAAATCCCTGCCGCACTTCGCGGGCGTCGTCCTTCTCGTGCTTGAGCGATGCCACCTTGCCCTCGAACACGGCGCTGCCGTTGCGCAGGACCTTCACGGCGGCGTTGCGGCGAATTTCGCCTTCGCGCACGTAGGAGCCGGCAATGTTGCCCAGCTTGGGAATGCGGAAGACTTGCCGCACTTCGGCCTTGCCGATGAGCACTTGCTCGTACTCCGGCTCCAGCATTCCTTTGAGAGCCTTCTCCACGTCTTCGGTCAGGCGGTAGATGATATCGTACAGGCGGATGGACACGCCCTGTTTTTCGGCGAGGCGCGTGGCCGCCTGATCGGCGGTGACGGCAAAGCCGATGATGATGGCATTCGAGGCCGAGGCCAGCAGCACGTCGTTCTCCGTGATGTTGCCGGTTTCTGCGTACAGCACGTTGACTTTGATGTCGGAGCTGCTGAGCTTGTCGAGTGAATTTGTGATCGGCTCCAGCGACCCCTGCATGTCGGCCTTGACCACCAACGGCAGTTCCTTGGTTTCACCCGCCTGGAATTTAGCAAAGACCTGATCGAGACTGAGGGCTTTGGTTGGCTTGCTGGCGGCGTCTTTCAATGCCTGCTTGCGCTCCTCGACAATGGAACGCCCGGCGCGGTCGGACTCGACCACGCGGAAGATGTCGCCGGGGGCGGGCACTTCGGAGAGGCCCAGCACCGATACCGGGGTGGAGGGGGGCGCTTCGGTGATCACGTTGCCGTGGTCGTCGAACATTTTGCGGATGCGCCCGTGCACCGTGCCCGCCACGAGCGCGTCGCCGCTGTGCAGCGTGCCGTTTTGCACCAGCAGGGTGGCCATCACCCCCCGGGCCTTGTCCAGTTCGGATTCGACCACGGTTCCGGCGGCGGCGGATTTGGGATTGGCTTTGATGTTGACGTCGTCGGCAGTGAGCAAAATGGCTTCGAGCAGGTCGTCAATACCTTTCTTCATCTTTGCCGAAACGGGTACCACCATGGTTTTGCCGCCCCACTCGTCGGGGTTGAGATCGATCTCGGACAATTGCTGTTTGGTGAGGTCCGGGTTGGCGTTGGGCTTGTCTATTTTGTTGAGGGCCACGATGATGGGCACCCCGGCGGCTTTGGCGTGAGCGGCGGCCTCGCGCGTTTGCGGCATCACGCCGTCGTCGGCGGCCACCACCAGCACGGCAATGTCGGTGGATTGCGCGCCACGGGCGCGCATGGCGGTGAAGGCCTCGTGGCCGGGCGTATCTAAAAACGTGATTTTACGATTGTTATGGGTGACCTGATACGCGCCGATGCGCTGGGTGATGCCGCCCGCTTCTCCGGCGGCCACATCGGTGTGGCGGATGACATCCAACAGCGACGTTTTGCCGTGGTCCACGTGGCCCAGAATGGTGACCACCGGTGGGCGGGTCACCATATCCTCGGCGGCTTCGTGGGCGGTCAGTTTGCGCCATTCCAGTGTGCTGGCTTTTTCTTCATCCGTGGGGATTTCGACGACGGCGACGGCTTCGGGCTGGGCGTCAAAGCCAAATTCGCTGGCCACGATGGCGGCAGTGTCGTAATCGATTTGCTGGTTGATGGTGGCCATCATGCCGCTCGACATCAGCGATTTGATAATGTCGATGGGGCTGGCTTTGATCATGTCCGCCAACTGGCGGACGGTGATCAGGCCCGGCAGTTCAATAGACTTGCGCCCGTTGTTGCTCATATCACACCTCCGAATATTAGAGGCGCGAGCGAGGCTGTCGAGCGCTAGCGGGCACTCAGCGGTCTACACTCGCGGCTCCAGAAACAAGCAGATCATCAGCTATTGTCCGGCAAGGCCGCGCCATACTTGCGGAGCCGTTCGCGCTCCTCGTCGGTGAGAGTCGTTTTGAGTGCGCGATCCAGCACGTCACTCTTGAGCGCTTTTTCCCAGCAGCTGCGCCGGGCATGCAAATATGCGCCCCGACCGGATTGTTTGCCGGTTTTGTCGATGTCCACGCCCGACGGCGCGCGCACCACCCGCACTAGCGCGCGCTTGCCTAACACTTCGCGGCAGGCGACGCAGGTGCGCTGCGGCACAGGGCGTGCTTTCATCGGCGTTTGTGTCTTGCGGCCCAGCGCGGTCATGCTAGGGTTCCAGGTCTGTCCAGTCCTTTAACCGGCCCGGCTTGCGTTTCTTCTTGGTCACAAAGACGCCCAACTCGTCGTCGAATGTGACTTCGCGTGTGGCATCCTTGCCTTTCTTCTTGCCCTTCTTCTTCCCGCCCGGTTTGTCGTCGTCTTCTTCCGTGTCGCCGATGATTTCTTCCAGCGATTGCACAGGCTCGGCGCCTTCGGCAACGGGCGCCGGGGCGGCCAGTTCGGCGCCGGGTTCTCCGGCGGGAACGGCGGCCACCGGCTCGGCGGGCGCAGCCTCGTCGCCGGTTGGGGCGGCGGCAGCGGCCTGCGCTTCGGGCGCGGGCGCCGGGGCGGCTGCTTCCGGCAACTTCACGTTGACCAACGCGGCCTTCAGTTCTTCCAGCATCTTGGGGCCAAAGCCGTCCAGCGCCAACAGCCGATCTTCGTCGATGGCTAATTGCTCCATCACCTTGCCCACGTTCTCGTAGTCGGCTTCCAACAACAGGTTGGTGACGCGGTCCGGCAGCCCGGCGGTTTGTAGTTTGATCGTGTAAGTCGCGGGGTTGATGGTGGCGCGGATGGCGGCAGCCTTTTCCGCCTTCTCGGCGCGGGAGGCCTGGCGGCCCTGGTTCTGCATTTTCTCGAAAGTGTCCACCAACTTGCTGAGGTTGGTATATTCTTCCGGGTTGATGGGCTTGCTCTCGGCCTTCTTGGCCAGCGTCAGCTCGGCCTGTTCAACCTGCGCCAGCAGCTTGTCCACGATTTCCATTGTGGCGCGCATGCGCTTGATGGTATCGGCGGCGCTCTCGGTGAGGCTCTTGATGTCGATGCGCCAGCCGGTGAGCTTGGCGGCCAGGCGGGCGTTCTGTCCCTCGCGGCCAATGGCCAGCGACAACTGGTCGTCCGGCACTACCACCGTAGCGGTGCGGCCCGCAAGCGGGTCGTCGTCCAAATACACGCCCGACACGCGCGCCGGGCTGAGCGCCTTGGCAATAAACATCGCCGGGTCGGCGCTCCATTCGATTACGTCGATTTTTTCGTCGTTCAGTTCTTTGACGATGGATTGAATGCGCACGCCGCGCATGCCGACGCACGCGCCCACGGGGTCCACGCCCTCTTGCAGGGCGGCCACTGCCACCTTGGAGCGGTGCCCGGCCTCGCGGGCAATGGAGCGAATCTCGACGAGGCCGTTGTAAATCTCCGGCACTTCGTTTTCCAGCAGCCGCCGCAACATATTCTTGTGCGTTCGCGAGACCAAAATCTGCGGCCCGCGCGGAGTCTTTTTGACTTCCAGCACGAAAGCCCGCACCTTGTCGTGTGGGCGGTAGCGCTCGCCCGCTATTTGCTGGCTGCGCATCATCACCGCTTCGGCGCGACCCAGCCCAATGGTCACCGACTGCGGCGTCACGTTCTGCACCGTGCCGTGGACAATATCGCCCTCGCGGCTGGCATACTCCTCGTACTGGCTCTCGCGTTCCGATTCGCGCAGCCGCTGCAGGATGACCTGTTTGGCGGTTTGCGCGGCGATGCGCCCGAAGTGTTTGGGCGGCGTGGATAAGACCGTGATCATGTCCCCGAGCTTGATCTCCGGGTCGACCACGCGGGCCGCTTCCAGAGCCACTTCGGTGCGGTCGTCGGCCACTTCCTCCACCACCTCTTTTTCGGCGTAGATGGCGAAGGCCTCGGTCACCATATCCAGCTTGGCGACAATGTGCTGGGCCGCGGACGCATTTAGCTCGCGACGGTAGGCCGATACCAGCGCGTTCTCCAGCGCGTCGATAATGACCTCGCGCTTTAGCTTGCTGTGTTCGGCGATTTCGTTGAACGCGAGCGTAAACTCACTTTTCATGTGGCGTGCTATTCTCCGGAACTAATAGGTTGGTTGTCGCCTAAAAAGCAGAAAAGTGGGGGTTGCCCACTTTTCCGTAGTGCGTCTTCTGTTGAACCCCGTACTGCTGGCATTATAAGCAGGGGCTTTGTTTGTGTCAAGCCTGCAGGTTATTGAAAAAATGCACGTAGCTTTCGATGCCCCGGTAGAACGTGGGCAAATGCTGTTTCTCGTTGGGAGCGTGCAAGTTGTCGTCTGGCAGGCCGAACCCGCAAATGAGCGAATCCACCCCGAGGATTTGCTTGATCTGGCCGACCACAGGAATGCTGCCGCCCTCTAGCCGGAAGATAGGCTGCACGCTGAATACCGTTTCGAGCGCCGCGGCCATGGCCTTCACGGCGGATGATTCTCGGGGTGCGAGTATGCCGGGGGCCGCGGCGAAGGTCTTGAGGTCCCACGTCACCGTGGGCGGCGCGTGCTGCGCTAAATAGGCGCGCAGTTGCGCCTTCACCTCCGCCGGGTCTTGATTTGGCACCAGCCGCATGGAGATTTTAGCCATGGCCTTGGCGGGCAAAACGGTTTTGCTGCCTTCGCCGATGAAGCCGGAGTACAGGCCGTTGATTTCCAGCGTGGGCCGCGCCCCCAGCCGCTCAATAGTGGTGAAGCCCTTTTCGCCGTAAAGCATGGGCGGGTTGCCGGCTTGGCGCAGTTTCTCCGCCTCGTCGTAGGGCGTGCGGGCCAGCTCGGCGCGCTCGTCGCCCGAGAGCTTGCGCACTTTGTCGTAATAGCCGGGCAGGGTCACGCGGCCATCGCGATCATGCATCCCGGCAATCAACTCACACAACACTTGCGCCGGGTTGTGAACGGCCCCGCCGAACATGCCGGAGTGCAAATCGTGCTCCGGGCCGCGCACCCACAGTTCGAAGTAAGCCAGGCCGCGCAGGCCGTAATCAATGGTCGGCACGTCCGGGGCCAGAATGCCGCTGTCCGGGTTCAGCGAAAAATCGCACTTGAGCATCTCTTTGTGCTCGGCGATGAATGCTCCCAGGTTGGGCGAGCCGATCTCTTCTTCGCCCTCAATCAGCAGCTTCACGTTGGCGTTCAACCCGCCGCCGTGCTGCAGCGATGTGGCGATGGCGGCCAGCACGCTGATCACTTGCCCTTTCATATCCGACGCGCCACGGGCGTACAAGTTGTCGCCGCGCCCCGTCGGCTCGAACGGCGGCGACTGCCATTCGTTGAGCGGATCCACCGGCTGAACGTCGTAGTGCCCATACACCAACACCGTGGGCTTGCCCGCCGCGTGCAGCCACTCGCCGTACACCACCGGGTGGCCCTGCGTGGGCAGGATGGCGACACTGTCCAACCCCATGCTGCGCATTACTTTGGCAACGTACTCTGCCGCGCGCCGGATATCCGGCACGTTCTCGGGCAGCGTGGAGATGCTGGGAATGGCGGCGAGGTCTTTCAACTCGCTCAGAATGTAGTCGTGGTGTGCGCGAACGTGGTCGATAGCAGATTGAATGTTTGTCATGAAGGCTCCTTGTGGGCCTGATTTTACTCCATTCGACCCTTGCACAAGGAGCGCGTTCAAAATAGACGAACCGGCGGTTTTGCGCTAAACTCCTCCGCATGACCACACTGGATAGCGAGCCTGTGAATGACTGTTGAAGTAACGCCCATCCGCCAGCAATACCTCGACATCAAAAAACAATACCCCCACGCCATCCTGTTCTTCCGGCTGGGCGATTTTTACGAGACGTTTGACGCCGACGCCGAGTTGGTGGCCCGTGAGTTGGACATCGTGCTCACCTCGCGCAACATCGCCAAGGATGCGCGCGTGCCCATGGCCGGGGTGCCGCACCACGCGGTGGAGGCTTACCTGTCGCGGCTGATCGCCAAGGGCTACCACGTTGCCATTTGCGAGCAGATGGGCGACGAGCCGGTGAAGGGCCTCTTCCCCCGGCAAGTCACCCGCGTCGTCACCCCCGGCACCATCGTCGAGCCGGGGCTGCTGGCCGACAAGCGCAACAACTACCTCGCCGCCATGGCCCTCGACGGCAACCGCGCCGGGCTGGCCTTTGTGGACATCACCACCGGCGACTTCGCCGCCGCGCAATTCGAGTCGGCGGACGTGGCCGCGCTGATGCGGCACGAACTCGCGCGCCTCGCCCCCGCCGAAATCGTCGCCCCCGCCGAAACCGCGCTGCCCGACTCGTCGGTCCCTATCACGCCGCTGCCCCAATACAAATTCGAGTTGGCCGCCAATCGCCAGTTGCTGCTCGATCATTTTTCCGTCAGCACACTCGCCGGGTTCGGGCTGGAACATTCGCCGCTGGCGGTGCGTTGCGCGGGCGCGATATTGCACTACCTCAAAGACACGCGCCCCAACGCGCTCAAACTGCTCGTCGGCCTCTCGACCTATTCCACCGCCGAGTTCATGGTGCTCGACACGGCCACGCGCCGCAACCTCGAGCTCACCGAAACGCTGCGCGGCGGGCAAGTGCGCGGCTCGCTGTTGGGTGTGCTCGACAAAACCGCCACACCCATGGGCGCGCGCCTCCTGCGGCAATGGGTCAACCAGCCGTTGCTCGACTTGCCGGAGATCGGCCGCCGATTGGATGGGGTGGAGGCGCTGCACCGGGACGGCGTGCGACGCGCCGAGGCCCGCGCGGCCCTTCGTCCGCTGGGGGATCTTGAACGGCTGGTGAACCGGGTGCTGGGGGGCACGGCCACCCCGCGCGACCTCGGAGCCATCCGGGTCGCTCTCCTCGCTCTTCCGCAGCTCAAGCAGTTGCTCTCCGCCAACGAACTGGAGGGCAGCCCGCTCGCCACCCTCAACGCGCACGTCGATCCGGCATCGGATGTGCTCTCGCTCCTGCAAACGGCGCTGGCCGACGACGACCTGCCGTCGAACCTCGATCACCCCGGCGTCATTCGCCCCGGCTGGTCCGCCGAACTGGATGGGGTGGTGGCAGCGTCAAAGGGGGCGCGAGAATGGATTGCCGGGCTGGAGAAAGTGGAACGGGAGCGCAGCGGCATCAAAACGCTGAAGGTGGGCTTCAACAAAGTCTTCGGCTATTACATCGAAATAAGCAAAGCCGCCGCCGTTAACGCCCCCGAGAATTACATCCGCAAGCAAACGCTGGTCAACGCCGAGCGTTTCATCACGCCCGATCTCAAAGAATACGAAACGCTGGTGCTCAACGCCGAGGAGCGCATTCTCGAAATCGAAGGGCGGCTGTTCCGCGAGGTGTGCGCGCAAGTGGCGGCGCACTCGCGGCGGCTGCTGGAAACGGCGCGGGCGCTGGCCCGTTTAGATGTGTTGGCTTCACTGGCCGAGGTGGCGGCGCGAGAGGCTTACGTGCGCCCCAAGTTGAGCGCCGAGCCGGTGTTCGAGATTCACAACGGGCGGCATCCGGTGGTGGAGCAGTTGCTCAACACGGGCGAGCGGTACGTGCCCAACGACGTGATCTTCGAGGCGGGGGAAAGTGTGCGCGTGATTACCGGCCCCAACATGAGCGGCAAATCCACCTTTTTGCGGCAGGCCGCGCTCATTGTGCTCATGGCGCAAATCGGCAGTTTCGTCCCCGCCGAGCGGGCCGTCATCGGGTGGGTGGATCGCATCTTCACCCGCATCGGCGCGCAGGATGAAATTCACGCCGGCCAATCCACATTTATGGTGGAGATGGTGGAAACGGCCAACATTCTGCACCACGCCACCCCGCGCAGTTTACTGGTGCTGGATGAGATCGGGCGCGGCACGAGCACCTACGATGGATTGTCGCTGGCCTGGGCGATTATCGAATACATTCACAACCATCCGCGCCTTCGGGCCAAGACTTTGTTTGCCACGCACTATCACGAGCTGACCGAGCTGGCGTCCATCCTGCCCGGCGTGCGCAACTACAACGTGGCCGTGGCCGAGGATGTGGCGGCGGAAAAAGTGATCTTCCTCCACCGCATCATTCCCGGCGGCGCGGATCGGTCGTATGGCATTCACGTGGCGCAGATGGCGGGGCTGCCCAAACCGGCCGTCAATCGGGCGCAGGAAATTCTCGCGGCGCTCGAATCGTCGGCGGGCAAAGTGGTGCACTTGCAGCCGGAAGCCCGCCAGCAAATGGCCTTGTTCCCCGAAACCAATCCGTTGCTCGACGAACTCAAGGGACTGGACGTGACCTCCATCACGCCGCTGGAAGCGTTGAACAAACTGTTTGAATGGCAGAGGAAGTTTGGGGGAAATGAAAATCCCAAACCCCAATGACCAAATCCCAATAGCGGCATTTATTCCGCCGCGATCTCCGCGTAATCCTGCGCCAGCGATTCGTCCGGCTTGGCCCCGAACACTCCCATCAATTCGCCAATCAACCGCGCCTTGTCTTCGGCGTCGCGCTGGCTCCACGTCCGGCTTTTGATTTCGATGAAGTAGCCCGGCGCGGCCGGCGCAATCAGCCGGTCGAGATTCACAAAAAACTCCACGCCGCGATACACCACCAGCCAGCGCAGCCGATCTTTTTCTACCTCGCGCTCGGCCAACGGTCGGAAGTATTCGCGGTAGAAGCGCAGCGAGTGCGCCGCCGGGGCAATGAACCGCGACCGTGACAGCAGCACCGAGTTCTGAAACTCGCGCTCCTTCGACTCGCCGATCAGTGTGAGCCGGGTGCGCACCTGCGTTACCTCGCCTTTGTCGTCAATGAACTCGTCTTCGCGGTAGCGCACGCGGTTGCGCTCGGGGTCGGCAAAAGAAAAGTAGTTGTCGTATTCGTGGTAGTGCGCTTCGCGAATGATGGTGATGGATTCGGACGCCAGTCCGGCGTGCACTTGCTGCGGGTCCTGAATGCGGGCCTTCACCTGCACTTCAAAGCTCTCCTCCTGCTTGACGCCGCCGATGGCAATGAGCTTGCTCAGCACGCTCTGCTCGCGGTGGATGAGGAAGGTGTCGATGCGCCGGGCATATTCGGCGGCGGCGGTGATCAGCGCCTCTTCGTCCAGCGTTAGCAGCTTGCGATCGCGCATGAGCCATTTGCCATTCGCCATCACGTCGGTCACGTCGCTCGCGTGGGCGGTGTACACCAGTTGCGAGTAGAGGGCGTTGGGATGGTG
>ORJL011416906.1_pt1 | contig 11373 bp, 10 predicted proteins | sample 1779941 | NCBI WGS metagenome assembly ORJL01 (sample SAMEA104232317, study PRJEB22302) | groundwater metagenome | biome: forest; feature: aquifer; material: groundwater | place: USA | collected 2011-08-07 | depth 5.8 m | reverse complement strand
GGGGCCCCCCCGCGCCCCGGGCCCGCCGAGCGGCGCCCCCTCCCAGAGCGTCCCACCCGCCGCGTCGACGACGCGCGTCGCGTCGAGCAGGTCGCCCACGCGAAGGCCGTCGTGCAATGCGCCGGCGAGCCCGAACGAGACGAGCCGCCCGTCGGGAAGGCCGGCCGCGCCGCGTAGGCCGATGCGCACGGCCCGCAGGCCCGCGCGGCGCGCGACGCGCTGCTCCGCCGCGGTCGCGCAGGCGAAGGTCAGCCCTTCAGCGTCCACGCAAGGCTCCGGACCGTCTCCTTGAGGCTGCTCGACGACTCGAAGGCCGACGAGGGCTCGAAACCGGAGTGAATGCCGCAGTGCTCGCAGCGGGGATCGTTGCCTGGGCCGTACGAGTCCCACTCCATCCCGTCGAGCAGCGCCTCGTACGTCGGGAAGATGCCGTCCGTGAGCAGGTAGCAGGGCCCCTTCCAGCCGTACGGGTTGCGTGTGATCGAGCCCCAGGGCGCGCACGACAGCTTGCGCGCGCCGGTGAGGAAGTCCTGGTAGATCGGCGTGGCGAGCCAGCGGTAGCCGTGCTTGCGCACGGCGGCTCGAATCGCGCGGAACTTCACTTCGTGCTCGCTGCGCGTCATCGTCAGCTCGGGGTCGATCTGCGAGTACTGGTACCCCGGAGCGACGAGCATCCCGTCGATGCCGACGTCGTCGGTGAGGTAGCGCATCATCTCGATCACGTCGTCGACCTCGGTCTCCTTGAAGATCGTGGTGTTCGTCGTGACGCGGAAGCCGCGCGCGCGCGCCGTCTTGATCGCGTCGACCGCGATCTCCCACAGGCCCGGGTAGTCGCACACGTAGTCGTGGATCTCGCGCATGCCGTCGAGATGGACGACGAACGTCATCCGAGCCGACGGCTCGAACCAGTCGAGGCACTGTTCGAGGCGGAGGGCGTTCGTGCACAGCTCGACGGTCTTGCCCATCTCGATCATGCCCGCGGCGACCTCTTCGATCCCCTTGAAGACGAGCGGCTCCCCGCCGCAAATCGAGACGACGGGCGCCGGGCACTGCAGCCCGGCGTCGAGGCACTCCTCGACGCTGAGGCGCGCGCGGTTCGACTCGTACTCGCGGATCTTTCCGCAGCCGATGCAGGCGATGTTGCACGCGAGCGTGGGCTCGAGCATCAGGACGAGCGGGTAGCGCTGACCCTTCCGCTGCTGGGTCGCCACGTACTTCCCGATGGAGACCGTGGACTGCAGGGGGAACTTCATGCGGTAAGCCTCTCTCTCATCCGACCGAGTGCGAGCAACGGAAAGCTGATGCGGTACAGGTGGTAGCGAATCATGAAGTCGAGCGGGAACCCGGTGCCTGTGAAGTGAGGCTCGTCCCAATCGCCGTCGGGACGCTGAACATCACAAAGATAATCCGCGGCCCTCCGCGCACCACCATCCTCAGCGTTTCCTGCGGCCACGTAGGCGAGGAGCGCCCAACCCGTCTGCGACGGCGTGGCGAAGGGCGCACGACCGCGCCAGGCCGGATCGGCGTACGAGCGGATGTCCTCGCCGAAGCCGCCGCTCTCCTGCTGCACGGAGTCCAGCCAGGCGACGGCGCGCCGCATCGCGGGATGGTCGGTCGGAATGCCGCACGCCTCGAGCGCCGGCAGCGCGGCGCCGGTGCCGTAGAGGTGGTTGACGCCCCAGCGCCCGAACCACGACCCATCGGGCTCCTGCTCCGCCAGCAGATAGCGCAGCCCGCGCTCGATCGCGTCGCCGTAGCCGTGCTCGTGACTGTGTCTGCCTACCTGCCCGAGCGTCTCCAGCGCGTGGGCCGTGACGTCGGCGCTCGGCTCGTCGGTCACCTTGCCGAAGTCGCAGAACGGGATCTTGTAGAGCCACATCGCCTGGTTGTCCACGTCGAACGCGCCCCAACCGCCGCTGTGTGACTGCATTCCGGAGAGCCAGTCGAGCCCGCGCGTCACGGCCTCGTCGCCCATGCCGAGCTGCCGTAGCGCGAGCGAGATGACCGCAGCGTCGTCGATATCGGGATACAGGTCGTTCTCGTACTCGAACGCCCAGCCTCCGGGCGCGAGGTCGGGCACGCGGACCGCCCAGTCGCCCTGCACCGTGACCTCCTGCGAGAGGAGGTATTCCCCGGCTCGCACGAGCTGCGGATGGTCGGCGGGCACGCCGCAGGCGCGAAGCGCCAGCACCGCGAGACCGGTGTCCCACACGGGCGACTGGCACGCCTCCGGGCGCAGCCGGTCGCCCTCCTCGACCATGAAGCCCTGCCAGCCCTCGACGGCGTTCCGCAAGGTGTCGTCCTCGAAGCCGTTGCCGAGCGCACTCAGCGCGATGATCCCCCACACCCACGGCGGCTGGATGCCGCCCCACGAGCCGTCGGCCTCCTGCCGTTCGCGGATCCACCGCTCGGCGGCGGCCTGCGCCTTGCGCCGCAGCGCGTTCGGCCGGCGCGGCGCGCGCGTCTTGCCCGGCCGCGCGCCGATCGCGCGCAGGTCGACGTCGATGTCCCGCACCGGGCGCAGCGACTGGGCGAGCGCGAGCGCAACGAACGTCTGCCGCGCCCAGCAGGCGAAGTTGTAGACGGAGAATGGCCCACCCGGCGGGAGCAGGATCAGCTCGGGAGGGATCGGCACCATGCGCTGCCACGGCCACTGTCCGAGCAGCGCGAGGAAGCACTTCGTGAAGAGCCTGCTCTTCGGAATGCCACCCTCCCGCCGGATGTACTCGAGCGCGCGCGGGCCCGGGTCGACGCCGGCCATCCGCAGCGCGACGTACGCCTCGATCGACGTCGAGAGGTCTGGAGGTCCTTCGAACCAGATCGACCAGGTTCCGTCGTCGCGCCTGCGCGCCATCAGCTCGTTCGCGATACGCCGGTCGAGATCCGGGGTGCGAAGCCCGAGGAAATGGTTCCAGAACAGGTGCTGCGCCGTCATGGTCGCGTTCGACTCGAGCTCGCCGACCCAGATGCCGTCGGGACGCTGGAGCTCGAGCAGGCGGCGCACGCCGCGCTCGATCGCTTCGTCGATTCGCGTCAGCTCGACTGCGGCGGAGGTCATGTGCGGACCGTACTCCGCGCCGTCTCGAGCACGCGCGCGGCAGCGGCGCGCCCGCTGCGCACCGCGCTCTCCATCGTCGCAGGCCAGCCGGTGTCGGTCCACGTTCCCGCGCGCACGACGTCGGGGCGCGGAGTCGAGACGCCGGGACGAGTCACGCCCGGCCGGAGCGCGATCGTCGCGTACGGCTCGCGGCTGACGCGCGACCACAGCAGCTCCGCCCCGCCGAGGCGCCCGGTCAGCTCGCCGGCGATGCGGTCGACGAGCTCCTTGCCGCGCACGTCGAGCAGCTCGGGCACCCCGCTCGAGACGACGGTGAGGTACTGGCCGCGCTCCGGCCCGTGGCCGGTGAGCGCTCCCCGGTCGAACACCCAGTGCGCGTCCGACGCCAGCAGGGCCGCGAGCGGCGTCGTGAGGAGCGGGCGGTCGAACCAGAGGTGGACGCTGACGATCGGCGAGTCCTCGTAGCCGGGGTCGAGCTCGTCGAGCAGGCGGGCGCTCTCGCGCGCGGGCGTCGCGACGACGACCGCGTCGGCGGCGAGCTCGTCGAGCGACTCCACGCGCTCGCCGAGACGCACAGTCGCGCCGGCGGAGGCGAGCGCACGTCCGGCTGCGTCGCCGTGCATCGCTCCGAGCGGCTTCACAGGCAGCACGAGGTCGGCGTTCGCGCGGCGCCCGAGCAGCGCCGTGCGAACCGTGAAGAGCCCGGCACGCGCGTCGACCTCGTCGGCCCGCAGGTTGAGCGCGGGACGGATGAAGACGTCCCAGAAGCGGTCGACCGACGCGTCGGACGCACCGAGCCGCCGCAGCGTCGCACCGAACGTCTCGCCGGCGAGAGCTTCCGCCGTGCGCATGCGCGCGAGCACGAGCGGGATGCGCAGGCGGTCGCGCAGCGGCAGGTGCCCGTAGGCGACGAGTGCCGCAGGCGTCGGGCGGATGCTCGACACGGCGCCGTCCTCGGCGATCACCGGCAGCGCGAGGCGCGTGCGCCGCACGGATCCTCCTTCGCCGACCCGCTCGAGGAAGCGGAGATACTCGACGAAGCAGCCGAGCGCGATGTGCTGCCCGTTGTCGGGCGGCGGCTCGGGGTCGCCGTCGCGCGCGGGCAGCGTCTGCACGGCACCGCCGAGCGTCGGCCGCGCCTCGTAGAGCGTGACCTCCGCGCCGGCATCGGCGAGGTCGAGCGAAGCCGTCAGCCCCGCGAGCCCGCCCCCGACGACGGCGACCTTCACCGCATCAGCCCCCGGGCGACCACGGCGAGCTTCGCCGGCGTCGAGAGCCGGCAGGACGGGCCGAACACGTCGAAGCCGTTCGCCTCGACGCGCTCGAGCTGCCCGGCATAGAGGCCGGCGAACGTCGACACGCAGAGCGCGCTGCGGCGGTCGAGCGAGTCGAGCAGCTTCAGGCCCTCAGCGAGCTGCGCGCGGGCGCGCTCGGCCTGAAACGACATCAGCGACCGCCACGCGGGCGTGACGCGGGCCTGCGCGATGTCGTCCTCGGTGACGTCGTATCGTGCGAGCTCGTCCTGCGGGAGGTAGACCCGGCCGAGCTCCCAGTCCTCCGCGACGTCGCGCATGATGTTGATCAGCTGCAGTGCGATGCCGAGCGTACGTGCCCGCTCGACGTCGGCGGAGCCGTACACGGCGACACAGGCCACGCCGACCGCGCCCGCGACCTTCTCGCAGTAGCCGCAAAGCTCCTCGAACGACGCATAGCGCACCTGCTCGGTGTCCTGGAGCCCGCCGTCGACGAGGGCCGCGAGGGCGTGCCGCGGGATGTCGAACCGGGCGCGCGCGTCGGCGAGCGCCAGCGACATCGGGCTCGCCGGCACGTCGTCGTCGAGCGACGCGCGCAGCGCTTCGAGCCGCGCGCGCTTCTCGTCGAGCGGCAGGTCGCCGTCGGCGACGTCGTCGACTTCCCGCGCGAACGCGTACACGGCCGCGATCGCGCGTCGCTTCTCGGCGGGGAGCACCATGATCCCGTACGCGAAGTTCTTCGCCCGCTCGCGCGTGACCCGCTGAACCTCGGCGTACGCCCGCTCGACCGCCGCCGCGCTCATCGGATCCCTGTTCATTGCCGTGCTCATCGCGCCCTTTTCATTGCCGTGCTCACCGCGCCCTTTTCATTGCCGTGCTCACCGCACGAGGGACAGCGCGGCCTCGCGCGCGAGACGCGTGCGCGACGGCTTCGGCCGCCGGGTGAAGACGTCCCAGTCCGCCTGCTCGAGCGCCTCGAGCGCGGCAAGCCCGCCGCGTGCGAACAGCCCGACGGCGCGCCCGAGCCGGCCGCCGATTTGCGCGCGCAGCACATCGCCTGCCTGCAGGAGCGACGCGGCCCGGTCGGCCTCGAAGCGGAGCAGCGCGCGCAGCTCGTCGCTCGGCCGGTCGAGCGGCGGGTCGCCGAAGCGCCGCCGCTCCTCGGCCGGCAGGTACACCCGCCCGAGCTCGAGGTCGCGCGGAACGTCTTGGAGGAAGTTCACGAGCTGCAGGCCCGTGCAGACCGAGTCGCTCGCCGCGACGAGCTCCGGATCGTCCAGCCGCCGCAGCACGCCGAGCACGAGCCGCCCGCACGGATCGGCCGAATGCACGCAGTACCCCTTCAGCTCGGACCACGTCTCGTACTCCGGTACCCGCTGGTCGATGCGATTCGCCTCGATCAACCTCAGGAACGGCTCCCGCGGCAACTCGAACTCCCGCACCGTCGGCTGGACATTCTGGAGCACGGGCCACGTCGGCTCGCCCTCGAACGTGAGCGCCACCTCGCGCTCGAGCTCGTCGAGCGCGGCGAGGCGATCTCCGGCGTACGAGTCGCCGAGCTCGTCCACGAGCCGCGCGTAGCAGTAGAGCGCACGCACGTGCGGGCGCAGCACGCGCGGAAAGAGAATCGAGCCGACCGGGAAGTTCTCCCCGGCCGCCCTCGCTGCGACCTCGGCCACCTCCACGCGGCAAGCATATGAGCAGACCACCTGTTTGCCAGGGATCCGCAGCGATGCTTCAATCTCGGTCTAGCGCGACCGGGGGCGTCGCGTTGCACCGTCCAGGGAAGGGAGCGAGGTCGTGGCTGAGGGCAGCGATGCGGCTCGTGACGGAACGTCGGGGATCCGCGAGGACCCGGTGGCGGGGATCAGCCGCAACGACGGCTCGGTGGTCGTGAGCCTCGCCGGCGAGCTCGATCTCTACAACGCGCACGAGGTGCGAGAGGCGCTGCTCGCGTGCTGCGCCGAAGGCCCCACCCGCCTGGTGGTCGACCTGAGCGGCGTCAAGTTCATCGACTCGACCGCGCTCGGCGTGCTGATCGAGGCCCGGACGAAGCTCGAGAACCGCCGCGGCTTCCTGCTCGCGGCCCCGGGCCTCGAGACGAAGCGGGCGCTCGAGATCTCCGGGCTCGACCGCCACTTCACGGTGCACGACTCGCTCGACGCGGCGCTCGCCGCCACGGTCTAGCAGGTCCACCCGATCGAGGAACCACGGCCCCCCGGACGGGGGATTCGAGCTGCGCGCGCGCAGGATTCTCTGAGTTCAGGCGTCTTCTGCTTCTGCGGCGGGAGACCGTGTTGAGCACTGAGGGGCCGCAGGAACACACCCACGTAGTTCCACCCGGACGGCTCGCGCGAGCGACCGCCGAGGAGGGCTTCGGCCTGATCGAGATGGTCATGGCCACGACGCTCTTCCTCTGCGTCTCGGCGCCGCTCGTCGGGGTCCTGCTCGCCTCGGTGGCGCAGCAGAAGCTCTCCCGCGAGCGCACCCTCGCGACGCAGACCGCCCAGACGGCGATCGAGTCGATTCGCGCGTTGCCGTACAACTCGGTCGGTACGCAGAGCGGCAACCCGGCAGGGACGGTCGCCTCGACGCAGCAGGCGAGCCAGTTCGGGATCTTCGGGCTCGACGCGACCGTCACGACGCGCATCTCGTTCATGGACGACGCTCCGTCGACCTCGTACCGCACGCGCGCCGACTACAAGCGAGTCGTCGTGACGGTGACCCGTAACGGCGACTCCCGTCGCCTGACGCAGGACGTGACCTACGTCGCTCCGCCCGGCGGCGGCACCTATGCCGGCCAGAACGAGGGCATCGTGCTCACGCAACTGATCGACGTCGCGTTGAACACGCCCGTCGTCGGAGCCTCGGTGACGCTGAGCGGTGGGCCGACGACCGCTCGCACCGACACGACCGACACAAGCGGATCGGTGGTCTTCCCGGCCCTTCTGCCGACGAATGCGTCACTGAACCACTACGACGTGACGGCGGCGCTCGGCGGGTACGCGACGATGCGCGAGGACACACCGCCTGGAAGCGCAGCCCGGACCACGATCGTCGGCGGGCAAACCTTCCAGACCATCATCCGCCTCTACAAGCCCTCGACGATCTACGTCGTGCCGCGCAACGCGGACGGCACCGCGTACACCGGCCAGGCGACCGTGACGATCTCGTCGAGCCGGGGCACGCAGTCGTTCTCGTTCAGCGGCGGCCAGCTCACGCTCGCTCCGCCGCAGACCCTCGCGGGCGAGCCGATCGTGCCGAACGTCCAGTACACGGTCCGCGTGCTCGCAGCGAACGGCGCGACGACCACCGCGACGACGCAGCCTGTGCCGACGGCGTATCCGACCGACCTCACCAAGACGTTCATCGCCACGCTCGGCGCGCCCGCCGTGATGCAGGCGCTGACGGTGCGTGTCGTCAACGCAGCCGGAACGAGGGTGAGCGGCGCGACCGTGAACGCGAGCGGCGGCCCCGGCTCGAACGTGCTGCTGACGGGCACGTCGGATGCCACGGGCACGATCGTGTTCAACGTCCCGACCAACTCGTCGCCCGGTTACACCACCACGGCGACCAGCGGGGCGCTGACCGGCGGCGCGACCGGCGCCGTCACGACTGCGACGACGAGGACGGTGACGATCCGGTGACCCGGCGGCGCCTTGGCTCGCAGGGGGGCTTCACGATCGTCGAGATGCTCGTGACGATGGCGATCATGGGGATCGTCATGGGGGCATTCAGCCAGATGCTCCTGACGAGCTCGAAGACGAGCAGCCGCGTCGAGGAGCAGGCGACGCTGCAGAACGAGGTGCGCGTTGCCGTCGACCGCCTGACGATGGACTTTCGCCAGGCGACGAACGCGAACGGCACCTCACCGGTCGAGAGCCTCGGCGGCACGGGGCTCACATTCCTCTCGCCGGACCGGCTCACGCCGTTTCACCTGCGGCGGATCTCGTACCGGCTCGTCAGCGGCCGGCTCGAGCGTAGCGTCGCAACGAGCACCGACACCGACGGCTGGCCGTGGGTCTGGCCGGCGACCGCAGCCGCGTTCTACCCGGAAGTCGGCTCGATCACGAGCGCCGGCTTGTTCACGTTCTACGACGCGAACGGCGCGGTCACGACCGACCCGACCGCAGTGCGTTCCGTGCGCGTCACCGTCAACGTCGCGCCGCGACAGGCGCAGGGCGGCTCAGCCCAGTACTCGGCGCTGGTCTCGATCAGGACCCTTCAATGACGAGGACCCGGAACACGCTCCGCGCCGAGGGCGGCTTCGCGATGGTCATGGTGATCGGGATGATCGCGCTGCTCAGCGTGCTTGCCGTGACGCTCATGGACGTGATGCAGGGGGAAGCGTCGCGGAGCCGCACCGAGGTGAAGCGCGACGCCGCGTTCCAAGCGGCGGAGGCCGGAGTCGACGACTACATCGCCAAGCTCATCGACGACCGCCTCTACCTCGACCACTTCGTGCATCCCGGCGAGGCGACGAGGCGGTCGACGACGAGCGGCCGGCTCGTCTCCGCCACGCAACCGTGGCTCCAGTCGGACGGGAGCGCGTGGACGTACCCGGCCGGCAAGGACCGGTGGTACGGCGCGGCACAGCTCGGCAACGGCTACGAGTACAACCTCGAGGTCTTCCCGCCGTCGGCGCTCTCGCCGCTCATCCGGATCATCGCGACCGCCCGGCCCGCGAACGACACCAACGTGCAGGACTGGCGCGAGATCGAGACGCTCGTGCGGCCCTCGTCGGTGTCCGACTACCAGATGGTCGCGGATGCGGACATCACCTACGGATCGACGGCGACCACCTACGGCAAGATCTACACCGGCATCGACGGGAACAACGTCGCGCACAGCGTGAGGCACGACGGCAGGGCGTACGGCGACCTCTACGCCGAGGGGAGCGTCTCCGGCAACACGAACCTCATGAACGGCGCGAAGCGCTACGACCCGACGACCTCGCCGAACATCCGTACCGTGATTCGTACGCCGATCAACTTCAACAACTTCCTCGCGTCGCTCGTCGACATCCGGAGTGCAGCGGGCGCCGGCGGCATCGTCGAGGACAACCCCGCGGTGGACGCCTGGTGGCTCACCTTCCAGTCGAGCGGCCTGGTGACCGTGCAATCCTGTACCAAGAACAGCGGCAAGCCCATCGGCGACCGGCTGCCGACGTGCGGCCCCGGATCGCCGCTCACCATCCCGGCGAACGGCGCGATCTACGTCGGCCAGCCCGTCATCGTCTCCGGCACCGTCAACGGCCGCGTGACGATCGGCTCGGCCGTCGACGTCTACCCCGGCGGCAATCTCGGGTACGCGCAGCCGGGCGACGACGTCCTCGGCCTCGTGGCCTCGCACAGCGTGATCGTCCCGCAATGGGCGCCGGCGACGCTGAGCTGGGGTGCTGCGACGATCGCACAGAGCGGGACGTTCCGCTCGTACGGCTACGACGGCCAGACGGGCCTGGCCGAGCCCGATTACGTCGGCAACGGCAGGCTCACCTCGATGACGTTCACCGGCTCGACGGCGACCTACGGCGGCGGCAGCATGGGCCTCTTCCAGACCCGCACGTACCAGTACGACAGCTCGCTCCTCTACCTGCCGCCTCCGTGGTTCCCGACGCTCCAGGACGCCTACACGATCGTCCTCTCCCGCGAGCTCACCGCCTCGGCGAGCTAGCCCGCGTGTAGCGTCCGGGTGTGGACGGGGACCGCATTCTCGAGCCGGCAGAGCTCAGGCGGTACGCCGACGCGATCGTCAAGGCGTCGCTCGGCGTCGGGAAGGGCGACACGCTCCTCGTCACTGCAGAGCCTGCCCACCGCGAGCTCGCGGTCGCCCTCGTCGACGCGGGCTATCGCGCCGGAGCGAGGATCTCCGACCTCTGGTATGCCGACCCGCTCGCGATTCGGGCGCGGCTCGAGCATGGAAGCGCGGAGTCGCTCGGCGTCGTCACGCCGTGGGCCGAGCGCCGGTTCCGGGAGGTGATCAAGCCGAACGGCGCGCGTGCCGCGATCACGGGCGAGAGCGAGCCGGGCTTTCTCGACGGCATCCCGCCGAAGCGCCTCGCGGCCGACCTCGCGGGGGCGGCGAAGCGCACCGCGTTCTACCGGCGGGCGAATCTCGACCTGAAGGCCCGCTGGACGGGCGCGGCGTGGCCGACCGACTACTGGGCCGGGCAGGTCTACCCCGATCTCTCGCCACTTGCTGGCAAGCGCCGGCTCGCCCAGGACCTGCTCTGGTTCTGCCGGCTCACCGACGCGGACGGCAAGGGCTCCGGCGGCTGGCTGAGCCACGTGCGCGCGATCGCGCGGCGCTCGGCGAAGCTGACGCGGCTCGGGCTCGCGGCGCTCGAGCTGCGCGGGCCCGGCACCGAGCTCGCCCTGAGGCTCGCGCCGGAGTCGCGCTGGCTCGGCGGCCAGGAGGACACGCCGTCCGGCGTGAAGATCGCGCCGAACGTGCCGACGGAGGAGTCGTTCACGAGCCCGCACGCGGCGGGAACGAACGGCACGTTCGCTTGCAGCCTCCCCCTGTCGTTCCAGGGACGGATGATCGACGGGCTGCGTGGCGAGTTCCGCGGCGGCCGGCTCGTCCGCCTCGACGCGAACAGCACGAAGGATCGCGACTTCGTCGCCGCGTACATCGACGGCGACCCGAAGGGCAACGGCCGCAAGCTCGGCGAGGTCGCGCTCGTCGACACGACGTCGCGCATCGGCCAGAGCGGCCGCACCTACTTCAACACGCTGCTCGACGAGAACGCGGCCGCGCACATCGCATTCGGCGCAGGCTTCGGCGGGACGCGAACCGGTTCGCGCGCACTCGGTCTCAACCGCGCCACCGTCCATCTCGACGTGATGATCGGCGGCCCGGACTTCGAAGCGACGGGCATCACGGCAAAGGGCAAGCGCGTGCCGGTGATCGCCGACGGGCTCTGGCAGATCTGATATGGAGCCGCGTTTGTCAAGGGTCCAGGCCGCATCGCCCCGTCTTTGACGGGGTGTGTTGGCTGTTCGGGTGGGCGTCGGGCGCTGCGACGACGGTCGCTTCGCGGTCAGTCTGATGATGCGGGGG
>ORJL011240819.1_pt1 | contig 11374 bp, 11 predicted proteins | sample 1779941 | NCBI WGS metagenome assembly ORJL01 (sample SAMEA104232317, study PRJEB22302) | groundwater metagenome | biome: forest; feature: aquifer; material: groundwater | place: USA | collected 2011-08-07 | depth 5.8 m | reverse complement strand
CCTCCCCGCCCCCCGCCGGCCCCGGCCGGCGGGGGACGCCGTCCAGCCTGCCCTCCAGCAGCGGCAGTCCTGCCAAGCGGCTCTCCCGGACATCCGTCATGGACGCCCGGAACTGCGCCGCCTCCTCCGCCATCGGCGTCATCAGGGACAGCATGGCCTAGTACGTCACCAGCGCGTGGATCGTCCGCCCCGGCAGCTTGGCGCGCCCCTTCAGCCCCGCCAGCTCGATGAACACGCTCATCCCCACCACCTGCGCCTTCAGCTGCTCCACCAGCTGCGCCCCCGCCTTCAGCGTCCCACCCGTCGCCAGCAGGTCGTCCACTATCAGGACGCGCTGCCCCGCCCGCACACCGTCCTGGTGCATCTCCAGCGTATCCATCCCGTACTCCAGCTCATAGCTGGAGGAGATGGTCTCCCACGGCAGCTTCCCCTTCTTCCGCACCGGCACGAACGCCGCGCTCAGCTGATAGGCGATGGGCGCTCCCAGGATGTACCCCCGCGCCTCTATGGCCACCACCGCGTCGATGCGCTCGTTCCGCCACGGCGACGCCATGTCGTTCACCAGGGCTTTGAACGCCTCCGGGTTGCCCACCACCGGCGTGATGTCCCGGAACAGGATGCCAGGCTGAGGGAAGTTCGGAATATCGCGGACCAGTTCTCTGTAGTTCATACCGGAAAGCATAGGGCCCGAGCCGTTCGTTGCAAAGAGGCCTGTCCCTGCCGCCCAGGCATCCACGCCGTCTGCACGCCTATGTTGTGTCGGGCGGACCAGCCTTGCCCAGGAAGCCCAAAGGGGTGGGGGAATCCGTTCGTCCTGAGGTCCTCGAAGGATGTCCGCGAACGGACGGGGAGGGGGCCGAGATTCACCTGCTTCACCATATTGGGCAAAGCCAGGTGGGCCAATCTCATGTCGCCAGCCCCTCCATCACATGCATGAAGAACGCCCTCAGTGCCGGCGACGCCGTCCAGGAGCGGCGCCGCAGCAAGTACAATTGGCGCACGCACGGGGCCGCATCCAGGTGCACCAGCCGCAGGACCCCCGTGGAAAGCTCCAGCCGCACCGCCTCCCTGGACACCATCCCCAGCCCGAACCCGGCCCGCACCGCCGCTTTCAGCGCCTCGTGGCTACCGAACACCGCCACGTCTCCCGGCGTCACCCCCAGGGAGCGCAAATAGTCCAGCGCGACCCTTGCTGTGGCCGAGCCCGCTTCCCGCAAGACCAGCGCCTGTCCCGTGAGCGCCTCCGGCGGATGGGGCTTCCCCTCGGAGAGCGGGTGGTCCGGTCGGGCGACCACCACGATCTCGCTCCGCATGGCCGGGAAGGCCTCCAGTTCCGCTCCGCCCGTATCGTCGCTCGTAAAGCCCAGGTGCACCTGACGGTCCGTCAGCAGGTCCACTATCCGGGCCGAGTTGCCCACCTGCAGCTCCAGGGAGACGCGCGGGTAGCGCTTTCGGAACTCCGCCATGATCTCCGGCAAGGCGTACTCCCAGATGGTGCTTGCCCCCACGATGAGGTGCCCCGCCACCTCGCCCTGGAGGCCCGTCATCAGCGCGTGCATGTCCTGCACGGAGTCCGTCACCACCCGCGCCTTCCGCACCACGGCGTGGCCCGCCTCGGTCAGGGTCAATGTGTGCCCGTCCCGGTGGAACAGAGGAGTCCCCGTCATGCCTTCCAGTATCCGTATGTGGTTGGACACAGCCGGTTGACTGATGCCCAGGTGGTGCGCCGCTTTCGAATAGCTGAGGCGCTCCGCAACCTCCAGGAAGACCAGGAAGCGCTGGAGGTTGGTCATGTCCGGCGGGAATGTATAATCTGGCATTTTCAAACCTGCAAACCTAACGTTATTTGACATTATAGGCCTGCTGGCAAAGAATGAACATCATCCCCTGCAAACCATGCGCCGTCCCCCCTCCAGAGGCATTCCCGCCCGGGTGGGCGCATAGCGCCGGTCCCCACGCGCTGACAAGCCTGCTTCCGATGCAACGGAGGTGTCCTTTGAGCGGTTGGACGTTCGTCACCAGCCACGGAAGCGTTCTTGCGTGCATCGCGCGCTCGGAGCGCATCACTGCTCGGGAGATAGCTCACAAGGTCGGGATCACGGAGCGGTCTGTGCTGCGCATCATCGCCGACCTGGAGGCCGAAGGGTACCTGGTGCGTCGCCGTGACGGCAGGGTGAACCAGTACGAGATCAACCTCCACCTGCCGTTGCGCCTCCGTGGAGCGGAGAGGTCTCCCGTACAGCATTTGGTCACCGTGCTTTTGGCTGACCCGGCGGGCGCTAAGGAGCCCGTGGCCCTTGCTCAAGCTGCCCAGGGATGATCGCTTTTCTCGGATAACCGTCCTCTGTACTCGGTGGTTGGCGCGCTGAGACGTTCGCAACAGCCTGTGTGAAAGGCGTGTAGATGGATGTAGAAATGGGCCTGGCAGTGGGGCTGCTGGCGCTCGTTGGCGGCATAATGTCCGGCCTGTTGGGAATAAGTGGCGCTGTGTTGATGGTGCCGCTTCTTCTCTACGTACTCCCTCTTTTGGGGCTAGACCCTCTCCCCGTCAAGACGGTGGCCGCGGTCGCCATTGTGCAGGGCCTCTTCGCCAGCACGTCGGGCGTCATCGCCCATGGGCGGAAAGGGTACGTGAACCGGGACATCGCCCTGATCGCGGGAGGAAGCGTCGCCGTGGGGGCGCTTCTGGGTGGTATCCTCTCCCGTTGGGCGCCCGATACCCTTCTCCTGACGGTGTTCGCCCTGATGGCCACAGGCGCTGTCGTGCTCATGGCCACGCCGCATGCAGTTGAGCCCAACGAAGATTCCCGCTTCCGCTTTACGCGCCCGTGGCGGCTCGCATTCTTCTTCCCCGAAGGTGTGATGGCGGGCATGGTAGGCGTGGGTGGAGGCTTCATCTCCACGCCTGTCCTGAACCGCCTGTTCCATGCACCCATCAGGGTGGCCATCGCCAGTTCTCTGGCCATGAGTTGGTTCGGGGCCATGGCAGGGTTCCTCGGTAAGGCGGTCACCGGCCAGGTCCCCCTGTGGCTCTCGGTGGTGGTGATTCTGGGCGCTGTGCCAGGCGCTCAGATCGGCGCGGTCATTAACCGGCATGTCCCACGGTCCTACCTGCGGTACGCCTTTGCCTCCATGCTGGTCATCATCTCGGTCAGCATTTGGGTGGAAGTCCTGGCCAGGTTCAAGATGCCTTAGATTAAGGCCCGGTGTCTTTTCACCCGTTGGATGGACCAAGGTGCACTCCAGCCGTCTCCATGGCCGCCGTCGCAGACTACAGCCCACCCAGCCAAACCTTCGGTGGTACCCCTAAAAGGTGGTGCGCCGGACGGTCGTTCCCCTGTATGCTCTTCCCGTGACATCACCTTTCAGGGAGTGAACCGTGCCCGCGCATTGGAAAGAATGGGAAAAGGCCAAGCGAGAGATCAAACAGGACAAGATCGCCCGCGCCTCTGCTGTGGACGAGGCCCTGGGCATCCTCAGCAGCAATCAGAAGGTGCTAAAGGACGACCCCAACGCCGTGCGTTGCACCACCTGTGGCGGCATGAAGTTCAAGACCCGCGAGAAGGGCAGGGTATTCGTCTGCCGCAACTGCGGCACGGTGATGGAGAGAGGGGCAAGAGTGGACGGCCCTACGGCGTCTTGACCGATGCGGCCTTCTGGAGGACGCGGTGTAGCAGGATACGCGCCATGGTGGTCACCCCGACCCCGTTCGCCGACGCAAGGGCATGGAGCTTCACAAGGTCGTCGCGTGTGAGGCGCATGGTCAGGCTATGCGTCAGCGGCTTCTTGACGTCAAGGTGTACTATTGGCGCGTCATCGAGATGCTCGGACAAGTCGAAGTTTTCCCAATAGGACAACTCCTCATCCCTGCTCGTGAATTCGTTCGTTTTGTCATTCTTCATATGTGGCGTTGCAAGAGCCTCCGTTCCGTCTGAGTCATGTCACGTGCTGTCACGGGTCTCCATGTCCCCATGCCGAGGGCCTCAAGCACCACCATCAAGTATCTGCCGTCTGCGGTCTGCCCATAGCCAAGGAAACGGCCCCTGTGACGTCGGAAGTGACAGTGATGCGAAAGAAGGCTCTCCACCTCCCAGATACTCACCCTGTGGCGGGCGATGTGTTCCTCATTTTCATCGTCCCAAACTAACTCCATGTCTTTACCTAGGATGCTCCATCATTTCAAATGTAATACAAATGCTTACACATGACTAGAGCGTCGCCCAAAAGGATTCGCCGGACCTTTGGCATTGCCGAGAACAGGGCCATACATTATCCACGTGCCCTCATGGCAAGAGCCTTGTCTCAGCCCAGGCGCACTGGCTTCCAGAAAATGTCCCCTTTCTCCTACCTCCTCGCCTCCACCCCCGCTACCTTTTCCAGCGTCTTGATGTAGGCCTGCGTCCCCTCCTCGCCCAACCCCATCTCGATGGCCATCTTGTAGAACTGGTGCGCCAGCGGCAGCACGTACAGCGGCAGCCCCATCTCCTCTGCCGCCTTCTTCACGATGCCCAGGTCCTTCACCTGGTTGGTTATCGTGAACCCCGGCGCGAAGTCCCCGTTCAAGATGCGCTTTCCCAGGTTCTCCAACTGCCAGGAGTTCGCCGCGCCCCCCGTCACCGCCTGGTACACCGCCTCCAGGTCCGCCCCCGCCTTCGCCGCGAAGATCAGCCCCTCCGCCACCGCCGCCTGCGTGATCGCCCCGATGATCTGGTTCGTCGCTTTGGCGATCTCCCCCGCGCCGTTCCCCCCGCACAGCACCACCCGCTTCCCCATCGCCTCCAGCACCGGGCGGCACCGCTCCAGCACCGCCGCATCGCCCCCCACCATGATGGACAGCGTGCCGTTGATCGCCCCCAGCGTCCCCCCGCTCACCGGCGCATCCAGCATCGGGATGCCCCGCTCCTTCATCCGCGCCGCGATGGCCCGCGACGCCCCCGGCGCGATGGTGGACATGTCCACCACAACCGTCCCCGGCCTCGCCCCACTCGCCACCCCGTCCGGCCCCAGCAGCACCGCCTCCACGTCCGGCGCGTCCGTCACCATCGTGATGACGATGGTGCACCTGCTCGCCAGGGCCCTTGGGGACGACGCCACCTGCGCCCCCTCCGCCGCCAGGTCCGCCGCCTTCCCCGCCGACCTGTTCCACACCACCACCGGGAACCCCGCCTTCAGGACGTTCCGCGCCATCGGCTTCCCCATCAGCCCCAGCCCTATCACCCCCACCGTTTCCTTCATTGCATGCCCCCTGTCGATCCTTCGTCACCCTTAGGTCCCGCTGCCGTTTGCCTTGGCCCCCAGTGTACCGCCCCACACCCCTGCTGTGCCTTCTTTCCGCAACCGCCAGTTCGGTCCACTCTGTAACGCCTCCTTATCGTAGGGGCAATTCACGAAATCATCTCAAAAGTCCCGGCGGCCCAGGATGCCCCTTTTTTCTATCCCTTCCCCCCTTGCGGGGGAAGGTGAGGATGGGGGGTGAAGCAGGGTAAACGAGGAGTTTTGATGGACGAAAGAGCGTCTTGAGATAGGTTCACGAATTGCCCGTCTACTCTCTTCCCCAAGCTTCAATGCCCTCTCCTCGTCCCTTCATCCTGAAGAGGTCGCAGGACGACCACGTCGTGTCTCTACTGAATGGCTTCCCCCCTCTGGTCAGAGTTTGTCCTGTCGAAGATCCCGAGGCAGTCGGGAAGGCCCTCGAAGGAAGGGGGAACAAGGGGATGGTCGAAACCGCTCGTCGGGAAAAGGGTCGAGATAGCCCTCGCGCCGGTGGAGAAAGCCGCAAGGGCGCCCCTTTCCTCCGCCCCCCCATAACCTGCTACCATATCCCCCAAAGCCCTCACAAGGAGACGCCCGATGACAACAGCGGAGAAGCACTTCGCGGACGGCCTCCGGTCCCACCGCGAGCAGCGCCTCCAGGACGCGGTCGCGCACTACACGGAGGCCATCCGGCTCAACCCCAACCACGCGGACGCCTACAACAACCGCGCCCTCGTCTACTCCGAGATGGGTGACTACGACCGCGCCTACAAGGACTGGGAGGAAGCGCTCCGCATCCGCCCCGACTTCGTTGAGGTGTACAACAACATCGGCATCTCCTATTACATGCAGAATGAGACCCCCCGCTCCCTCTTCTATTACGACCAGGCGCTGGAGAAGAACCCGGACTTTGTGGAGGCCTATATCAATCGAGGCCTGGCCTACAAAGAGCTGGAGCAGCTCGAGCGCGCCATCGTGGACCTGGACCGCGCCATCGCCCGGGCCCCCCAGAACACCATGGCTCGCTACCTGCGCGGCGCCGCCTTCGCCATGCTCGAGCAATGGGAGCGCGCCTACGAGGACTGGGCCGAGACCCTCCGGCTCGACCCCAACTACAACCAGGTCTACTTCCAGCGCGGCACCGCCCGCCTCAACCAGCGCAAGTTCGATGAGGCCGTCGCGGACCTCACCGAGGCCATCCGCCACGACCCCCAGAACGCGGACGCCTACGTCAACCGCATGATCGCCCTCATCCTCATCGGCAAGCGGGACGAGGCGTTGCAGGACAAACAGACCGCCATGGCCCTCGGCGTGGACGAGGACTTCATTGACGAAGAGCTCTCCAAGTCCCTCGGCCGCCTCTAAGACGGCGTGTGGGTAGCACGTTGAGGCGTGGCCGCAGGCCCCCTCTCCCGCTGCGGGAGAGGGTTGGGGTGAGGGTCGAAGGAGTCCTTCTTTGTTTCAGCGCTGTAATGTTCCGCTCGTGGTCCCTCCCTGCCGTCCTCGGCGGAGCGCCTGCCCCGCGCCCGTCGAAACCGCCGGAGATCAGGGGCTGCGCAGGAATGTCCTCGCCACCAACGGTCCATCATCGTAGAGCCTGTCCTGAGCCTGTCGAAGGAGGCGGTTCACGAACCGCCCGCAGACTAGCCCTCACCAACAGCCATCCTCCCCCGCCAGAAACGCCCCATCATCGTAGAGCACATCCTGCGCCTGTCGAAGGAGACAGGTCTCGATCTGTTCGCCTCCGCTGTCCTAGACCTTCACCCCCCGCCTCGGCGCCGGCTCCCCAAAGGCATCCGTGATGGACAGAGCGGCGTGCTTCCGCTCCAGCCGCGCGTGCTCGTTCGAGATCAGATAGCGCAGCGTCACCAGGATCAGGATGTTCACCGCCAGGCCGCCCAGCGCCACAAAGCGGTCCGTGTAGAACGTGTACACCTGGGTCAGCAGGATGGACACCAGCACCGCCCGTTCAAAGGTCTTCAGCGCCTCGATGCGCGACCGCAAAAGTTGCGCCGTGCCGATGAGGACCAGCACGCTCGATGCCGTCGGGAACACCAGTTGGCCCCATTCGATGAACGAAAGCGGCTGGGACTCCATGTTCAATGTGATGGTCCACGTGAGGAACAGCGCCACGGCCACTATGGCCCCGGAGACCATGATCTTCATGGATAGCGGACGCAGCAGCCGGAAGGCGATCAGGCTTCCCATCAGGAGAAGTCCCGCCACCAGCCACACTGCCAGTCCCAGCGTCCACTGCACGAGCGCCACCCGCTCCGCCAGCGCGGACGTGGACTGCAAGACAAAGAGGCCCAGGATGGCCGTGGTGAACCAGGAGCGGCTGGGGAGCCGCAGATAGAGCCTGCGCCCCGCGCCCTGTATGCGCCGGAACAGGTGCCGCCGGCGCGGCGGGCTCTCCGCCATCCTTTCCACCATCACGTACAGGTCCCGCACCAGCGGGTCGCCGTGGTCACATTTGTCCAGGAGCTCGTACGCGCGGTCCTTCTCCTCGGGAGACAGGTCGTTGATGACCCCCTGTTTCACAAGCTCCAGCACGTTCGCAAGGTATTCCCGCTCGCTGCGCGGCCCATCCTGCGTCAGCGCCTTCGTGGTCAGGTAGATGAGGATGAACGTGATGTAGATCAGGGCGATCGTCGGTTGGAAGAAGTAGTCGTGGTCCTTGGTGATGAACTTCCCCAGCTCGTCAATGAACGCCCCAAAGCCCAGGCCCCCCGCGATCGCCGCCACGTGGCGCGATATCCGGCCCATCGCCGCCAGCAGCACCATCAGCGCCGCCAGCATCAACAGGCCCCCCCACAGCACGTGCGCCAGGTGCAGCCCCCCGGGGCCGATGACCGGGAACCCTGTCAGCGCCAGATAGAGCCGGATCCCCAGGACCGACGCCACCGCCGCGACAAAGAAGTCTTCCAGCAGCTCATCCGCATAGATGCTGCGGACAAACACGCGGTCGCTAAAGAAATATGTGACTGTCTGTAAGAGGCGGTGGACCACAGCGGCGTTCTTCTAACAACACAGGATAGAGTGGGGAAGACAGGGACTACCCAAGAATGCTACGCCAAAGTGAGGCGGGTAGGGAAGCCTTTGGGCGACCGTACGACTCGTCCTTTAGGCCGTTTGGCGGCGGGATGTGGACGTCAGGACCCGCAGCGCCCCCGCCCCCTCCAGGAAGTACGACGTGACCGCCTGGCGGATGGCCGCCTGCAGCTCGCCTCGCGTAAACGGCTTCGCCAGCACAGCATCAAAACCCGTTGTCCCCTGCGCCACAAGACCCGTGTTCCCGAACCCCGTCATCATGAGGATGGGCGTCCGCGGAGAAAGCGCCTTGATGGCCAGGGCAAGCTGGTTGCCGCTCATATCCGGCATGGACCAGTCCGTCAGCACCAGGTCATACGGTGTCTCCCGGAACTTCTCCAGCGCCTCGTGCGGCGTGGACACGACGTCCACGCTGTGGCCGTCCAGCTGCAGGAACTGCGAGATAGCTTCGTGGACGCTCAGGTTGTCGTCCACCAGAAGGACTTGCAGCCGCCGGACCGCCTTCGGGCTGTGGTCCTCCGCGGGTGTGGCCACCGTCTCGCTGGCGACGGGGAACCGCAGGCTGACCGTGGTGCCGGCGCCTAGGCGAGAGGAGATACGCAACGTGCCCCCGCACTGCATCACGGTCTGGTGCACCAGCGGCAGCCCCAGTCCCGTGCCCTCCTGTCCCTTGGTGGTGAAGAACGGCTCCAGCGCCCGCCTCCGCACCTCTTCCGTCATGCCAACGCCGGAGTCCTCCACCTCCGCCGCCACCTTACCCTCCTCCATCCGCGTCCGCAGGGTGATCGTGCCGCCAGTCTCCAGAGCGTCCACCGCGTTGAAGATTAGGTTCACGAAGGCTTCCCGCAGGTCGCTCGGCTCCCCTTGGACGGGCGCAACGTCGGACAGCTCCAGACGGACATGGATCGTCCGGCCCTCCGCCTGCGCCATGTCCTTCCACTTGGGCTGGGTCAGGACCACTGCCGCTTGGATCACGCTGTTGATGTCCAGCGCCTGCTGGGCGTCCTTGCCATCCCCCTGCCTGTGGAAGCTGCGAAGCCGGGTCAGCGCCTTGCGCGCGTCCAGAGAAGCTTCATAGATCGCCTCCAGCGCCTCCTGGCCCTCCCGCGTCCCCTGCATCTCCGGCGACGCCCGCAGTATCTCTGTGTAGGACATGATCGGAGTCAGGATATTGCTCAGGTCATGCACCACTCCACTCGCCACGTAGCCCAGCGCTCGGAGGCGCTCCTGCTCTCCAGGGCGGTCTGCTGGTTCTCCTCCAGGTTGCGGAGGGCGTTCGTCAGGTAGTGGTTGGACTCCTGCAAGGCGCGCTCCGCCTCCACGCGCGCCGTCACGTCTTCAAACAGGCACACGATGTTCAGCGGCCCTTGGCGGTCCTGGTACAGAGGCGCGGCGTAGAGGTCAAGGATGCGGTACGTATCCCGCGTGGGCTTGTGGACGATCTTCTTGTCCGCCATCGCCGATAGAGCAGCGGGGAGGGAGACCGCGTCCTGGAATAGCGGATAGTCCGGGAACAGGTCCTTGAGCCGGGTGTCCCGCAGCGTCTCATTCTTCAGACCGAACATCTCCAGAGCAGCTTTGTTGGCGCTCCGGATCGCGCCCTGCTCGCCCACGTAGAGAAGGGCCTCGTTCAGGCCATCCAGCACCCTGTCCCAGGGCTCGGGCGGGACGGTGCTTGCCAGCGGATAGCGGCGCATCGTCGAGAACGCTATGCCGATGCCGATGGCCACCGGGATGAATCCCAGAGGCGGGACCAGGATGTTCATGGAAGGCAGCGCGTCGATCAGCGCAAAGCATCCGATCCCCAGCGCTATGGTGAAGCGCCGGGTCCGCAGACGCGCCATCCGCGCGCCCAGCCTGTAGCCGGCGCGGAAGTGGAGCAGTGTGAGCAGGATGGTCACAAGCACGAACGTAAGGAGCAAGAGGCCGGCCGGCCCCATACGGGGGTAGTAGACCCATATGTCCAGGCCATACCAGCGCCAGTCCACCAATCGGACCCCGCTCAGCAGGCTCTCCGGCCCCACAAGACCCATGGTTGCCAGGACAGCGCTCACAGCCCAGGCCGTTCCCATCGTATATCGGTAGCGGCGCTGGCGGAACGAGGGGTGGAGGTTCCAGTACATGGCCACCGCAAAGGAATACACGGCGGCGGGGACAAAACAGATGCCTACCGTCCCCAGTCGGGCCCAAAGCAGCGCCGACGTAGGGTCGTTGGCCGCGTACATGACGGCAAAGGAGACGAACCAGACGCCCACGGCGATGAGGAGGAGACGAAAGGCGAAGTATTCCAGGTGTTGGTTCCGGCGGGTGGCCGCCGTGGCCCATAGAGTAAAACCGATGACCCCGCTAAGGATCAGCACACTAGGCCAGTTTGCCGCGAAGTCTGAACCCATTTCATGATCCTTCGCACTGGTGGAACTAGCACCGCGCTTGTGGGATCCGGGCTGAGAGTGGGGAGGATGGCCTAAATGTAAATGCCCGTCCGCCTACTACGAAACCCACTTTTGGACTACATTCGCAGTTCTAACACATAGCTTGTCCAGAAACATACGTAAAAAGGGTGCAAAAACCCTAGTACTAAGGTACTGAAGCTGGCGCCCGCGCGCAAGGGCAGGCTCCATGCCAGGTGCAGACCTGCCAGGGGCACGGCCACGAAGAGCCAAGGACCCACTTGGTCTCTTTTGTCATCGTGGTGAGCCACGACTACAGACGGGAACCCCGTGTCCAGGTCAGCGATCAGTTAACGTTATCCCGAGGTCCTCCGAGGGACCTGGCGGCGGGGTTGTCCTCTCCTTCTTCTCTCCCCTCTCCGTCGACCAGCCTTGCCTTACAAGTCCCAGGAAGGAGAGGGGATCCGTTCGTCCTGAGGCTCTCGAAGGATGTCCTCGAACGGATGGGGTGGGGTCCGTAGTCCCCTTCTCCTTGCTTTTGAGGCAAAGCCCGTCCGCTGGGAGTGGGCCGGGGGTGAGGTGCGCCCCCTCCTACCCTGCGCCTGCCAAACAAGGCGGTCCACCCGTTGCCCCTCCTTCTCTCCCCACCCCGCCAGTGCGCATGCAAAGGGGCCAGCCGT
>ORJL011658598.1_pt1 | contig 11375 bp, 12 predicted proteins | sample 1779941 | NCBI WGS metagenome assembly ORJL01 (sample SAMEA104232317, study PRJEB22302) | groundwater metagenome | biome: forest; feature: aquifer; material: groundwater | place: USA | collected 2011-08-07 | depth 5.8 m | reverse complement strand
CTGGTCGCCGCGCTCAGCCTGCTCGCCTGGCGCAGCGTCTACCGCCGCGCGCGCGCCGTCGAGGACACCCCGACCTCGAACATCGCGAGCGCCGCGCAGGGCTACGTCGAGCTGCTCGGCGAGGCGCACGACATTCCCGGGCCGCCCACGCTCACGCGCTACTCCCATACGCCCTGCGTGTGGTGCCGCTATCTCATGGAGCGGCGCTCGGGCAACAAGTGGAGCCACGAGGAAGAAGGCGAGACGACCGCCTCCTTCCTGCTCGCGGACGCGTCCGGCCGCTGCGTGGTCGACCCCGAGGGCGCCGAGATCCTGACCCTTTACAAGGACGTGTGGATCGACGGCGACTACCGCTACACCGAGTGGAAGCTGCTCGCCAACGATCCGCTCTACGTGCTGGGCGAGTTCCGCACGATCTCGCACGAGCCGAGCGCCGCGGACCTGACGAGCGACGTCTCCGCCCTGCTCGCCGAGTGGAAGCGTGACCGGCCCCGCCTGGTCGAGCGCTTCGACCGCGATCGCGACGGCAAGATCGACCTCGACGAATGGGAGCAGGCGCGCACGGCCGCGCGGGCCGTGGTGGAGAAGAACTACCGCGAGATGCGCGACGCGCCGCGCCTGGACTGCGTGCGCACGCCCGCCGACGGCCGCATGTACCTGATCTCCAACCTCATGCCCGAGCGGCTCGCGGGCAGGTATCGCATCTGGGTGGCGCTGCACCTGGCGATCTTCATCGCGGCGGTGGGGGGGCTCGGGTGGAGCTTGGCCTGATCTGCGCCTTGAAGTCGGCGCTTGGAGTCTGCTTCAGAATGACGGCGTCCAATCATGTCATTCCGAGCGCAGCGAGGAATCTGCCTCTTGAATCAGCGCAAAAGCAGATTCCTCGGCCCTCGGCCTCGGAATGACAGCTCATTTCGAAATCGCCTCTTAGCAAAGCCTGCTCGGACTGATCGTCAGCCAGGTACGCCCGCGAGTGCGCTCGACGCGAACGCGGTCCTCGCGCGGATTCATGAAGTACGTGAGACGGCACACATCCCGCACGCCGGACAGCACCTCGGGCCGGAACAGCGTCGCTGCGATTCCCGGATCGTCTTAATGTTGCGGATCAGGTCGCCGTGGTAGTCGACGACGTCCTTGATCAGGTCCGCATACACGCGCGACTATCGACCACGCTCGAAGTCCAGATACCTGCGGACCGCCAGGACGCCCTCGAAGCCCTGCCTCATGACCTCCAGCGGAGCGCGATCGCCGAAGCGGCGATTGGGCGCCGTCACCCACCGGTAGGCAAGATCGATGTCATGCGGAAACACGATCCGCAGCGCCTTGTGGATTCCCAGCAAGTGGCCGGCCCGAGCGAGCAGATCCGCGCTGTCGGCAAGCGGCTCGCCGCGGCGATAGCGCGCCAGCGTCGCCCGCGAATCGAGCGACAGTCCAAGCAGCATCGCCTGGTCCGGAGTCGAAAGTCCCCAGTGCTCGAAGAGCTTCGCAATCAACCTGGCGAGCCTCTCGCGGTTCTTCCGCTCGCGGAGATCGACGTCCCGGACGCGCTCGAGCACGGCGCTAACGCGCGCCTCTCGTGGCTTATTTCCCGGTTCCAATTCCCACATAACATGTACCGATTGGCGCATCGGGTCAAGCCGGCACTGCCGGCGTCGAGCCTTCCCGAGTTTCGACTTCGATTGCGCGCCCCGGTATGATCGCCACCACGACTCGAACAGGACCCCACGTGACCCCGCAAGACGAAATCCGCGCCGGCGCGCGCCGCGGCAGGCTCAGGATCGGCGACGACTGGAACGCGATCACCATCATCGCCCTGTCGCAGAGCAACCCGCTCAAGGCGGTCGCCGAGTTCGTCGAGAATTCGATCGACGCCCATGCGCGCCATGTGACGATCACCCGCGGCCGCGAACACGGCGCGCACTACCTGCGCATCGCCGACGACGGCGAAGGCGTGCAGCGCGACGCCGAGGGCGCGCCGGACTTCCGCTACGTCGCCACCCACATCTGCGACTCGCTCAAGCGCAGATTGAAGACGCAGGGCGCGAGCGGCATCCAGGGAGAATTCGGCATCGGGCTGCTCTCGTTCTGGACCGTGGGAGAAGAGCTGCTGATGACCTGCGGCGGCGCCGACGGGCGGGTCCACCAGATGCACATGCGCCGCAACGATCCCGGCTTCACGGTGAGCGCGCGACGCTCCCTGGTCGAGCACTGCGGAACCGAGCTGAAGATCCGCCCGCTGCTCGCCGGCATCCGGCACTTCTCGGGGGAGAAGATCCAGTGGTACCTCGCCGCGGAGCTGCGCGACCGCATCCGCACCTCCGGCGTGCACATCACGGTGATCGATCACCAGGCGCGCCGCGAATACAAGGTCGAGCCGCGCGAATACGCCGGACGCCTCCTGCACGAGCTGCCCGCGGCCACGGCGGAGCGCGGCGAGCTGTACCTGGAGCTGTATCTGAACGAGCCCGATCCCGCGAACCAGGTCGGCCTGTTCCGCCACGGTACACGCGTGCTCGCCTCCATCGCCGAGCTGGAGGAGTTCGCGCAGCCGCCCTGGTCGAACGGCTGTCTGCAAGGCCTCGTCGACGTGCCTTTCCTGAGCCTCACCCCGGGCACGCGCGCCGGCCTCGTGCGCGACGCCGCGTACGCGGACTTCGTCGCGGCGATGCGCCCGGTCGGCGAGGCGCTCGCCGAGCTGATCGCCGCGCAGCAGCGCGCCGCCGAGGAACAGGCGAGCCGCGACATGCTGCGCTCGATCCAGAAGGCGTTCAGGGAAGCCCTGCTCGCCCTGCCCGCCGAGGAGTACGACTGGTACGACGTCGCCGGGCGCGACCGCCGCGGCGAGCGCCCGATCGCGCCGGGCCTGCCGGTCGAGGGCGACGCAGGCCTGCCTTCGGAGGGAACCGACGCCGGCCGGCAAAAGCAGTTCTTCGAGTTCGCCGGACCGCTGCACAGCGTCCAGATCGCCCCTTCGTCCTGCGTGGTGCTGGTGAACGCCGGCCGGCGCCTGCGCGCCCTGGCGCGCGACCGGGCGCGACGGCCGCTCGAGGCCGGCGTCGCATTCGCCTGGTCGGTGCTCGAAGGCGGCGGTGCGATCGAGCCCGCGCAAGGCGAGTTCGTGGAGTACCGGGCAAGCGCGGAGCCGGGCCTCGTCCGGGTGCGCGTCGAAGCGGACCAGGGCGAGATCGCCTGCTCGGCCGAAGCCCTCATCACCGTCGCCGACACGATCGAGCGCGAGGCGCGCGAACCCTCGGGCACCCGGCCGGGGCTGCCCGGCTACACCTTCGAGCGCGCGCCCGACGAGCTGTGGCGCTCGCGCTACGACACCGAGCGCAACCTGATCGTGGTCAACAACGCGCATCGGGATTTCATCTACGCCGCACGAGCGAAGGCGCTCAAGCTGCGCTACATCGCCAGGCTCTACGCCAAGGAAATCGTGCTGAAGAGCTTTCCCGGCGCGCCCCCGGAGCAGCTTCTCGAGCGGCTGCTCGAGCTTGCGCTCTATACGGAGGAGAATCTGAGGTAGCCGCCGACGCAGAACCCCGTCTCGAATGCGGACCTATGACATTCGTTAGACGTCGTCATTCTGAAACCAACTCTATGTCTTGGGAATTCGCGCGCCTGGCTCACGCGTCTTGATCATCCGGCTATCGAAGGGGAACCTGGTAACGCTCACGATCGCAAACCGGGCCACGTCGGGATGCAAGGGATTGACGAGCCAGTTTCCGGATTTCGGCACAACGGCACTCGGCACACCGAGCAGCACGGCGCGATGCTGTTCCAACCACGCATCGCCGATCGCGCGTGTTTTCGCGATGTCCTCCGACCACCCGCCCTCAACGAGCGAGTCGCTGACCGACTCGCGCGGAATGCCCTCCGGCACATCGATTTCCAACAGTTGATAGTGGCTCGGAAGCCCCCTGAACGAATTGATCTCCAGGTGGACGAGCGCCTCCAATACCGCGAGCGCAGGGTGTTCGGCCGTATAAACGATGGGACGGCCCGGTGAATGCCACCTCCCCCCTGCGCGCAAGCCACCGCGACCCGAGAGGTCGGCGTGATTGCTGACACGCCAGAGTTTCAAGGCAGCCGTCCTCTGACCTAGGCGAAATACCCTTCATCGATGCGAGTCAGCAGTTCCTCGACGAGGCGCGCGCCTGCTTCGGTCCGCACCATCGCCAGTGCACTCGCGTTGCCCAACTGCTTCTTGGGAGCGGCCAGCCATTCGAGCGCCTTGGCATGTTCGCCGAATGCGATATCGGCGATTGCAACGATACGCGCCAATCGCAGCGCGCGGTCGGACTCTTCGACGGTCAGACGCTCGCCCTTCGCGATCCGGTGCGACAGCGTTCGCGCGGGAATGATGAACGCCAGATCATCCGGCCGCATGCCGACAGATGCCAAGTGCTTCAGCACCTGGGGTGACAGGCCATTACGAACCGTTGCCGCCAGGGCAACTTCCGACTTCGGCGCCACTCTAAGCTTGAGCAGCCCGGCAATGCGTGCAAGCAACAGCCGCCCGCTTGCCACCGCCGGCTCCGCTCGAAATTCCAGTACCGCAGACATGGGGCACCTCGCAAAGTATAGCAATATGCCGGCATTGTATCGGCATATTGCCGTACCCGCAATCCCTCCTTGGAGTCACGCCGGTATCGGCCGAACGGCTCGATCCACGCTCGTGCCCCGCTGCGGCCTGGCGAATTCGGCTTGGACCGTTCGTCGGCCAGGCACGCCCGCGCCTGCGCACGACCCGAAGTCGGGCCTTGGGGTCAGGATCGAGAGCACGATCCCATGCACCGTCCAACGACCCGCTACCCGCCAATCCGCCTTCCCTATCTGCAAATTGAAAGTCAAGCCTTCAATTTGCAGACCCGCCTTATCCCGAGGGCGATCGAGCCCGAAGTGGTGGCCGCGCTGCGGCGGGCACCCGTGGTGGCGATCCCGGGGCGGCGCCAGTGCGGGAAATCGACGCTGGCGCACCAGATCGCCGGCCGCCGGGGCGACGCCTTGTATCTGGACCTGGAAAGGCCCTCGGAACGGCAGCGCTTCTCCGAGCCGGAGTTTTTCCTCGCAGGCCACCGCAACCGCTTGGGGTGCCTGGATGAAATCCAGCGCGCACCGGAGCCTTTCCCGGTGTTGCGCAGCCTGGGAACCTGGTGTGATCAGGCCGCGAAGGAAGCCTGAATCACGCTGCCCTGCGCTCTCCGCTTCCGAAAGGCATGAATCCCGCCTTGACCGCGTCCAGTATCACCAGCTCTACGACAGAACCGTCTTCCGCGTAGCTCACACTCACGTTCCAGTCCTGCGAAACCTCGCGCACGACGGGCTTATCGCTCAGACGGATTTCCAGACTGTCGTCCTGCGGGTAATAGGTCGTTCTCATGACCCGGACTCCCAAGAAGAATGGTGCATCACCGTCTTGACTACCACAGCCTTCTCCAGCACAACCACCGCACAAAGTGAGTTATCGGCACGCTCAGGATAGTGCTTGGCTATCCACAGGTGCGTTTCGTCCTTGTGCCGCACCTCGCCGGTCTCGGGCAAATCAAGCAGCAACACTTCGCTGATGTCACGCATGGCCATGCGACCGCGCGCATGGTCCGTAAGGATCACCGACTTTCCGTAACGGACGGTCGCTGAACATCTCTGGTTATCGTACTACGCCCGTAGGTATCACAATCGCGTCGTCCGCTCGGCCGGCACATCCGAATGGAAGAATCGCCGCAGGGCGGATGCCGCTACGCGCGGGATCGCCAAGCAGATCGATCCGCGGCAGATCGGCGCACGCGACAGCCGCGAAGGCAGGCTCGCCGCCTCCGGTCCATGCCGTTCGCGGCTGTACCGGCGCCCCGCTTGCCCGCCGCTGTCGCCGCTCATCCGGTCTTGTCCATGAAATTCGAGCGTCTCATGCTCGATTTTCATGCTGCCATCCCGCCATGCCCATGATACGGCGCGCTTGACTGCTTTCGCGCGTTCGCGCCGCTTTGCGCCGCAGCCGCGTGATGGCGCTCGTCGGCCCGCGTCAATGCGGCAAGACCGCGCTCGCGCGCTTCGCCTCCGCGTATAATCCGCACTCGACCGTCCGCTCGGCGGCCGCACTCGCCTCAGCCTACCCGCCCCGGTAGCTCAGTGGATAGAGCAGCCCCCTCCTAAGGGGCAGGTCGGACGTTCGATTCGCCTCCGGGGCGTGGCGACGCTGGGGCCCGAATGCTCGACGCGATTTCCTTTCGATGAGGCGTATCGCACCATGGCAAGAGTCGCGCTGATCACCGGCATCACCGGGCAGGACGGCGCCTACCTGTCGCAGCTCTTGCTGAAGGAGGGATACGCCGTTCTCGGTGCCCGGCGCAGGCAAGACGCGTCCGATACCTGGCGTCTCGCCCAACTGGGCATCGAGCGCGACATCGAATTCGTCGAGTTGGACCTTCTCGATACGCCCGGAATCGAACGGACCGTGGAGCGATACCAGCCGGATGAGATCTACAACCTCGGCGGCCTGAGCTCGGTCCAGCATTCCTTCGACCGGCCGCTGTCGATCATCGACACGAACGGCTTGGGTACGGTCAGGTTGCTCGAGGCGGTTCGTGTGCACAAGCAGGGCGCGCGCTACTGCCAGGCGAGCTCATCGGAAATTTTTGGCGCAGCGGACGACGTCCCGCTCGACGAAGGGAGTCCGCTGCGTCGCGCCAACCCATACGGAGTCTCCAAGGCGCTCGCGCATTCGATGACCGGCATCTACCGGTCTTCGCACGGCATGCATGCATCGAACGCAATCCTGTTCAATCACGAGTCCCCGCTGCGGGGCCTCGAATTCGTGACCCGGAAAGTGACCGCCACCCTGGCACAGATGGCACGAGACATCATCCCGGGCCCGCTCGTCCTCGGCAATCTCGACGCGCGCCGGGATTGGGGGTTCGCGGGCGACTATGTACGGGGAATGTGGCTGATGGTCCAGCGCGAGGATGCTGCAGACTTTGTTCTGGCGACCGGAGCGCTGCATAGCGTGCGCGAATTCGTGGCTGCAAGCGCCGCCTTCCTCGGATACGATGTCGTGTGGGAGGGAAAGGCCGAGCACGAAGTCGGACGGGATTCCGCCACCGGCAAGCTTCTCGTGGCGGTAAGCGCCGAGTTCTACCGACCGATCGATGGCTACGCGCCCGTCGGCAACGCAGCGCTCGCAAGGCAGTCGCTCGGCTGGGCGTCCAGCGTGTCTTTTCAGGAGCTGGTCGCCATGATGACCTCGGCAGACTATGATCGGGCAGCGAACGGGCCGATCCACTTCTAATCCACAGGAATTACGCAGACGTCCATGCCCAAGACAGCCTTGATCACCGGCATCACCGGCCAGGATGGAGCATACCTGGCGGAGTTCCTGCTCGAGAAGGGCTACGTGGTCCACGGCATCCGGCGGCGCGCGTCGCTTTTCAACACCGGGCGCATCGACCACCTCTACCGGGACCCGCACGAGCCCGACGTGCGCTTCACGCTGCACTACGGCGACCTAGGCGACTCCGCGAGCATCACCCGTGTGATCCAGCAGATTCGTCCGGACGAGATCTACAACCTGGGCGCGCAAAGCCACGTCGCGGTATCGTTCGAGCAACCCGAATACACCGGCAACGTGGACGGGCTGGGGGCCCTGAGGATTCTGGAGGCAATCCGGATCCTCGGCCTGGACAGGACGACGCGTTTTTATCAGGCCTCGAGCTCCGAGCTGTTCGGCCAGGTGCGCGAGACCCCGCAGCGCGAATCGACCCCGTTCCATCCGCGCTCCCCGTACGCGGTGGCGAAGCTCTATGCGTACTGGATCACGGTGAATTTCCGCGAGGCCTACGGCATCTACGCCTGCAACGGCATCCTCTTCAACCACGAGTCCCCGCGGCGCGGGGAGACGTTCGTAACCCGAAAAATCACCCGGGCGTTGGCGAGGATCAAGCTCGATCTACAGGACCGCCTCTACGTCGGCAACCTGTCCGCCAAGCGGGACTGGGGACACGCGCGGGACTACGTCGAGATGCAGTGGTTGATGCTGCAACAGGACCAACCCGAGGATTTCGTGATCGCCACGGGCGTGCAGCATTCCGTGCGCGAGTTCGTCGAAGCCGCCGCGAGGCGGCTGGATATCTCGATTACCTGGAAGGGTTCGGGGCTGGAGGAGAAGGGCTACGACCAGAAAGGCCGCTGCATCGTCGCGATCGATCCGCGCTACTTCCGCCCCGCCGAGGTAGACGCGCTGCTCGGCGATGCAACTAAGGCACGCCTCAAGCTCGGCTGGACGCCGCGAACCTCGTTCGAGGAGCTGGTGGCCGAGATGGTCGATCACGACCTCGAGGCCGCGCGGCGCGACACAATCATCCGGAGCAGTGGCTACAAGATCCCCGAACCGCGCGAATAGCCGCCGCGCCCGATTCGCGACCCGTCCGCGTATAATTCGCGCTTCGTCGACTGCCGGCGATCCATCCCGGCTCGCGATGCCCCGCCCCGGTAGCTCAGTGGATAGAGCAGCCCCCTCCTAAGGGGCAGGTCGGACGTTCGATTCGTCTCCGGGGCGCCATGATGCCTAGGCCGAAACGCCCGACACCCTCCTGTTCCCGGCCAAGCGCGCATGACCGAACGTTGGCGTAGGCCGCCCTCACCACGCTCCCCTACGCTTCAGAGCGCCGCGGGTGCGCCGCATCAGCTTCTCCAGGAATACATGCGGTGCGGGCAGGGGGAATTCTTCCAAATTCAGGCGCAGGTCTCTATAGGCCAGCCACAGGCCGTAGAGCCGCGGATTACGAACGCGCAGCAGAAACGTCTTCACGAGTGCGCGAGCCGTGAATTCGCCCGGAAGACCAAAGAGGGCGCTTGCAAGGGCGAGGTATTCTTCGGCGAATTCAGCCTCGCCTGCTTCGCGGAATGCATCCCTGATCAAATTCACGGACCGTTCGACGCCGTGCTCGGAACAGAGCTTGACGAATTCGAGCGGGCGGTTCGCTCCCACCATGCCCCGCAGCATCTGGCTCAAATCCTGGCTCGCGATATTGAGTATCTGATCTCCCATCGAAGGAACGCCCACCCGCAGCCCTCTCCAATCGAAAAACCTCGCGCACTCGAGGAGCCGCTCATTCGGCAGCAGCCGTGCAAGCGCCTGCGGAACGACGTGATGGTGCACTTCGACGCGGGCGGTTTCCCCGTCGTGAAACAGCGCGGCGCCATGCGGATCGCCGCCTTCGTCGTTCGAAGTCCGAATCCGGTAACCGTCGGCTTTGAGGGCATTGTTCGTCGCTTCCAGAGCGGCATCCGGAACCCAGAGGTCCAGGTCGAACATCATCCGCATGGTCGACCACTTCGACCCCTCGATCAGCCGCGCCGCGCCCTTCAGCCACACCGGCTCGATCCCGGCATGGTTCAGCGTGCGCGAGACCCGCTCGATCTGGCCGGTGAGCGCGGCATTGCGCTCGGCGTTCAGCAGATAGAGCTGTTCGAGCGCGGTGCGCGCCTCGGGCGGCACCAGATCGAGCAACTGCTTCTCCTCCAGGCACGGCGAGACGAACGGCGCGATGAGATGGGCGCTTGCCGCGGCAATCACCATTTCCCAGCTGAGCGGCCTGGGCACGTCCGCGATGATCTGCTCCCGGGCCGAGAACGGCGACACGAGCCTGCACATCCAGAGGAAGTGATTCAGACGGTTCATGATCGGGCGGCTCCGGAAATCCATCGACCGGACAAGCACTTAGCTCAAGCTACGCGACATGCGGCCCGCCTCACTACAAAAAAAGGAAGAAAGCCCTCTTGCCCGTCGAAAATCGGCCGTTAAGGAGTTCATAAGGGCAAGTTCGCTGAAAGGCGGACACGCAAAGCTACCGACCTGAAGGCTCGAATGAGCGCAAGGTGGCGGGGCTGCCGGTTCAGCGAACCGTCATACCTCCGTTCGGCAGCCCCAGCGCAAGGCCCTTGTGATTCGAATGGCATCGACAAGGGATACGAACATGGGTCACGCCAGACTTGCCGCACCGAAGCCCACGGGTTGGGCAGGAATCTTTCGCAACTGCACGATGTTTGCGTCGCTCTTCGCTGTGGCTTCACTCACGGGCTGCGTCGCCACCGGGCCGATGACCCTTACCAAGGATGCCGACCGGCAGCTCGCCTGCGTCGCCGTGCAGTGGACGCCGAAGGAGCAGATCGCCGGATATTGCGGGCGCGACAACGTGTACGGCCTGCCCAACCAGGCGTGCCTGGTGGACGGATACATGATCATCTCCAGAAAGCCGACGAACTGGAACGACGAGGCTGCGATGGTTTCGCTCGGCCACGAGCTGTACCACGCCCTCGGGGCAAGGCACGACTGACTCCCGACTCCCCTCCTGCGCGAAGCGTAGGAGGGGTGGCGCGCAGCGCCGGGGTGGTCAGCCATTTTCCTCTCCTCCCCGCCTCTCCACCGAATACGCCACCCACCCCATCGCGAGCAGCACCACGAACGTGAGCGCGTTCGCTGGGATCTGCAGATTGAAATCCACCCAACTGTGGATCATGAGCGAGATGATGCCCATGGTCACCCCGAAAGCGACACCCCGGGCAAGCGGATCGCGTCGTTCGCTCTGGGTCTTCAGTGCGATCCGCAAGGTCGACAGCACGAGCAATCCCAGCAGCGCGAGCCCCACCATTCCTGATTCCACCGCGAACTGCACGTAATCGTTGTGCACGAAGTCGAAAAAGCTCACCACCTCCTGCGACCGATATCTGGGAAACACGACGTAGAAGGTTCCCCCGCCACTGCCCACCCACGGATAGGTGCGTACCAATGGGATCGCGTATAGGAATGGCTCGGCCCGCTCCTCGACGGACTGCTCCCCCCTCGCGTCGCTTTTCATGATCGACGTGTTCTCGATTCGCTGAACGACCTTTTCCACGCCGAACCAGGCGCCTACGATGAAAATGTCGATCAGGATCAGACTCACGAGCAGCACTATCGTCTGGCGCGTCGCATGCCGGGAGAGAAGAAGCCCGAGCACCCCCGCCACGAACACGCTCACGAAGAACGCCGAATTGCCCATCCGCGAGCGCGTCATGACCAGCGCGATCACCATCACCACCAGCGTCAGCCGCAGCAGGATCTTCGGGCTCAGCACCCAGGCGACCCAATCGCGAAAGCGCTGGCGCCAGGTGCGGATCCCCGTGCCACGCAGCGTCGCGATCATGGCGCCTATCCCGACCGCAAGCGTCATCTCGAGGTATCCGGCCAGATGATTGCGGTTGATGAACGTTCCCACCGTGTACTCGCGGTGGAGATACATCGAGTGGAATACTCCGAAGTTCGCGCCCGCCAAGTGCATGAAGCTCGCATAGACGGCCTGCAGCAGGCCCGAGCCGACGAGCACGAACATCAGGGCCTT
>ORJL011856743.1_pt1 | contig 11377 bp, 11 predicted proteins | sample 1779941 | NCBI WGS metagenome assembly ORJL01 (sample SAMEA104232317, study PRJEB22302) | groundwater metagenome | biome: forest; feature: aquifer; material: groundwater | place: USA | collected 2011-08-07 | depth 5.8 m | reverse complement strand
CCGAAGGGGGAACAGGACCGCGCGGCGCGCGCATTGCCGATGTATCCGGCGATCGCAACAGCATAAGAGGAGGCATTCTACGCGAGGGGACAGACGTTCCCTCGCTTTCTTTTGGAATAGCACCTGTCGCACAATATACCTTTTGCGACATAGCTATATCTGATGGATGCTAGAGCGCCGAAACCAGCGATTTCGCAATCTCTATCGCTTTCTTTAATAAGTCGCCGAGGAATGCGCTTGCGCGCGCTATGAACGTATCCGAATTGAAATATGATGTCTTGTCCTCTATCCAACTCTTTGTACTTTCTATCGAGTTGATGGATGTGAATCCGGTTTCCTGCTGGATCACGTTTTTCACTCCCCCGATGGAATTTTCGATTCTGGGGGCAAAGGAGCCCATCTTGGCCTGAACCTGGTCCTTGAGGCCCTCCAGTAGCTCAAAAAGGCCTGTTGCGGGTCCCGGGAGGACGTTTCCGACCTCCGGTAGGTCGATACTTACCTCGGCAAGTCCCGTAGCGGGTGTAACGAGGAAAACGACCGCAAGGAGTAGTGAATAGAACATTGTCATATTATTTGCATCCGGCGTCCCGCGCTTTCGGTGTTTGAAAAAGAGAAGGAAGATAATCGGTCGGATCGATGGTGATACCGACAGGCACGACGCCCGCCGCGGGCGGAATCGACTTGTATTGCACGCTCGGAGCCCAGAATACAGTCAGATGGAGATGGGCGCCCTTCGAATAGCCGGTATTGCCGATATAGCCGATGGTCTGTCCTTTTTCAACGGTATCCCCTTCCTTCACGCTTTGGCGGGAAAGGTGCCCGTAGAGCGTCATGAGATTGTTCTCGTGCTTCACGACGATATATTTTCCGTACTGGTATTTATTCCAGCGCGAGATGCCGCGGTCATTGTTGCCGACCTTCATCACGGTTCCGCCTTCGACTGCGAGCACGGGCGTTCCTATGGGACCGCCGAAATCGACGCCATTGTGGGTCTTCGTCCTATACAAGGTCATCGCCGCCTTGGTTTGTCCGTAACACTGTGTCACATAGCGGTCTTCCACCGGGAACCCAATCACGCCTGAACGCACGAGCGGCAGGAGCGTGGGGTCGAAGGTCGAACGCAGCTGGTGTTCGATTTGTTCCATCACGACGTTTATCTCTTCCTGTTTGCGGTCGAGTTCGGCAATCTGCTCCTCGTAGTAGCGCTCTTGGTTCTTGGTGACGCTGAGTAGTTTCTGTTTTTCGTTTTTTTGATCCGCGGCAATCTGCTGAAGGTTCGTGAGATTCGATTTTTGCACTTCCCTACTCACCTTCTTCTGTTTCGCATCGGCAATTTTTCCCGTGTAGTCCGTCTGGAGTGAGCGCATCTCTTCGATACTGCTTGACAAAGAATCGTTTAATGTTCTTATATTCTGCATTGCGGAAACGGTATCGCTGAGGCTCTTGCTCTTCAGGAGCCGAGCCATGAGCGTTTCCTGTTCGTTCTGCTGCAGTTCGGTGAAGAGCTTCCCGATGACTTCGCGCTGGCGCACGATGCGTTCGTCCATCGTGTCGATTTCGTTCGCGAGCGAGGAAATCTCGTAGCCGAGCTTCTCGATAGTGACAGTGTTCGCCTTGATGGAGAGACCGAGCTGGTTGATGTTCGTGTTGTAGGTCTGGATGTCCTTTGTGATGGAATTACTCGAATCATTCACCGCCTTCAGCGTTTTTTCGAGTGCCTCACGCTCCGCCTGTATACGCTGAAGTTCCGCGCTTTTCTCCTCGATATTTTTCTGGAGCGTGTTCATGGCACCTCCCGCACTCTGTGCGACGAGACGGCCGAGCGCGTCAAAGGCGCCGTAAGAAGTCCGTACGGACGAGGCGATGAGCGCGAGGAATACGAGTGTTACGGATGCGGTGCGGAGCATAGGGTCGTTATTGTTTGAGCGCACGTGCGATGCGGGCTATTGCTTCCTTTTTGCCGAGCGCCGCAAGGAGTTCGATCGGTCCCGGAGATGTTTCCTGTCCCGAAAGGGCGACGCGAAGAGGCCAGAGGACCTCCCCTCTCCCCTCTTTTTCCGCATACGCCATGATGGCCGCCGAAGCATCGGTTTCCTTTTCTATCATCAGCCGTGCAGCTTCCAGATGTTTCCGGGCGGCGTCCGCCGACGAATTTTTCCATACGAGAAGCGATGCGGGATATTCGGGGAGTGAGAAGATGAAGCGGGCGGCGTTCTGGAATTCCGAGAGACTCTTCAGACGCTCCTTTACGAGTTTGCTTCCCCGGCCGAGCCGCTCTTCATCCGTTTTCCACTCCGCGGGAATGAAAGGTTCGAGATGTGTGCGGAGTTCTTCCGGCGGAAGCGCACGGATATGCATGGCGTTCAGCCACTCGAGTTTTTCGGGATTATAAATCGCTCCTGCCTTCTGCACGCGGCGTATCGTGAATTCATTCACCAGTTCGCCGATCATGAGCACCTCGCGGTCTTCGGACGGATGCCACCCGAGGAGCGAAAGGAAATTGATGATGGCACTCGGGAGATATCCTTTCTTTTCGTATTCGTCGAGTGAGGTGGTAAGGAATCGTTTTGAAAGTTTTTTCTTGTCGGGTCCCAGAATGAGCGGGAGATGTGCGAATACAGGTACGGCGAGTCCGAGCGCTTCCGCTATCAGGATCTGCCGCGGCGTATTGGAGAGATGCTCCTCTCCGCGTATCACGTGGGAGATGCGCATATCGGCATCGTCCACGACGACGGCGAAATTATAGAGCGGTTCGCGGAGACCCTTCGCGATGATGACATCGCCGAAGAGCTTGGTGTGAAATGAAACTTTTCCGCGGATCATGTCCGTGAAGGTCACCTCGCGTTCCGGCATGCGGAAGCGTATGACCGCGGGTTCGCTTGTGGCGCGCTTCGCCGCTTCTTCGGGAGGGATGGCACGGCACTTGCCGCTGTATTTCGGAATGATGCCGGCGGCGAGCTGCGCCTGGGATTCCCCATCCAGCTCTTCCGCGGAACAGAAACAATAATAAGCCTTCTTTTCCGCAAAGAGGGCTTTCAGATGTTTTTCATAGAGGTCGATGCGGTCGCTTTGGCGGACCGGCGGTTCATCCCATGTGATGCCGAGCCATTCGAGTCCGCGGAGGATGTCCTCCTCGAATCTTTTTTGCGATCGTTCCTTGTCGGTATCCTCGATGCGCAAGAGGAATTTCCCGCCTTCATGACGGGCGAAAAGCCAGTTGAAAAGCGCGGTTCTTACGCCTCCAAAATGCAAAAAACCGGTCGGAGACGGCGCAAATCGCACTCGTACGTCCATGAGCTCATAATACCCCAAAACGGAGGTTCCGTCACCCTTTTACCGCTTCCCGTATGATGCGGGCGATACGTTCCGCCGCATCAGGTTTCGAAAAAGACCGCGCGCTGGTGCGCATCTTCGTGAGCGTTTCCTGGTTATTTAAAATAGTGTGTATCTGCGAAAGCACGAGGTTGGGGGTAAGGTTCGATTCCTCGATGACCGCAGCCGCTCCGTTTTTCGAATAGGCATAGGCGTTTGCTCTCTGGTGGTCCCCTGCCGCATCGCTAAGGGGGATGAGGATGGCCGGTTTTCCCGCCGCAGCAATTTCAAAAATAGCTCCGGACCCCGCGCGCGAGATGACGAGGTCGGCCGCATCCAGCGCATCACGCATCTGCGCTCCCGTAAAATACGGGGCGATTCTGAATTGTCCCGCATATGCGGCGCCCAGCGTGCGGACGGCCGATTGCGAAAGAAGGCGTGCCTGTTCGAAATTCGCGCCGCCAGTCTGCATATAGAGTTGCACCTCGGGAAGAATGAGTTCCGCCTGTTCCAGTATGAAGGTATTGATACGCTGGGACCCCTGGGACCCTCCGAGCACGAGTGCGAGGGGTTTCTGCGGGTCGAACTGCAGATCACTCTTTATGGAGCGGTTTGCACCGTACGCACCGAGGAAAAGTTCGCGGACGGGGTTACCCACCATTTCCGTATGAGCGGGCGCGAATGCGGCGGAGGCGTCGTCGAACGCCGTGAGTATGAGGCGCGCGAATTTCGCGGAGATGCGGTTCGTGAGTCCCGGCACGGCGTCGGATTCGTGCACGATGACGGGAATGCGGTACCACCGTGCGGCGAGTACGACCGCAAGGGCGCCCGGTCCGCCCTTCGAGAAGACGACATCAGGCATGACGAAATAAAGTTTTACGATGGCCTGGAGAATACTCCAGAAGAATTTAGGCACGTCTATCAGATTGCCGATATCGAAGTAGCGGCGGAGTTTGCTCGAGGCGATGCGGTACTGGCGTATCTCGCGCATTTCGAATTCCTCGGCGAGCGGATGCTTCGGACCGAAATACGAAATAATGCATTCCTCTCCTTTCGGTGTCTGCTTCTTCAATGCATCGGCAATCGAAATGAGCGGATAGAGATGCCCTCCGCTTCCTCCTCCCGCGAATGTAATGCGCATGGCCATGGGTTATCTGCGATACTTGGATATGTTAGCAACGATACCGGCCATGGTCAAAAAAATCGCAAGCGATGTGCCTCCATAGCTTATGAACGGGAGCGGTACGCCGGTCATCGGGAACACGCCCGTATTCGCGCCGATATTCACGAATGTCTGGATGCCGACGATGGTGACGAAACTCGTGACGAAGAGCCGTCCGAACATATCGGAAGTCCTTCGCGCGATCTTCAGTCCTCGCCAGATGAGCGTGAGAAAGAAAAGAAGGAGCGTGACCGATCCCACGAAGCCGAATTCTTCCGCGATGACGGGGAATATGGAATCTCCCATCTGTTCGGGGAGGCTCGATTTGACGACCGAGCGGCCGAATCCCACGCCGAAGAGGCCGCCCGAACCGATCGCCTGCTTCGCAAGCTCCACCTGGTACCCCGAATCCTTGGTGTCGGCAGTTTCCGGGTTGAGGAACGTTCTGATACGTTCGATGCGGTATTCCGCTGAGGACGAGGTGAGGGTTATGAATACGGTAGCGGAAAGGCATATGAACAGCATGGCGATGGCGATAAGGCGTATTTTTGCCCCCGAGGTGAAGTAGATGATAATCGAAGTTACGAAAATGAGTCCTGCAGTCGTCGTAGCGGGTTGTGCGAGGAGGAGTGCGAGAACGAGACCGAGCAGCAGAAGGAAGGGAATGAGACCGTCGAGTACCCTTTTCATCCGCTCCTGTCCGCCGCTTATCCACGCGGCGACATAGAGGAAGAACGCGAGCTTCATGATTTCTCCGGGTTGGAACGTGAAGAATCCGAAATCGAGCCAGCGGCTCCCTCCTTTATGAGTGTCGACAAGCGGCGTGAAAATGAGGAGCAGGAGGATGATGGCTCCGACGAGGATGAAAAAAGAATATTTTTCCCACACGCGGTAATAAACGGAAAGCCCCAGCAGGAAGAGGACGATGCCGGGGATGAGCCCGTTCGTAATCTGGTGCATCAGGTAGTAGGTACTGTTGCCGGCATCCCTGATACTCTCCCCTGCCGATGCGCTTGCGAGTGCGACGAGTCCGAAGATAACGATGACACCGAGCAGGGCGATGAACACGAAATCGGGCGATGCGCTTTTCTTCGGTTGAGCGAGCTTCATTCGTTCGGTTTTTTCCGGAGTATCATGCCCGCGCGGAGCGGCGTGTAGCGATCGTCGGAGAGGACGCGCGTACCGTTTATAAATACCGTTTTCGGCTTATTGCCGGCGAGTATTGCGAGGTCCGCATAATACCCCTCCTTCACGAATCCTCGTTTCGCGATGCCGTACTTCTTTGCGGGGAGTCCTGTCATCTTATGGACTGCGGTCTCGACGGTCATGAGTTTCGATTCGGATGCGAGTGCGAGAAACGAAGGGAAGGTCGCGGTGCTCTGGATGGGTTTGAATTCCTTTTTCCCGAAGCTCGCGCTGTTTGAGGAGATGATGGAGTTCGGATGGGCGAGGAACGAGGAAAGGAGCGCGGTATCCACCGTCTTCGCCGAAACCGTCGCGCGGAGCGCCGTCATGTCCATAAGGGAAAGGAGCGCTTCTTCGAAGTGCTGTTCATTCCGTATTGCGTATTCCCGCACGGAAACGCCCTCGAGGAACTTGAGCGCCGCATCGGGTACGTGGGTTATGACGATATCCCGCATGGGGAGTTTCTTGAAATGTTCGAAAAGACGCGGACGCAGTACCGTGAGTTTCAGATGCTCGCGCATGGTTTCGAGATACGCCGCATGGAACCACTCCGGCAGGAGCTCATACATGAGCATCGGTACCGAATCGAACGGATGCACATCGAAGTGGATATGGTGGCGGGACGAAGCGCGTCCGATGAGCTCGACCGCTTCGGCGTAACGCGCCGCATACGGTTCGAGGGGCTGCAGGTGGCTTATCTCAATATTCGCATTTTCCTCCTCTGCGAGTTCAAGCGTTTCCTTCAGTGCTTCGACGATTCCCTCCCGCGAATCGCGGAGATGGACTGCCTGGACACCGCCGTACCGCGCGACGACTCCGAAGAGTTCGCGGAGTTCGTGGAACGGCGTCTTCTTTGCGTGGATGTGTTCGAGTCCCACGGAGAGTCCGAATGCACCCTCCTTCATCGCAGCGGTGAGTGTCTTCCTGAAAGCGATGAGTTCTCCCTCACTCAAGTCACGGAAAGAGTTCTTGGTGAATCCGCGGCGGATGGTCGTGTGCCCCGCGAGCATGCCGAAGTTCACACCCACTCCCCTTGTCTCGAGGATTGCGAGGAATTCGCGTACGGAACGCCACCCGATGTTCTCGCGGTGCTCGTTACCCCACTCTCGGACCGCCTCGAGCGTTCCGCCGACGAGCGGTGCGAGTGATACGCCGCAATTGCCGCCGATCGTCGTCGTCACTCCCTGCCGCACGAAATCCTCCTGGAAAGGCTCGTAGAGGAGGGACATATGGTGATCCGAATGGGTGGTGATGTCGATGAATCCGGGCGTCACGATGCAACCCGTCGCGTCGATTACCTCGTCGGCGTTCTCGCGCGATACGGATGCCACTTTCGCGACATAAGGACCGCGGATCAGGATGTCCTGTGTCGTGGGCGGTGTGCCGCTTCCGTCATATACCAGCGCGTTTTTAATAAGCGTGGTCATTACACTCTTAATTGTACATTATCCGCGGGAGCGGGTGATGTGTATGGATCAGAGGAAACGGGCGAGGAAGAAGAGGGTGAGGCCGAATGCGGTCGTCACGATGGTCACGATCCAGAAGCGCATGGTGATCTGGCTCTCGGGCCATCCGAGCGCCTCGAAATGGTGATGGATAGGGGTCGAAAGGAATATCTTCTTCTTCCGGAATTTCTTACTGAGCATCTGTACGATGACCGAAAGCGATTCGAAAATGAGGATGGATCCGAAAAACGGAAGAAAGAGAGCGGTGTTCGTGAGCATCACCATGATGCCGAGCGTAATGCCGAGTGACATCGAGCCGGTGTCGCCCATGAAGAAGCGGGCCGGGTAGATGTTGTACCAGAGGAACGCAAGGAGCGCTCCCAGAATGACGGCATTCATGGCCGCGAGATCGAACCGGTGCGTGGCGAAGGAAATGATGGCGAGCGCACCGAATGCGAAGAAAAGCGTCCCGGCCGCGAGCCCGTCCAGTCCGTCCGTCTCGTTTGTCGAGAAGGCCGAAGCGATGACGACGAACATGAAGAACGGAATGTACCACCACCCCATCGCGATATTGCCGTAGAACGGAATGGAAAGCGTGTCCCATCCGAGACGGAAGTAGAACCACCATGCGCCGACGGCTGCGAGCACCGTGTAGAGGATGAGTTTCTGGTTGACACTGAGTCCCCCGCCGTGCGGTCCCTTGCCCATGATGCCGAAGAGATCGTCGAGGAGTCCTACGATAGCCGCAAAGAAAAGCGCGGCGAGCGGGAGATAGGTCTCGGCGCGGCTTATGAAATTGAAATAATCCGCAAACCCTCCGAAGAGCTGTTCGAGTATGAAGAAGAGTGCGGCAAGGCCGATGACCGTGCCCCAGATAATCACGCCTCCCATAGTCGGTGTATCCGCCTTCTTCTTATGGAATTGATAGAAAATCGGCGCACTCTTCTCGTCGCGGATGTTCGTCTTCTTGATGTTCAGGCGCTCGAGGAGGCGTACGACGAACGGCGTCACAATGAGCGCCGCCACGAACGCGATGGCGAAAAGGATGAGGATGCGGATTGCTTCGAAAATGACCATGTTAGTCGAATATATAGGCGCTGCGTATCCAGTCTATCAGTTTGTCTGTTTCCTTCACGCGGTCGCTGCTCCCCAGCATGATGAATGCGACTCGTTCGTTTCCGAATGAAAGGAAGGCGAGCAGATTTTGACGCGCTTCGGGCGAGGTTCCCGTCTTCCCGCCGAGGAAGCGCGCTTCGGCAGTAAGTGTGTTGATATTATAAACCGAGCGCACCACGGTGTCATTCGCCGGTTGTACGATGAAACTCTGGAGGCGTGTCCATCCGACGATGTCGGGATGTTTTTCGATGAGATACCGCGCGAGCTTCATGAGATCGCTCGCCGATGATTGGTTCAAATCAGAAAGTCCTGCCGCATCATGCATGATGGTCTGTGTCATGCCGAGCTTCTCCGCCTTGTTGTTCAGAAGATGTACGAACGCCTCGCGTCCGCCCATAGCCTCTTCGAACGCGCTTGCTGCGTCATTCGACGAAGTGAGGAGAAGGATCTTCAGAAGATCTTCGGAGGTGTACACTTCCCCGCTTTTGAAATCGCCTGCGAGACCTTCGGTATCGATGGCAGTCTGCGAAACCTGCACCTTTTTCTTCATTCCCATCTCTTCCGCGACGACGACGGCCGTCATGAGCTTCGTGAGCGATGCCATCGGCCATGTCTTATACGTCTGGTAGTTGAGGAACGGGAAACCGCTGTCGAGTGACTGGATAGCTACCGCTTCGGCATCCACCTTAGGGTCGAGGACATCCCATTTCCGCTTCGGGAGCGTGCGCGATTCCGGCTGTTGTCCGGACGCGGAAATCGTCCCGTCATTCGGATTCGGTTTGGTGGAAGTGCCGTTCGAAACTCCTTTCGCGTTTTCATTTCCTCCCTGCATGAGAGTGACGGCAACCGCACCTCCGACGAGCAATACTACGAATAAAACCTGTAATTTACGAGACATCTGGTTCCGGGGCGATGGGCCCTGATTCTTGCGTATTTTGGCTGTTTTCGGGGGGTAGGGGCGGAATGGGCGGGGTTTCGGTGCCGGGCTGCATTTGGGCCTCAAAATCGCGCAATATGGCCCTATAACGCTCGTACTCGGGCAGTCCGGCAATGGAATTAAGGCCCATATGGGTCAAAAACTGCTCCGTTACCCGGTAGTGGAACATAGTGCCTTTTTCGTCCCCGCGCTCCACGAGTCCGCGCATCACGAGGCTCCGAAGGGTAAAGCTCGAATTCACGCCGCGGATGTAGTCGATCGAGGAGCGTGGCATGGGACCGAGATACGCCACGAGCGAAAGCGTTTCGAGTGCGGCGGGCGTCAGCTGTTCGCGGAACTCGTCCTTCACGATCGTTTCGCCGATGTGTTTCAGCTCCGGCTTCGTGACGAGCTGCACTTTCTTCTCGCGCCTAAGGAGCATGAGTCCCCTGTCCGGATTTTCCGCGAGTGTCTTCTCCCACGCGGCGAGTTGGGTCACGGCTTCCTCTTCGGCGATATTCAGGAGTGAGGCGAGCTTCCCGATCTCGAGCGGTTCGCCGTAATAGAAGAGCAATGCTTCGAGTTGCGCAAAAATATTCATGATTCCTTGTTATTGTATTCTGGCGGTTTTGCTTTCGCAATCGTAATGGCGGCGAAGTGGCCGCCCTGTTCCACGTTCACGAGCTGTTGCTTGATGAGGTGGAGCACCGCGAGGAACATCACGACGAGTTCCCCCTTTCCCTTGCCGGCATGGAGTTCGCTGAAGTTCATAGGCGTGGCGGAAAGGCGTGCTACGATCTCCTGTATCTTTTCGCGGAGGTGCACGATTTGGTTCCGCACGGTTGCCTTCGGTTTGAAAAGCTCTTCGAGCGTGCCGACGACTTTCAGTACGGAGCCGAAAAGCATTTCGGGGGTCACTCCCTTAGGCGGATAGAAGAGAGGTTCGGTAGAATTAAGGAATTCTCGCGCGTAGAGCTTCGGCATGTCGCTCCAGAGCGATCGGACGTGTTCCTGCGTCCGCTTCAGCTCCTGGTAGAGTTTCAGGCGGTGTTCGAGGTCCTTTATTTCCGCCTCCTCTTCGGTGCTGAGTTCCAGCGACGGCAGAAGTGATTTCGATTTGATGAGGAGGAGCCGCGAAGCGATGACCAGGAAATCGGCGAGGAGTTCGGGAGGCGCGTCGAAGAGCGGCGAGTTCTCGTCCACCGCATCGCCGGGACCGAATGCGATCTTGAACTGCTCTAGATAGTCGAGGAAATCCGCAGTGACCGCTGCGAGCGCGACATCGCTTACGGGGAGCTTCTTTTCCTCGATGAGTTCGAGCAGTTTATCGAGCGGTCCCTGATAATATTCGAGTTTCAGCTGGTAATTCTGCATAAAAAACGCGTTCGCGCGCTGTGATACTATTAATGATATGTTGGATGTGCTGAAACTGCAATCGAAACCGCTCACACTCCTCCGTTTCGGCCTCGGACTCACCTTTCTCTATGCGGGCGCGCATGCCCTCACCTATGCGGATGGATGGCTTGAGTTCGTGCCGTCCTGGATAGGAGTTGTTCTCCCTCTCCGTTCATTCCTTTTTCTCCATTCCGTGGGGACGGTGGCACTCGGAGCCCTTCTTATTGCGAACATGAAGACACATTGGCTCTCGCTCATCGCCGCCCTCGATCTTTTCGCGATACTCGCATTCGCGGGGATAGACGAAATCACTTTCCGCGATTTCGGGCTTCTCATGGCGGCACTCGCGCTTTTTTTCGAATCGGGCGGCGTGGAGAAACTGCAACCGCATCGTGAAACAACAATCTCCGCGTAAGCGGAGATTTCGTTTATCCGTGCCGGATGACTACCACATCGCCGTCCTGTATTACATATTCCTTCCCTTCGAGTTTCAGCCATCCTTTCTGTTTTGCCTGGTTCCATCCGCCGGCTTCCACGAGTCTCTGGTAGGCTACCACTTCCGCGCGGATGAATTTATGCTCGAAATCGGTGTGGATGGTTCCGGCCGCCTGCGGCGCCTTCCAGCCGCGGACGATGGTCCATGCGCGCGTCTCATCCTCTCCGGTCGTGAGGAAACTGATAAGGTCGAGTATTTCGTACGCCTTCTTGATGAGGTCATCCAGATGTTCCGCGTTCGCGAGGTTCATGACGACGTAGCCGCCGCCCAGATCGGTGATGGCCTTCGTGAGCGCTTCCGGCACGTCGCCGGGCTCACCGTTCAGGAGGAATATCTGTTTTTTCGCCGTG
>ORJL011558720.1_pt1 | contig 11379 bp, 10 predicted proteins | sample 1779941 | NCBI WGS metagenome assembly ORJL01 (sample SAMEA104232317, study PRJEB22302) | groundwater metagenome | biome: forest; feature: aquifer; material: groundwater | place: USA | collected 2011-08-07 | depth 5.8 m | reverse complement strand
TGGCGAGCAGGGCGAGCACGGTCAGCGGGAACAATGCCGCGGGGGTGAGCTCCGGCCGCAGCCGGGGCCACGTCCGTGCGGTGAGCGCCACGAAGACCGCGGCGAGGGCGAGATTGTAGAGGACGGGACGCGGGCCCCCACACCGAGCCAATGCCGCGTCGCCCGTCTTTGCGCCACAGGTGAAAGTCGGAGCCGCCTGTGCGCAGCAACCCCCACCGCTCGGCCAGCGCGCTCAGCCGCGCCACATCCTCCGCCGAGTGATCGAAGTAATAGACTTCGAGCGCGTTCAAGCCCGCCTCCACCAACGCGGCCACGTGCGCCTCGCAACCCGACCGCACCGGGTGCGCCAGCGAAGCTACGCCGCCCGCATTGCGCACAAGGGTGATGGCTTGCTGCGGCGTCAGGGCGTATCGCGGCACAAACGCGGAGCGGCCAACGCCCAAATACAAATCGAACGCGTCTTGCGGAGTGCTGGCCCACTGCCCGGCGACCAGCGCGCGGGCAATGTGCAACCGTCCAATGGCCGCCACGCCCGACTGCGCTTGCACTTGCTCCATGCTCAACGGCACTCCGGCTTCATTCAGCCGCGACACAATGGCTTGCGCCCGTTGCAGTCGCCGCGCGCGTAGTTCGGCCAGCGCGGTTTGCAGTTCAGCCTGGCCGGGTTGAGCAAAATACCCCAGCACGTGCGCCTCGCCCGTCGGCCACTCGGCGTTGATTTCCACTCCGGCAATCGCCTTCACCCCCGCTGCCTGCGCCGGGGCCTCGGCCTCGGCGTAGCCTGACGTGGTATCGTGATCGGTGAGGGCCAGCACGCGCACGCCGCGCGCCGCCGCCTGCTCCACCACCCGCGCCGGAGTCCATCGCCCGTCCGATTCGGTGGTGTGTACATGAAGATCGACGCGTGAGATCACGATCGCCCGGTCCGTTGAATTGCTCTGCTGCCGTCACACGTCATGTTTATCCCCACTCTGTCCCCGCTCTATCCACAATTCATCGCCAAGTCGTCCACATCGTGTCCACACGAAAGAAAAAACTTCGCCGCCACGCAAGGTTTGGAATTGATAGGCTCAATCCATTTAAGGTCGGCGTATGCCTTCCGTTTGCTTGTCCGCACCGGCCACCGGCTGCCCCATATTTGGGAGGGCTGCGCCCGTGACAGGCACAGCCGCGGGAGTCAGCCCCTCGTCGCCCGGTCCCTGCCCCTCGGCCATCGGGCGGCATACACAGCGCGCACTGCGTCAGGGTTTAAGGATCGTGTTCCTTAAAACATCGAATCTTTTTAGAGAGTTGCAGCAAACACTATTGAAACAGACGGACGATCCTGATAGAATGCAGGTCGCCGTCGAGAAGAAATTTCAAATTCAAATTTATGCGAGTGGGTGGCTCGCGAGCTTTTCATCGCACTGCACCGCGATGCTTGAAAGCAACTAGAAGTTTATTGCAGCACCGATCGCAATGGCTTCTTTTTTCGTCTCCGGCGGCAGAGAATTTATCTGGAGTCATGCATGAAACCCGATCAAGTCTGGCAAGCCACGTTGGGAGAGTTGCAACTTCAACTCACCAAATCAACTTACGACACCTGGCTGCGCGACACGTCGCTCCTCTCTCACGAGGATGGCGCGTTTGTCGTGGGCGTAGAGAACGCCTACGCCAAAGACTGGCTGGAGAATCGTTTGTTGTCCACCGTCAAGCGCACGCTCACCGGCATCACGGGCCGCACCGCCGAAGTGCGCTTTGTGGTGTGGTCGCCCGAGGCGCCCGATCTCGAAGCGTCCGCGCCGTTGGTGGGCGCGCCGGCCGTCCCCGTTCGCATGGATGCGCCCGCTTCGCGGCTGAATCCTAAATACGACTTCACCACGTTTGTGGTGGGGCCGAGCAACCGGCTGGCCCACGCCGCCACGCTGGCCACTGCCGAGAACCCGGCGCGCGCTTACAACCCGCTGTTCCTTTACGGCGGCGTGGGGCTGGGCAAGACGCACCTGCTGCACGCCGTGGGCAACGCCTGCGCGGAGCGCGGGCTGGTGGTGCTCTATGTGTCCGCGGAGGAATTCACCAACGACCTCATCAATTCCATTCGCGCCCGCAACACCGAACTCTTCCGCGACAAGTATCGCACCATCGACGTGCTGCTGATCGACGACATTCAGTTCATCGCCGGCAAGGAAGCCACGCAGGAAGAATTCTTCCACACCTTCAACACCCTGCACGGCCAGAACAAGCAAATCGTCATTTCGTCCGACCGTTCGCCCAAGGCGTTGGTCACCCTGGAAGAGCGTCTGCGCTCGCGGTTTGAATGGGGCCTCACCGCCGACATTCAGCCGCCGGACTTTGAAACCCGCACCGCCATTCTGCGGGCCAAGGCCGAGGTCATGCGCCAGCCCGTGCCGCCCGAGGTCATCGAACTGATTGCGCGCCGGGTGCAAAGCAACATCCGCGAACTGGAGGGCGCGCTGAACCGCGTGTGCGCCTACGCCGACATCCTCGGGCAACCGCTCAATTTGGAAACCGCCGCCGGCGCCATTGCCGACCTGCTTCCCCGCCGGCACAGCCTCACCTCGGATCATATCGTCAGCATGGTGGCCTCCTATTATGCGCTCAGCGTTGACGATTTGTTGGGCCGCGACCGCACCCGCGAGGTGACGCTGCCCCGCCAGATGGCGATGTACCTCGTCCGCGAGGAGACCGACGCTTCGCTGCCGGAGATCGGGCAGATGCTCGGCGGGCGCGATCACACCACTATCATTCACGGCTGCGACAAAATCAGCAACCTCATCGAAACGGACGACGCTACCCGGCGGCAATTCTTAGCCATACGCGAGCGGCTGTATGCCGAGAGCGGGGTTCCGGCGTAGATTATCTTGTGCTGCCTCTTCAAAAAAGCGGCCATTTTCCGGATCGGAGCCGGGGCGTGGCGGCCTTGGTTTTACATAACGCCGCTCGCCGTGTGGATAAGTTGGGGAAAACTGTGGATAAGGCTCCCCTTTTGGGGACAGGTTCCCACCAAATTTCGCGGCCCGTTGCCAGAATCCCGCGCATCTGGCCCCTTGTGGCCTCTTTACCCCGGGGCTTGGGGCTTGTGGGGGAACCCCGTTTTGGTGCCTGTGCCCCTCCCCTCTCCCCACAATCGGCGCACAGCCTGGGTGTGGATCGAGCGCGCCCCCTAAATCGGTAGGGGCGGTTCGTTGCTCAACTGCAGGCCCACGTGTCCCCCCTTAAGCACGCAAAACATCTCTGTCCACTTTTCCCCAGGCTCTACTACGACTACTACTTAACATATATTCTAAAGAGCTTGATGATTCTTTCTTCCATCCACAGCCATCACCGCTTTGCTCTCTGCCTCACGACCTCGTAAAGCAACAACGACGCCGACGTGGCGACGTTGAGTGAATTGACACGACCCATCATGGGGATGCGCACGCATACGTGGGCACCCGCACGCCACAGCGGACTCAAGCCGGTGCTCTCCGCCCCCACGGTAATAGCCACCGGTCCGCGCAAGTCGGCCTCGGTGTAAAGCAAGGTTGCATCCGGGGAGGCGGCCACCACCGCGACGTGTTGCTGGCGCAGCCACAACAGCGCTTCTTCGCTGGAGGCGCGAGCCAGCGGAACGCTGAACAAAGTTCCCCGGCTGGGGCGCACCACGTTGGGGTTGCCCAGGTCAATGATGGGGTCGCATAATATCAGGCCGTCCACCCCGGCAGCATCCGCCGAGCGCAAAATGGCGCCGAGGTTTCCCGGCTTCTCCAGCGCCTCGGCCACGATAAAGAACGGCGCCGGGCCGGGGGCCAAGTCGGCGAGTTCATGTCTCACCATGGGCACCACGGCCAGCCAGCCATCCGGGTTTTCGCGATAAGCCAGCTTTTCAAACACCCGCCTATCCACCTCGATGAACTCCACACTGGCGCGGCGCAGCCGCTCCAGCAGCAAGGCGGGCTGTTGTGTGGCGAACAACTCCGGGCAATAGAACAGCGAGCGCGGCCTAAGGCCGCTCTCCACCGCAAGCGCCAGCTCGTCGTGGCCTTCCACCAGCATCAGCCCGTCGCTTTCGCGCTGGCGGCGCTCGCGCAGTTTGATAGCATGTTTGACTTTGGGGTTGTGTGGGCTGGTGATCATGCCGCCATTTTACGCTGAGTTTGCAAAAACCGAGCGGCTGCAGCAGAAGCCCGAAGAGACGTACAATACGCGCGATGCTTCCCATAAAGACAGAACAGACCAATTTGTTAAGACTGGCCAGAGACTACGCCGCCCGGCAAGCCGCCGCCCGCCCCTCGCTGCGCTGCGCCGTGCTCACCGGGTCGGTGGCCCGCGGCGAGCCGCCGCTGGGCGATGCCGTGGATTTGGACATTTTGATGGTGGACGATTCCGTTGTTGCGCCCCAGGCAGAGTTGGCGCGGCTGTCGGATTTTGTGTTTGTGGATGCGTTGATCGTGCCGCCAGCCGCATACGCCGACCGCAAGGCGGTTCGGGTGCATCATCACACGGGACCCATGATCAACAGCGCCCTGTTGTTGTACGACCCCCGTCATTACTTCGATATCCTGCAAGCCTCGGTCCGCGCGCCCTACAGCCGCGCCGATCATATTTACGCCCGCGCTCGCTCGGCGCACACGGCCGCCGTGGTCGCTTACGAGCCGCTGGTAGCCTATCGCGAAGACCCGGCGCCCGAGCCACTACCCATCGAGATGCTCATGGCCTTTCACGATACTCTGTATTTGGCCGCCTGTGCAGTGGTGCTGCTCACGGCCCAACCGGATTCTACCGGGCCGCGCAAAATGATGGTTCGCTTCGAGGGCGCGGCACGCCAATTGCGGCCGGAACTCTACGGGCGCTTCCTCGGCGCGCTGGGCGCTGCCGGCCTGGCCCCCGCCGAAGTGGAACCGTTGTTCGCCAATTGGCTGACCCAGTACAAAACAGCCAGTCGGCGGGGAACGACAAACCCCCTCATTCACCCCCTCAAACGCGGATATTACGAGCGCGGCATCCGCGCACTCATGGCCGAGGGGCACGCGATCAACACCCTTTGGCTCATGGAGCACACATTTGCCGCCTGTGTGCGCGATCTCAGCCCGATCCCCGCCGAATGGACTCGCTTCCTGCAAACCACCGGCAAAGCCTCCGGCGCGGAGTTCAGTCGCCGGGTGCAGGAAACCGAAGCGTTTTTGGCGCTGGTGGACGATACACTCGTGAGCTGGGCCAAACGCGAAAGCGTGGAGTGGTAATAAAAAACATTTCAATGCTATACTTCACGGCCATGACCCAGCGGCTGTACTATTCCGATTCCTACACGCGGAAGTTTGCGGCGCGGGTGATTGAGCAGTTGACGGTGGACGGGCAGCCGGCGGTGGTGTTGGATCAAACGTTCTTTTACCCGGCCTCCGGCGGGCAACCGGCGGACCGGGGAACCATCGGCGGCGTGCCGGTGCTGGACGTGATCGTTCGCGAGAGCGACAAAGCGGTGCTGCACTTGCTGGAGCGGCCGGCGGCCGAGGGCGAGGCGGCCTGCGAGCTGGATTGGGCGCGCCGCTTCGACGCCATGCAACAGCACACCGGGCAGCACATTCTCTCGCAGGCATTTTTGCGCGCGGCCAATGCCGCTACTATCAGCTTTCACCTCGGCGGCGACAGCGTGACCATTGACCTCGACGTTGAACCGGCGCGCCTGCCCCCGGCGGTGCTGGAGCGGGCCGAGGACATTGCCAACCGGGCTGTGACCGGCAACTTGCCGGTGCGGGCGTGGTTTCCGGCAGCGGACGAGTTGGCGAAGTTGCCCCTGCGCAAAACGCCCGACGTAGACGGCCCGTTGCGCGTGGTGGCCATTGGCGACTTTGACTTCAACGCCTGCGGCGGCACGCACGTGGCGGCCACCGGCGAGGTGGGGCTGATCAAAATCATCAAAACTGAAAAGCAGAAGAAGGCCACCCGCATCGAGTTCCGCTGCGGGGCGCGGGCATTGGCCGACTACAGCCGCAAGAGCGCATTGCTGAATCAACTCGCCGCCGATTTTTCGTGCGGCGTGCTGGAAGTGCCGCAAGCGGTGAGCAAATTGCGCGACGAGGCGCAAGCGGCGCGGAAGGATCTGCGGGCGGCGCGCGAAGCGGTGATGGATCACGAAGCGCAAATGCTGCTCGATTCGATCCCGGCAGTGGACGGGCGGCGGGTGATACGGCAAGCCTACCCGCAGCGCGATATGGCCGAACTGCGTGGGCTGGCGGCCCGCCTCGCAGCCGCGGCGGGCACTGTGGCCTTGTTGGGCGTGGCGGGCGAAAAAGCTCAGTTGGTGTTTGCCCGCGCCGACGATGTGCCACTGGATATGAAGGCGCTGCTGCTTCCGGCGCTGGCGGCGCTGGGCAGCGGGCGCGGCGGCGGCGATGCGCGCCTGGCCCAGGGCGGCGGAATGAGCGCGCCGTGGGAGGCTGTGGCGGCGGTGTTGCAGCAGGCGGAAAACGAGTTGCGCAAGTAACCGACAAGGCTATGCACAAAATCAACAGTTACATTTATATCGAAACAGCGTTTCCCGGCGTGACGGTGGGCGCCATCGTCACCCGGCAGGGCATCATCTGCGTGGACACGCCCACCCATTTGTCCGACGCGCAAAAGTGGCGCGAAAAGCTGGATCAGTTGTCGCCCAAGCCGATCCTCTACGTGATCAACACCGATCACCACAAAGACCGCATTGCCAGCAATCACTTCTTCAATGTGCCGGTGATTGCTCACGAGCAAACGGGCGAACGCCTGCGGCTGTACCCGGAACTGTTCAAGAGCGGCGGCACGGATGTAGGCTCGGGGTTCGAGTTGGCGAAGGAGTTGGCCGGGGTGCACATTGTGCCGCCCCAGCTTGTGTTCTCGCACGAGATGACTTTGCTGAAGGGTGACCGGGAAATCCTGATCACGCACAAGCCGGGCGCGGCTCCCGGCGCGGCCTGGGTCATTGTGCCGGAGGCCGGCGTAGTGTTCACCGGCGACACCGTGGTGGTAGGTACGCACCCGTTTCTGGCCGACGCCGACGTGCCCTTGTGGCTGGACTCGCTGGCCGAGTTGCGCCGCGCCAAGTTTGCCGCCAGGGCCATCGTGCCCGGCCGCGGAAAGCCGGTGGACAAAGAGGGCCTCAAGCCACAGACCAATTACCTCAAACTGACCCAGCGAAAAATGGATGCGCTGATCAAAAACAAGCGCCCCCGCGCCGACGTGGCCGCGCTGGCGGCGGAGTTGTTCAAAGAGTTCCCCGTGCCCGACGACCAGCGCGAGGCCGTGGCCCGCCGCATTCGCGTCGAGCTGGAGCACATGTACGACGCGCGGCATGGTGAAACGCGGGCATGATCGCGATCGACCAATCCAGCTTCAAGCAGGAAGTGCGCGCCGCCAACGGCCCCGGCCTGGCCCGCGCCGCGCTGCTGTTTGCCCGCGAGATTGCCTACCCCGAACTGCGCCCCTCCGAATGGCTGGCCCGTCTCGACCATTGGGCCGATGAGGTGCAGGGGCGCATCCCCGCCAACGAGCCGCCGTGGGAGCAGGCGCAGCGACTCGGCGATTTTCTATTTTCCGAAATCGGCCTTCGCGGCAACCGCGAGGAATATGCCGACCCGCGCAACAGCTATCTCAACGAGGTGATGGAGCGCGGCCTGGGCCTGCCCATTTCGCTATCCGTCATTTACGTGGAAGTGGCCACGCGGCTGGGGTTGCAGGCGGCGGGCATTGGCCTGCCGGGGCACTTCGTGGCGGCGGTGGAGGTGGGCGGCAGTTACCGGTATTTGGACCCCTTCCACGGGGGCGCAGAGATCACGGCCGGTGACGCGAGGCGGCTGGTGCGGGAGAGCACGGGCGACCCGGGGCCGTTTCGCCGGGAGTGGCTGTCGCCGGTTCCCCCACGGGCCATTGTGGCGCGGATGTTGGCCAATCTGCGCGCGGGATACATCGAAACCGAATCGTGGCCCGAGGCGTTGGCCGTGGTGGAACGGCTGGCGCTGCTGCAACCGGAGTCGCCGGAGCATTGGCGCGACCTCGGGCTGCTGCACGTCCGCAACAAATCGCTGCGGCAGGCGGTGCAATACCTGGAACGCTATTTGGAACTGCGGCCCGATGCCCCGGATGTCGAAGCCATCCGCCGGAGCATGGCCGGCAAGCTGAAGGAGATTGTGCGGCTTAATTGAAACCGCGCCTTGTTTGACGACTCCGGGCGAGGTATGGTATCATCGCCCAGCCAGTAAGCCGTCCGGCAGTTTCGGGCGGTTTTGTTTCATTTACTCAAAGGAAGACAAACATCAGCGCATCAGATTATCGCATCAACGACGGCATCCGGGGTGTGCCGGAAGTCCGGGTGATTGGCCCCAACGGTGAGAATCTCGGCGTTATTACGGTGCAAGAGGCTCTCCGCGTTGCGCGCGAGGCAGAAAAAGACCTCGTCGAGGTCAGCCCCACCGCCAGCCCGCCCGTCTGCCGCATTCTCGATTACGGCAAATTCCTTTACGAGAAATCCAAAAAGGACAAAGAGGCCCGCCGGGCGCAGAAGACCATCGAGGTTAAAGAGATCCGCTTGCGCCCAAAAACCACCGACCATCACCGGTCGTTCAAGGTGCGCGCGGCGCGCGGCTGGTTGGGCAACGGGATGAAGGTAAAGGTGCGCATCCGCTTCCGTGGGCGCGAGATCACCTATCCGGAAATTGCTCGCAGTGAACTGCGAGAGGTGGCCAACGAACTGGCCGATATTTCTTTTGTTGAAAGCTCGCCCGATATGGAAGGGCGCACCATGCTGATGGTGCTGGCCCCCGGCAAGAAGAGCGGCAGCGGCAAGGCCGCCGGCGAAAAAGCCGAGAAGCCCGCCAAAGTTGAAAAAGTGTCGGCCGAAGAGTTGGCGAAACTGGAAGAGATTCTTAAGCAGGATGAAGCCACAGAGGGTGTAGACTAGAGCACATTCCTATTCAGTGTACGGCATCCTTCGACTTCGCGGCGCAGGCACCCTGAGCGCAGTGCGGCGTAGTTCCGCACGAAGTCGAAGGGGTGCGCCGCTGCGCTCAGGACGCCTTGCCGTAAACCAAGTGGGAAACCGCTCTAACGAGCCAGTGTCCGCCGGAGCGTAAGACCCCGGCGAGTTTTTGTAAGTGCCAGGAGAAGGAAATGCCCCGTAAAGCGCCGAAAGGCAAATACAAGCTCAAGACGCACCGGGCCACCGCCAAGCGTTTCAAGGTGACCGGTTCCGGCAAGCTGATGCGCACCAAAGGCGGCAAAGGCCATTTGCGCCGCAACACTTCCAAGCGCACCAAAGCGCTGTTCACCGAAATGGTAGAAGTGAAAGGCAAAAGCATCATCAAGCGTGTCAAGCGGCTGGCGCCCTACCTGCGCCGCCACAAATTGAACCCGTCATCGTAAGGGCGTTCAACCCTCGCACCACCCGCAAGGGCTGGTGTTGAACGCCCCTACGCCCCGACGACAAGCGCAATCGTCTATCGCATAACGCATGGCAGGGCAGGCACAGGGCCGGCCCCACAGCCATGGGCGATAGGGGAAAGCAAAGGATGTCAGAATGACTCGTGTAAAAGGCGGTATTGTTACCCGCCAGCGCCGCAAGAAACTCATCAAATCGAACGAAGGCTATTACGGCTCGCGCCACCGTTTGTGGAAGAAGGCCCACGAAGCGTGGATGCACGCCGGGCAGTACGCCTTTCGCGACCGCCGCAACCGCAAGCGCGACCTGCGCCGCCTGTGGATTGCCCGCATCAACGCCGGAGCGCGCCTCAACGGCATGTCGTACAGCCGACTGATCGACGGCTTGCACAAAGCCGACGTGGGGTTGAACCGCAAGATGCTGGCCGACCTGGCCGTGCGCGACGCGGCGGCATTTGCGAAAGTGGTGGCGCTGGCGAAGGGATAGAAGTTTTCGCCAATAGCTACAACGGACATGAAAAGGGAGCGGATGAAAATCCGCTCCCTTTTGTGTTTCCCGATCCCTTCGATCTATTTTACGCAGAGCGGTTGGCGGGATCGGCAAGGCGTGTTTTCAAGAACACCCACGGCGCCAGGAATATGGCCCACCACGTTACCAGCGCGTAGCGGATGTAGCGGAAGATCAGCGCGAGGGCTTCGGGCTGAGCCGGGAACACGGCCTTTAGCCCGAGCCACAAGATGAGCACGCCGATGAAGCCGACCACAAACCGGATGACCCGTTGCACCACGGGGCCGCCGGCGCTGAACCGCGCCCACCGGGCCGCCATGGCTAGCCCGACCCCCACGCCGAGCAGCGCCCCCGCCACGGTGAAGGCGCCTTCGAGGCTGCGCGCGTCTTGGGCGAAAGAGGCCCACTCGGCAGGGTCGGCCACGGCGGCGATGCTGCCACGCAAGGCCACAGGCAATAGCGCAGCTATCAGGCTGGCGATCACTGCCGTGCCCACCTGCGCCCACAGCGGCAGGCGGCCCAGCCACCGACTAACCTTTGGCTCCAGCCAGATGAACAGTGCGAGAAACACGCCGCCGATTATCCAGCCGCCAATCACGTCGGTGAGGAAGTGCACGCCGAGGTAGAGGCGCGAAAGCGAGATGAGCAGCGCCAGCGCGATGGCCGCCGCCCAAGCCCAGCGTTTTCTGATCGCGTAAGCAAGGTAGAGCCAGATGGCCGTGGCGTTCTGCGCGTGGCCCGACGGCAGGCCGTGGGAGGTTTCGGTGGCCAGGCCGCGCACCATGCCCAGCCAGTATGGGCGCGGGGTGTGAAAAGCCAGCTTGAGCGAAAACGCCAGCCAGTTGCTGGACAGCAGCACCACGGCCAGCTCGCCGCCCACCCCGGCGTCGAGGCACCAGTAAACCAGCGGCATGAGCAAAAGGAAGAACTGTTCCTCGCCCAACAGGCTGAACAGCTTCATCAATCCGGCGAGGCCGCCCAGATTCTGCAGGGCGGTGATGAGCGAGAGTTGCCATTGCAGCAAAATAACCATAGGGCCTCCAAGGGTGGTCACACTAGTCGGCGGGCACGGCGGCGGGTTGGCCGGGAACGTTGGCGCTGTGGCGCGGGGCAAATAGGGCAATGCAGCCAATGGCGATCGGGATGAGGGCCAGGGCCAGTTGAAACGGCAGATACGGCGAGGCGGCGTACAACCATCCCGCCGCATACGGCGACACGGCGGTGGCCGCCGTGGCCACGGTCTCGGCCACGGCAAATGAGACTCCCAATTGCGACGGCTGCACGATGCGCGACACCAGCGCATCCACCAAACCACGCGAGACGTTGAACGCGGCGCGCAGAAAATAGGCCAGCGCAAACCAAACGAGGCTTTGCGCGCCGAGCATGAGCGCCAGCGACACGAACACCATCGCCACGGCAGCCATGAACGCGCGGCGCGGCGGGCGCCGGGCCAGCCCTTGGTTAAGCGCCAAGCCGCCCAGGGCCGCGGC
>ORJL010378437.1_pt1 | contig 11383 bp, 13 predicted proteins | sample 1779941 | NCBI WGS metagenome assembly ORJL01 (sample SAMEA104232317, study PRJEB22302) | groundwater metagenome | biome: forest; feature: aquifer; material: groundwater | place: USA | collected 2011-08-07 | depth 5.8 m | reverse complement strand
TCCCAAAATATAACAATCTTTTCATAATTTCAGCCCTCTTTTTTGCCATCTTTCTGTCAAGATTAACTCATTTTTAAATATATTCACTTAATAGCCTTCTTCCCATTCATATATTTTACTAAAACTTTTGGAATTTTAATAGAGCCATCTTTCTGCTGGTTATTATCAACAATGCAAGCAATCATTCTTTCAGTGGCAATAGCTGTATTATTCAAAGTATGCACAAATTTAGATTCATTGCCTTCCCTATATTTAATGTTACTTCTTCTGGCTTGATAATCCAAACAATTTGAGCAAGAGCCTAATTCTCTATAAGCGCCATGGCTTGGAAACCAGCCTTCAAAATCAATTGTTTTCGTAGGAACACGCCCCATGTCTTTAGAAGCTAAAACAACAAACCTAAAAGGAATTTCCAATTTCTTCAAAATTTCCTCTGAATTCTTCAATATTAGCTCAAATTCTCTCCATGATTCCCCTGGCTTGCAAAAAATAAACTGCTCTATTTTCTCAAACTGGTGCACTCTAAATATGCCTTTAGTATCTTTTCCATGCGAGCCAGCTTCTTTTCTAAAGCAAGGAGAAACACCTGCAAATCTAACAGGCAAATTTTCCACAACTTCATCCATATAATAAGCATTAAGCGCATGCTCTGCTGTTCCAATTAAATAAAGGTCTTCTCCATCAATTTTATATATCATCTCTTCAAAAGCACCTAAAGGAATTGCTCCTTCCAAAGCTTTCTTCCTCAACATATAAGGCGGCTGCACTAAAGTAAATCCTTTGCTTTTAAGAAAGTCCAACGCAAAATTAATTATAGCAAAATTAAGCTTAACAAGCTCGCCCTTCAAATAATAAAAACGAGAGCCAGCAACTTCAGACGCTTTTTTAGTATCCAAAAGTCCAAGCCCTTCAAGAATATCTGCATGGTCTTTAGGCATTTTTAATTTCTTTATCTTTCCATATTTCTTTATTATCTTATTATTAGAAGCGTCTCCAACAGGCACACTTTGCTCAACAATATTAGGTATATCTTTTAATAAAAAATCTCTTTTTTCTTTCAATTCTTCCATGAATTTTTCTTTCTCTTCAAGAATTTGAGGAATTTTCCTTGCTTCTTTAACTAAAGAATCTGCATTCTTCCCAGCTTTTTTAGCCTCGCTTATTTCCTTAGAAATATTATTCCTTTTATTCCTTAATTTATCAACTTCTTCTTTTAATTCGCGCCATTGTTTATCCAAAGAAAGAGCTTCATCAACATCTTCTTCCTTCAAGCCTCTTTTTCTCTGGCTTTCTTTCACCACATTTGGACTCTCTCTTATTAGCTTTATATCTATCATGTCAAAGAAAAGACTAATCTGTATTTAAATCTTAATAAATAGCCATATTTATATACTATAAATCTTTCGGTAATTTATGGGGGTGATAGATTCATTTGTAGAAGACTTAAGCATAAAATACACAAGCCTAAGCTCATCAATCCCTCCAATACTCTTCTTGGCAATAAAATTATTTTTCATATCACTATTTATTGCATTAAGCATTTATGTTATATGGCTGCTTTACAAGGCGCTTTCTAAAAGGAATTTCATATCCTTAAACTTAAGCAAATATAACTTATCAGACCATGAAACTAAAAGAAAGTTCTATGCAGTTGTCTTTTATTTCATAGAATACCTGTTATTCATGCCTGCCCTAATCTTAATGTGGTTCACTGCATTTTCTTTAATACTTCTTTTCATAGCTTCTAATAGAAGTATAAATGAAATTTTAATGCTTTCTGGCTCTTTAGTCATGGCAATAAGAATACTCGCTTATTACAAAGAAGAAATAGCAGAAGAGCCAGCAAAACTATTTCCATTTATAGCCTTATCAGTCTTTTTATTAACACCAGGCATATTTGAAATAAATTCAATTATAGAAAAAATAAAAGAAGTTCCGCAATTATTAGAAAGCATTGTCTTGTATCTTGCATTTATATTTATATTTGAAATCATCTTCCGTATTTCCTACACTATTTTTCAGCTTGCAAAAGGCCAGGAAGACTTAGAAGAAGAATAATCAATCCTTCTCAACTTTAGGATGCTCATGCCCTTGCTCCATTCTATCTTTTAAAGAGCTAATCTGCTCGTCTTTAGATTTCTTATAAAGAGCTTTATTTGTCCCATGATGCTCTATTAAAGAAGCTGTATATTTCCCCCCTAGAAAATGAGGCAATATAACATAATCAGCGCCTTCTTTGTAATAAGCAAGAGCATCGCTAATCTGGTGCGCAGTCAATATTATAACAGATTTCTTATTAAACGCCCGCACTTCTTTTAATACAAGCATGTTAGTTTCTATGTCAGGAATTGTAGATATTATTATTTCTGCTTCTTTTATTTTTATATCTTCAAGAAATTCTATATCATCAGCATCCCCATAAATGCAATTAACTTTTTCTTGCCTTAGCTTGTTTATTGTTTCAGGATTAAAGTCAGCAATAATATAATTCTTCTTAAGTTTTGGAAATGCCTTTAGCAACGAAAATCCAATTCTATTATAGCCAAGAAGAATTATATTGTAAGGCTCTCTCTTAGTCAAGGGCATTGATTTGTCTATCTTTCTTGTATTTCTCTCAAAAATCTTCAATACAGGAGAAAGCCATCTATACAATGTATGGGAATAAATAATCAAATAAGTTGAAACTGCAAAAGTTATAAGCCCTACAATAGTCACAAAAGAAAGCACGTCAGAAGAAAGATGCCCTAGCTTAACTCCAAGAGCAACTAATATCAAAGAAATCTCGCTAATCTGCGCCACAGTCAATCCAGCCAAAAAGCTTGTCCTGCTAGTATATCCAAGTATCCCCATTAAAACCATGACTATCAATGGATTGCCTATCAAGATAAATAAAGAGGCTATGATTATTGGCCACAAATATTCAGAGAAATTGCTGAAAGTCATTTGAGAGCCTAATAATATAAAGAACATTATTATAAAAAAATCACGCAATGGCTTAAGTTTAGAGCTTATTTCATATCTATAAGGCGATGTTGCCAAAGTCAAGCCAGCTAATAATGCTCCTATTTCTAGCGAAAAATTAAGAGCATAAAAAAGAGCAGCCAAAGCAAAACACCATGCAAGAGAAAACAATAACAAAAATTCCTGTGACTTAGCTATTTTCTTTGTAATATAAGGAAGCGCAAAATACCCAAACAAAGAAACAGCGAGCAATACTCCAAAACCTTTAAACAAAGTATTCAACATAATAGCAGAAGTAACATTTTCCTGTCCAAAAGAAGAAATAATTATAGAAACCATTACAGCTATAATATCTTGAACTATCAAAAATCCTATAGCGATTTTTCCATACAACGATTCTAGCTCTCTCTTATCAGAAAGAAGTTTTGTAATTATTATAGTGCTGCTAAATGTAAGTGCAATAGCAACATATAATGCTACTATGCTAGAAAAACCAAGCAATTTAAATATGAAAAATCCAATTATTGCTGTAAACACTACTTGTCCTACTCCTGTTATTACAGAAATCAAGCCAACTTCTTTTATTAATTTAGGGTTTAAATTCAAGCCAACTATAAACAAAAGAATAGCAATGCCAATATCGGCAAACGGAGCTATTCCTTCTTGATTTACAGTCATATTAAAGAAATAAGGGCTTACAAGAATTCCTACTAAAATATATCCTATTATTAAAGGCTGCCTAAGAATCCGCATAATAAAAGACACTCCAACAACTAGAAGTGTTATTATGCTTATATCAACAAAAACTTCGCTCACCATCTTTCTGTAAAATTTTAGATGAAATCTATTTTATATATGTTTTGGAAAGTTTTTATACTCCTTAATTTTGCTAAAATCATGAAATGGTGGGGAAAAAAGAAAGAAAAGAAAGATTGGGAAGATTTAGTAGATATAATAGAAGATATAGGCATTAGTTCTAATTTCCCTAAATATTTTGAAAACAAGGAAGATACCCTAAAAGCACAATTATACAAGGAATTCAAAGAAAAAGATATTAAAGAGTTGTATAAAACAAACAGGCAAGAATATTGGCGACAATGCAATGTTTATATTGAATCAAAAATTCAAAAACACAATTATAAAATAGAAGAAAAAAGATAAGGATTATAAAACCCTATCTTAAACTATTTGTATCATATTCATCCCACATGGCTGGGATGAAGGGGCTGGGCACACGCGGCGTGCCAGCCCATTTCCTAATCTTAAAGAATAACATTTAAAAACTGCTTTTTTCTACATCTCACATGGGAAAGGTAAGAATCAAGCTAGGAAGTATTGACATAAAATCCTTAAACGCAGTAATAGAAATGATAAGAGAAATCACTGTTCGAGCTGGCGTTGTAATGAGAGGCCCAATACCATTGCCTACACGCAGGCTAAAAGTAACAACAAGAAAAGGCCCCGATGGAAGAGGCACAGCTACTTTTGATAGATTTGAGATGCGTGTCCATAGAAGAATTATTGACATCCCTGCTGAAGACAGGATTCTTCACCCTATTATGAAATTACAGATTCCAAGAAGCGTTCAAATAAAAATTGAAATAAAGTAATCTAAAACACAAATTCTTAAATATCCACTTTGTCCGCAAATTAAATGGCTAGCCTCTACAAGCTATTAGCTATAGCTTCACTTTGTTTAATTCCAAGCATAGAAAATGCACAAGAACCGAAAAATAATAATTTAGAAAGAATTGTAAAAAAAGAAGAAAAAACAGCATTTAATATCCCATACCTAAATATAAGCATAAAAGATACTGAATTTAAATTTGCTCCAGAATGCTTCGCGCCTTTAAATGAAAATTGCAATAGCAATTTTCAGAGAAAACATGATAAAAAAAGTCTTGCAAATTTAGAAGAAGATTTTAAATTCTTAGAATGGCCTTTCAATGAAAGCTCAATGCCAAATGAATGGAATGTGCATTCAGTCGCAGCTAATGGCAATTTGTTATACAAAATAAGCTTTGCAGAAGAAAAACTCCAAGAAAATTCAAAAGAAATAAAATATAACAACACAACAATAATTCTAGATTCAGCTAGCTCAAAGAAATTAATATTGAGATATTTCCCTCCTAAAGAAAGAATATATTCTCAAATTAAAGATAAAATAAGCTATCCAGGGCTTATAGACGCATCTCAATTATCTTTAGATGGAAGATTGCTTTATTTAGCTTTTAATGCTCCTGAAGAAAATGGCACAGGTGACATGTATATTGTAGATTTAAATAATAGAAAAATACTCTTCAATCAAAAAAAGAGCATTATTGGAAGCGAGACAAATTGTATAAACTTATTTTCAGAAGATAGCAAGACTTTCTTCAATTATGATAGCCTAATAGATATCTCAACAGGAAAATCAAAGTATATAATGTGGATAGCTCCTAAGCCTAACAGGCATAGCTTCACAAAAAGCCCTGACAATAAATATCTTATTTGCTCTTATAAATTAGCTGATGCTCAAAATCTTTGGCATAGGGGAATTGAAGTATATTCTCAAAAAACACGCCATAAAATATTTTCAAGCTCAACTTCTCTTCGTGCAATAAAAGTTGAAAATGACGGCACAATTACAACTGAAGCCCATATCTTCAAGCTAGAAAATAACAATTATAAACTATCAAAATCTTCCAACCCAATTAACGATTTGAAGATTTATAGGTATTCATTTTAATTTTTAGTATAGATTTATATAGTATTAACTTTAAAATAAAACATGGGAAAAGAAGCTCTTGTAGTTGAAAGAAAAATTCTCCTATCTAACATAGACTTTCAAGGATTCTTATCGATTGAAAAAAAAGATTTAATTTCTATAATAACAAATAGAAGAAATCATTTTTATCATAAAAGAGGAGAGGAATTAGAGAACAATATAAATTTAAAACAAATTATTCCTTACGTATGGATTATAAATCCAAGAGATAAAACAATATTTTTGTATAAAAGAGCATTAAATGGAAAAAACAATAGTGAATACACAGAAAAAAGATATCTTAATAAATATTCTGGGGGCGTAGGCGGTCATATTGATAGGGAAACAGAAGAAGGTGTAGATGATCCCATAATGAAAGCTATGATGCGCGAATTAAAAGAAGAAGTTGTAATGAGAAACTATCCAGAACCGCAACTTTTAGGATATATTAATGACGATTCAGATAGTCTGGGAAGGGTCCATTTTGGAATTGTTGCGATAGCTGAAACACATGAGAAAGTTAAATCCCAGAAATCAGAAGGCCTAGATTCCGGCTCTTTCTATTCAATAAATGAAATTGAAGAAATATTCAAAGACCAGAGCAATGAAGTAGAGAATTGGACAAGAATTAGCTGGCCTTTTATAAAAGACTATTTGCAAAGATTGTGATTATTTGTAATAATCTATTTAAATAAACTCTTTTTAACATCCAAATGCAGAGGTATTTAGAACTTATTGATAGAATTCTTACGACAGGTAAACAAAAAGAAGATAGAACAGGAATAGGTACTATCTCTATATTTGGAGTTGAATTTAGGCATGATATGAATAATGGCTTTCCTTTACTTACTACAAAAAAAATGTATCATAAGGCAATTAGAGTTGAGCTTGAAGGATTTATTAAGGGTATTATAAATAAAAGATGGTATCAAGAAAGGGGCTGCACTATCTGGGATGAATGGTGCAATCCAAAAAAAGTTAGTTATGGAAAAGATGACGAAACAAAAGCTAAAATGCAAGAAGAAACTGACCTAGGCCCTATTTACGGCTTTCAATGGAGAAACTTTAATTCTTCAGGAATAGATCAACTTGCAAATGCCATAAAAATAGTAAAAGAAAACCCAAATAGTAGAAAAATTGTAGTAAGTGCATGGAATCCTTTACAGTTAGACCAAATGGCCTTGGAGCCTTGTCATTATTCTTTCCTTTTGAACGTAATCGATAATAAACTAAATCTGGCTTGGGATCAGCGCTCTGTTGATACTATGCTGGGCTTGCCATTTAATATCGCAAGTTATGCTTTGCTTCTGCATTTAATTGCAAAAGAGACAGGTTATCAAGAAGGAGAATTAGTAGGGCACTTAAAAGATGTTCACATCTATAAAAATCACATTGAACAAGCTAAAGAACAACTAAAAAGAGATCCTTTTACTTTGCCTAAAGTAGAAACGTCTAATTTTATCTCGGTTTTTAATTGGCAGCATCAAGAAACTCAATTTATTGATTATAAATCACATCCTAAAATAGAGTTTTCTATAGCAGTATAAAATGGAGAAAATAATAATTGCAGCTGTTGCTAAAAATAATGTTATTGGTTATAAAGAGAGTATTCCCTGGCAAATTTCCGAAGACTTAAAGAGATTTAAACAGTTGACTTTGAATCATTATATAATAATGGGAAGAAAAACATATGAATCAATTTTAGAAAAAATTGGCAGACCTCTTCCTAAAAGGACAAATATCGTTGTAAGTAGAAAAAAAGAGATAAATGACAACCGTATTATTCTTTGCAATTCTATAAAAGAGGCGTTGTCTGTTGCGCAAGATAAAAATGAAAAACTAGTTTATATAATAGGCGGAGCAGAAATTTTTAGACAAACAATGCCTCTTACAAACAGATTAGAGATTACTGAAGTAAATAGAAATTACCATGGAGACACTTTTTTTCCAGAAATAGACAGATTATTATGGGAAGAAACATTTAGAAAGAACATGGACAGCTATTCTTTCGTTAGTTATTTAAGAAGATAAAATGGAAAGCAAAAGAGGCAAATTAATTGTTATAGAAGGAAGTGATTCTTCAGGCAAAGCGACACAAACTGATAAACTTATAGATAGGCTCCAAAAAGAAGGCTATCTAGTTGAAAAGATGAGTTTTCCTAGATATGGAACTCCGACTGGCAGGATCATTGGGCAATGCTATCTTGGAAAGAGTAGAGAAGAATGGAAAGGTGAGTCTAGTTGGTTTCCAAATGCAGTTAATGTAGATCCGAAAATCGCCTCTCTTTATTATGCTGCAGATAGAAGAGCTGCACTTCCTAAAATTAATAAAATTCTAAATGATGGGAAGAATTTAGTTATGGACCGCTACGTTCTTTCTAATATGGCTCATCAAGGAAGTAAAGTTGCTCCAAAAGAAAGAATAAATATAATAAATTTCCTTGATAAGCTTGAATATGATTTGCTTGAATTGCCGCGCCCAGATAATGTTATTTTTCTTTACATGCCTTTTGAAGTAGCAATAGAACTTAGAAGAAAAAGAAACGAAATAGCAGATGCACACGAATCAAGCATAGATCATTTAAAGAGAACAGAAGAAACTTATTTAGAGCTTTTCCTAAAATATAACTGGATGAAAATAGATTGCGCTCCTGATAGAACCATGAAGTCTTTAAAGACAATTGAAGAAATAGGAAATGAAGTGTATGAAAATGTTCTTGAAACTATTAAGCGTAAATCTTAAAAGCACTCAATTCTGAATGTAAGTAAGCCCGGATGGCGCAGTGGTTACCGCGTAAGTTTGGAGAACTTATTTCCGCAAGGATTCGCAGGTTCAAATCCTGCTCCGGGCGCTTCTTAAAAAAACAATAAATTTTATAATCTATGCTATTATTTAAATTGCATGGACAAACCAAAAATCTATGCTACTGGAAATGAGAACTTAACTGGAGAATTTAATATATCTTACTATATTGTAGAAAAAGATGAAAACTTCCTTGAATGGCTAGGCGACTTGCTGATTGAAGTTATGGAAATAAAAGACGGCAAAGATAGGGCAAAGTTAATAATAAATAATAAAGAAGATGAAACAGGAGCGTTTATAGGCCATGAAATCTATGTAAAAGAAATATCAAAAATGAATGATTTGCATGAGCATTATAGTGGAAAGGATCTAAATAGAATAGATATATTTTACGGCAAGAATAGGGCATATATTACTCTAAGAAAATCAAAAGAAACTAGAGAAAAATTTGCAAAATTCATGCTAAAAACTAAAGAATGGATTAAAGTAATAGAAGCTAAAGAATTGCCAGTATATGCTAAAAAGCTGGAAAATCAATCTTCTTAATACAGGCCAGGATTATCCAAATGAATTAAAGCTTTTTGAATAGCTTCCTTAATGTAATCTTTTCTTTTCAATCTTCCTTTTGTCAACAAACCAATTGCTCCCTCTGAAGAGCCTATTTTCTCTTTATCAGTCAAGCCAGTCTCATAAAAAGCCTGATTTGAATCTATTATTTCATATAATTTAATTCTTCTTGTAACTTCAATAGGAAGTTCAAACGCAGAAGATAATCCAATATGATTTTGCTTTCCATCATAAATAACACAAGCGCAGAAATTCATGCTGCCTGTTTTAGTATATGGAACACTCATCAAGCCAGACTCTATGCCAAAGCTATAATCACAGCCGTTAAAAGCAGCCTTTGCCCTATTTGAAGCTCCCTGCAAAGTTTCTTCAAGAGACTTAGGCTGTTCAGAAACATTAGAGCTGACTGCAATAGCTTCTACTTTAGCATCTCTAAGAAATTCATAATCTCCTATAATTTCTTTAACAGCTTCTACTTTTACAGGATTTTTAGAAGCAACATTTATTTTCATTAAATATCATAAAAAAATTCATTTATAATGTTTTATATTCTAAAACTACTAATTAACAACTCTCCTTTCCCAAAAACTTCATAATAAAAAATAAAAAAATAAATTTATTGTGCTTAATTTCTTGCTAAGCCGAATACATGCTTTATCGCAACAATTATTGTTGCTGGAACAAATATTGCTAATAATGCTCCTAGAATTCCATTCAAAATTGGAATAGCGCCTAGCTCGTTATTTCCTAATGAGCTTGCAATTATTAAAGCAATGCCTGATAACAAGAAAGAACTTACTTCACTTCCAGTAATGTTCAATAGTCCGACAATAAGACCTATAATTACAAGAACAATCATCCATCCTGTGGACATATTTAACAATCCTGCTCCAAGAACTATTGCTAAAATTACTCCAATTAAAAATGCCCAGCCACCTACCATATTGCCGCTTCTTCTTACATCACTATTAATTACTTTCTTTGCCATTTAACACCTCCTTTCAAATATACTCTTTTTAATATATATATTAGTAAACTAGTATTTATAATGCTTTCGGAAATCAAAGAATTAAGTCAGGAACAATTTTATCCTTCTTGTCTTCAAATTCAGCAACAAGAGCTTCTGTAGTTATTATCAAGGAAGCTATGCTAGAAGCTATTTGAAGTGCATTTCTTACAACCTTTGTGGGATCAATAACTCCTGCCTCAATCAAGTCTTCAAATTTGTCTGTCTTGGCATTATATCCAATTGTTTCGCTCTTTCCACGAAGTTCTGCAAGAACTTCAGAGCCATCTTTTCCAGAATTCTCTGCAATCTGTCTTATAGGAACTTCCAAAGATTTCTTTACAATTTTAATTCCTATATCTTCTTCATCAGAAAGCTTCAATTTTTCAAGTTCCTTAATTGCATGAAGAAGAGTCAATCCGCCACCAGCCACAACTCCCTCTTCAACAGCAGCTTTAGTAGCATTCAAAGCGTCATCTATTCTCATTTTCTTTTCTTTTAGCTCGCTCTCTGTAGCAGCTCCAACATTAATAACAGCTACTCCTCCTAAAAGTTTCCCAAGCCTTTTCTGCAAGTCTTCTCTTCTATACTCGCTCTTCTCTTCAGCTATCTGCCTTTCAATTTGCTTAATTCTATTTTCTATTTTATTCTTGTCGCCACGCCCTTCAATTATTACTGTCTCCTCTTTAGTAATTTTAACTTTTTTAGCACTGCCTAAATCTCCTAAAGAAATATCTTCTATCTTTTCATCAGCATCTTTTGATATAACTCTTCCTCCTGTAACAACTGCAATATCTTCAAGCAATTCTCTTTTTTCATCGCCAAAGCCAGGGGCTTTTACAGCAGATACTTTAAGAGCTCCTCTAATCAAATTTATGACTAATGTAGTTAAAGCTTCTCCTTCTACATCATCAGCAATAATTATTAAAGGCCTTCCTTCTCTAGCTGCTAATTCTAAAACAGGAATAAGGTCTTTAATTGATGAAATAGACTTGTCAGTCAAAAATATTAATGGCTCTTCAAAACTAACTTCCATTTTTTCAGGATCACTAACCATGTAAGGAGACAAATAACCTTTATCAAACTGCATTCCTTCAACTAACTCTAAATAAGTATCAATGCTCTTAGCTTCTTCAACAGTTATAACTCCTTTATTGCCAACTTTCTCCATTGCCTCGGCAATAAGCACTCCTATTTGCTCATCATTATTAGCAGAAATAGTAGCAACCTGCTTAATCTTTTCTTTATCTTTAACAGGCATTGATTTCATTTTCAAGTAATCTATAACTCTTTGTATAGC
>ORJL010792292.1_pt1 | contig 11387 bp, 10 predicted proteins | sample 1779941 | NCBI WGS metagenome assembly ORJL01 (sample SAMEA104232317, study PRJEB22302) | groundwater metagenome | biome: forest; feature: aquifer; material: groundwater | place: USA | collected 2011-08-07 | depth 5.8 m | reverse complement strand
TCTGGCCCGAAGCGACAATACGGCGGCCGTTCGCGCGCTTCGCGGACGTCGGCACCGGCAGCGGCTGCCTTGCCGTGACGATCGCGGTCCGGTTCCCCGGGGCGCAGGTGATCGCCACCGACGTGTCCGCGGCTGCGCTGGCAGTCGCGCGGAGGAACGCGGAGCGCCATGGAGTGGCCGCCCGGATCGAGTTTCGACAAGGGGACGGGCTGGATCCCCTCGCCGGGGAGCGGCTCGACGCGCTGGTCTCGAACCCCCCCTACGTGACCGACGCGGAGTTTGCCGATCTATCTCGGGAGGTTCGCGAGTACGAGCCAGCGCTCGCCTTGCGGGGAGGTCCGGACGGGCTGGGCCTGATCTGCGTGCTGGCGACCGGGGCGGGGCGGGTGCTGCGTCCGGGAGGCCGGTTGTTGCTCGAGATCGGCTGGCGCCAGGCCGCGGCCGTGCGCGCGCTCTTCGAGAGAGGGGTCTGGCAACATGTCCGGTTCCACCGCGACCTCCAGGGAATCGAGCGAGTGGTCGAAGCGGTTCGGACGACGGATCGGGGCTGAGGGCGGGAGCGCAGGCGTAACCGCAGGCCGGGGCGCGATGTCGGCGCACACCGCCGAACCCGCGATCCCGGGCGCGCGAGTCTCTGCCGGGCAGGAGAGGCTTCCGGCGCTGCCTGAGGGACCCGCTCCGGAAAACCCACAGGGTTCGGCCGGCCAGGTGAACTTCCGGTTTCCCGAGAGAACAACGACGCGAGAGGACGCAACGATGGACAAATTCGTGGTCGAAGGCGGGATTCCCCTGCGCGGGGAGATCCGCGTGTCCGGGTCGAAGAATTCCTGCCTGCCGATTCTCGCAGCGACGATCCTCTCGGACGGCGAGTGCGTGATCCATCGCGTCCCGCGCCTGCGCGACGTGGAGACGATGGTGGACATTCTGCGCGATCTGGGGGTGGACGCGCAGTGGGAGGGGGAGGGGACGCTGCGCACGATCGTGCGGGACGCGAGCAAAGTGAAGGCTCCGTACGAGCGCGTGCGCACGATGCGGGCGTCGTTCTGCGTGCTCGGGCCGCTGGTGGCGCGGCGCGGCAAGGCGGTGGTCTCGCTGCCGGGCGGGTGCGTGATCGGGGTGCGGCCGGTCGACCTGCACCTGAAGGGCCTGAAGGCGCTGGGGGCGGAGGTGGTTTCCGAAGCCGGCTACGTGATGGCGGAGAGCCCGAAGCTGACCGGGCGGGAGCTTTTCCTCGGCGGGGCTTTCGGCAGCAGCGTGACCGGCACGGCGAACGTGATGATGGCGGCGACGCTGGCAAAGGGCACGACGGTGATCGAAAACGCCGCGTGCGAGCCCGAGCTGGCGGACCTGGGGGATTTCCTCACGCGGATGGGGGCAAAGATCCACGGCGCAGGGACGCACCGGGTGGTGATCGAGGGGGTGGAGAAGCTGCACGGGGCGGAGACCACGGTGATTCCCGACCGGATCGAGACCGGCACGTACATGGTGGCGGCGGCGGCGACGGTGGGGGACGTGCGGATCCGCGATTGCCGGCCGGACCATCTCGGGGCGCTGATCGACAAGCTGGGCGAGGCGGGGATCGCGGTGGAGCACGACGCGAACTCGGTGCGGGTGATCGGCCCCAAGCGCTACCGCGCGGTGCACGTGACCACGCTGCCGTACCCGGCCTTTCCCACCGACCTGCAGGCGCAGATGATGGCGCTGCTCGCGACCGCGGACGGGATCAGCGTGATCACCGAACGGATCTACCCGGACCGCTTCATGCATGTGCCGGAGCTGATCCGGATGGGGGCCGACATTATCAAGGAGGGCCCGAACGCGCTGATCCACGGCATCCCGGAGCTGCACGGCGCGCCGGTGATGGCGTCCGATTTGCGAGCGAGCGCCGCGCTGGTGATTGCCGCGCTCTCGGCCCGGGGGACGACCGACGTGTTGCGGGTCTACCACATCGACCGCGGGTACGAGCGGATCGACATCAAGCTTGCCGGCCTGGGCGCACGCATCCAGCGCGCGGAGGACGTGCGAGGCGGGGCGGGGGGGGGGGAGGGGGAGTAGTACAAGTGGCGATCTCCGGCAATCTCTTTCTTGGTTCTTGAAGAGGAGATCGATATCTTCCGATTCCAAGATACAGATGGGTCGAGGTCGTCGAACTCGCCGGTCCGGCTGAGAGTTGGGCCTCGAACGTCATCTCGATCCTGCCCACTGGAGCTATTAGCTTGAAGCGGGTCCGAGCCGGCGGCATGCCAGAGTCAGCATCGAACTGGAAGACTCCAGTCTATTGGCACGATGATCCTCAGAGTCATCGGCGAGTCGCCCCACGCGCAGGGTCCGTTGACCTCAGTGCAGTGATCGAGGCCGCGAGATCTGCAATCCGGTCAACCGGAAGTGTCCAGAAGGCGCTGGGTTCCATGCGAGCGGAGCTCTCAGAACTGAAGGACCGGATTGAACGCCTTGAGCATTCGATCGCGGGAATGCCACGTTGCGTCGCCGTCCAATCGCTTCCCGATTCCGCACTCGAATTGACTCGCGCGATCACGGTCAGTCTCGAAGTCCAAGACGGCGAGGTTGTCGCCACGTTTCCGGAGGGCGGAATCGCAGCAACAGGAAGTGATGACGCCGATGCAATCTGGAACCTCTCGGAGTTGATACTCGAGCGCTTCTTGCTGCTTCGGGACTTGCCGGAAAAAGGGTTGGGCTTGGCGATGCGCCGACAAGCTAGGCTCCTCTGTGGCCTGATCCGCGAAGCGAGGTGGAGTCCGTGGCCAAGTTGGTTACAGAGCATGCGAGGAGAATCGCGAAAACACTGAATGCGATCTATGATACGAGCGCCAAAGCGCATGACCAAGCAAAGGTCTGGCACGACGGAAAACTGGTTGCTGTATTCGGCATTCGTAGGGGTTCAAAGAAAGATCTTGGGCACGGGCACATTCCCCATGAACTACATATCACGCCGAAGGAGTGCCGCGCGTTGGCCGATTGCTCGATGTCGCGCGAACATTGGGTACAGCGGATGAAGGACCAGGGTCTATTGTGATCACGGGCATGCCGGCAGCGATCAAACCGGCGACCGGCGGCTGAACAGATTCACCTCCCCACCCGCACCTCATCCCATCGCTCCACCACCTCGAAGTCGCGCACGTCCACCCTCGCGGTCAACCGTCCCTCCTTCCCGAATCCGAGCACGTTGCCGCTCGCGATCACCCGCCCGTCGCGCAAGATCTCGATCTTTGCGCCTGCTGCCGGTCGATCCGCGCCGGGCCAGGCCACCTCCACGCGCACGGTTCCGGTAGCCGCGGCGTCCTTCGCGGGCACGGGCCCGTTGACCGGCCCCAGGTCAAATCCCTTGCCACCGCCTGCTTCGATCAGGGCCACGTGAGGTCCGTCCGGCGCGCGCGGGATCGCAAACCACGCCAGCGCGCCGGCGGCGATCAAGCACGCCGCCGCGGCCGCGCGCCAGGCCGGCCGCCGCAGCCACGCACCTGCCCAAGCGGACCGGAGCGCGGGGCGGGTGGTCGCGCCCTCCAGACGGATCCGCGCGAGCGCCGAATCCAGCGCTGCATCGGACACCGCCGCCGCTTCCGCCGGCAGGGCGGACAGCTCCTCGACGATCCGCGCCGTCTCGTCAAACGCACGTCGGCACTCCGCGCAGGCGGCCAGGTGTTGGTCGAGATCAGCAGCCTCTGCAGCCGGAAGGGCATGGTCGAGGTGCTGGGCAAATCGGGCGAGTGCGATTTCGCTTCCGAGCGTCATCTCGTGTCCTCCGGCGATTCAGGGAGTCGTGAAGAGCGGAGCGGCACTCGGGCCGAGCAGGCTTCGCAGTCGCTCGAGTCCGCGATTGATGCGGTTCCACACCGTGACTTCAGAGACTTCGAGGCTCTGGGCGAGAATTCGCCTTCGTTCAGGATCCGGCCGGCGTCGGAACGATCCCAAGCGCTTCCGAAGGATCTCAGCCGATCCGCTACCCGGTCAGGTTGTCCTCATGTCCTGTTCCAATCCCTGCTCGCGAATGCCGCGCACCGGCTGTGGGTGACTTTGGCGACTCGCGGAGCGGAGACTTGCCCATCCGCCTCGCCGAAGGCTAGAATTCGCTGGACCCCAGGTTCGGCATTCCGGAGGTCACCACCTTGCGCGCCCTCTACATCGACGTCCCGGAAGAACTGCTCCGGCAGCGCCGTCGCCTGGGAATCGACGAATTCGACGAGATGTGGGAGGGGGATCTGCACCTGCTCCCGTTGCCGACCTGGGATCACCAGGGCATCGACCAGGGGCTATCCTGGTTCTTCAAGACGCACTGGCACGACCTGGGGGAAGGCGTCTTCCGCTCCCACGTGGGCGTCAAGCACCCCGGGACGCCGGATGTCGCGGTCGGCGGCGTTCGCGTCCCCACCAACTACCGCGGGCCGGATCTCGTCTTCCTCCTCCGCGGCCATGAGCGCCGGATCCGCAAGGGCTGGGTCGTGGGCCCGCCGGACGCCGTGATCGAGATCCGCTCGCCGGGAGACGAAACCTACCAGAAGTTCCCCTTCTTTCATTCCCTGGGCGTGCCGGAGGTGATCGTCATTCATCGGGATACGAAGGTCCCCGAGCTGCACCTCAGGGCCGATTCGGACTACGAGCGATCGGCCCCCGCCTCCGACGGCTCGGTCACGTCACGAGTCCTCGACACGGTGTTCCGGGCTCAGGCGACTCCGCGCGGAGGCACAGCGGTCCTCCACCTGCGCCGGGTCCGATTCCCCCGACGAACCGGGACCATCTGACCACAGAATCGTACCAGCCTCGCGGGAGACGATCGGATGGCGACGCGGCGAATCAACCTGCAGGACTTCCTCGATCAGCTCGAGGCCGTTCGGAAGCTGGGCCCGCTCAAAGACCTCATCGCGAAGATCCCCGAGATCGGCAGGAAACTCGCCGACGATTACGACGAGCGCGACTGGAAGCACATGGAAGCGATCATTCTCTCCATGACTCCCGCAGAGCGCCGGCGCCCGGAGTTCATCGGCCCACACCGGCGCGCGCGAATCTCCTGCGGCTGCGGCCGCAGCATCCTCGAGGTCGAGAGCATGCTCCGCGTCTTCGCCCAAGTGCGGGATACGCTCGATTGGCCGACCGGGTAAGCCGATTTTTCTACCCAATTCGCCGCAAATCCGCTAAACTGCTAGGCCTTAATCGGGCCCTAATCCCTGAATCGCGAGCGCCATGTTCGAATCCATCACCGACTCCCTCAACAAGGTCTTCAAGAAGCTCAGCGGCCGCGGAGCCCTGTCCGAGGCCAACATCCAGGAGGGCCTCCGCGAAGTCCGCCAGGCCCTGCTCGCCGCCGACGTCAACTTCAAGGTCACCAAGGACTTCATCGAGAAGGTGACCCAGGCCGCGATCGGCCAGGACGTGATCAAGGGGATCAACCCGGCCCAGCAGATCGTCAAGATCGTCCACGACGAACTGGTCGCCCTCATGGGGCCGGTCGAGCCCGGCATCCCCTTTTCTGCAACGCCCCCCACGATCATCCTCATGGCCGGCCTCCAGGGCTCGGGCAAGACCACCACCTGCGCCAAACTCGCCCGCTGGCTGCTCAAGAAGGGCAAGAAGCCCATGATGGTCGCGGCCGACGTCCAGCGCCCCGCCGCCATCGAGCAGCTCAAGACCCTCGGCCGCCAGCTCGACGTCCCGGTCTACAGCGAGGAGGGCGGTCGCCCGCCCATGATCTGCCTGCGTTCGCTCAAGGCCGCCGAAGAACAGCAGCGCGACGTGGTCATCCTCGACACCGCCGGTCGCCTCCACATCGACGCCGCCCTCATGGCCGAAGTCAAAGAGGTCGCGGACAAGACCAAGCCCCACCAGATCTACCTGGTCTGCGATTCCATGACCGGCCAGGACGCGGTCAACAGCGCCAAGGCCTTCAACGAGACCCTGCCGCTCCACGGCGTCATCCTCACCAAGCTCGACGGCGACGCGCGCGGCGGCGCCGCCCTCTCCGTCAAGCAGGTCACCGGCAAGCCGATCAAATTCATCGGCATCGGCGAGAAGATCGAGGCCTTCGACGAATTCCGCCCCCAGGGCATGGCCGACCGCATCCTCGGCATGGGCGACGTCATCTCCCTCGTGGAACGCGCCCAGGAGGCGATGGACCAGGACAAAGCCGCGGACATGCAACGGAAGTTCATGCGCAACGAGTTCACGCTGCAGGACTTCCTCGACCAGTTCCAGGTGGTCCGCAAAATGGGTCCGCTCAAGGACCTGATGGCCATGATCCCCGGCTTCGGCGGCATGGCCGACCAGGTCAACGAAGACGACTTCAAGCACATGGAGGCGATCATCCAGTCGATGACGCGCGAAGAGCGCACGCGCCCCGAGATCATCAGCGGCACCCGGCGCAAGCGCATCTCCCGGGGCTGCGGCCGCAGCATCCAGGAGGTCAACACCATGCTCAAGCAATTCAAGGAAACCAAGAAGATGATGAAGGGCATGACGAAGTTCAAGCGCATGCTCGGACTCGGCAAAAAGAAGTAACCCCAGAGACCATCGGGAGGAGTACACCGGCATGGCTGTCCGCATCCGCATGACCCGCACGGGTCGCAAGAACCGCCCCTTCTGGCGCATCGGCGTCTTCGAGAGCACCACCCGCCGCGACGGCCAGGCGCTCGAGCTCATCGGCGCCTACGACCCGCGCGTCAACGACCCCCTGCGCAAAGTCTCCCTCGACAAGCCGCGCTACGAGCACTGGGTCCAGCACGGCGCGCTGGCGACCGAAAAGGTCCGCATGCTGCTCAAGAACGCGGGCTTGCTATGAACCTCCGCGCCGTCGAATGGCGCGGAACCCCGGAGGCGGGGGGCCTCCGATTCCTGGATCAGACGCTCCTTCCGCGGCGCACCCTCTATCGGGAATGCCGCACCCTGCGCTCGGTATGGCGGGCGATCCGAACGCTCCAAATCCGGGGCGCCCCCGTGATCGGGGTGGCCGCCGCCTACGGCGTCTGGCTGGGGGCGCGCGCCCGACGCAACGTCTCGGCGGCGGCCTTGCGTCACGCGGTGCGCCGCGCCGTCGGCGCGCTCGCCTCCGCCCGGCCGACCGCCGTCAACCTCTTCTGGGCCCTCGACCGCATGCGCGACCTGGTCGACCGATCGCACGAGCGCGATCCGCGGGCCCTGCGCCAGGCCCTCTTCCACGAAGCCGACGCGATCTGCGCCTCCGACCGCGAGACCTGCCGCCGGATCGGCGTGCACGGCGCCAGGCTCCTGCGCGACGGAGCCGCCGTTCTCACCCACTGCAACGCCGGCGCCCTCGCCACCGCGGGCATCGGCACCGCCCTCGCCGCCGTCTATGTCGCCACCGACCAGGGAAAATCCGTCCGCGTCTTCGCCGACGAGACCCGCCCGGTCCTCCAGGGCGCCCGCCTGACCGCCTGGGAGCTCGCCCGCGCCGGCATCGACGTCACCCTCCTCCCCGACGTCGCCGCCGCCACCTTGCTCGCGCAACGCAAGGTCGACTGCGTGATCGTCGGCGCCGACCGCGTCGCCGCCAACGGCGACTTCGCCAACAAGATCGGTACCCTCGGCGTCGCCACCCTGGCGCGCGTCCACGGCGTCCCCTTCTACGTGGCCGCCCCCCTGTCCTCGTTCGACCCCGACACCCCCGACGGCCGCCGCATCCCCATCGAAGAGCGCGACGGCCGCGAGGTCACCGAAATTCGCGGCGTCAGAATCGCCCCGCGCGGCGTCAAGACGTTCAACCCGGCCTTCGACGTCACCCCCGCCGCCTGCGTCACCGCCTTCGTCACCGAGGCCGGCGTGCTCCGCCCCCCGTTCGCCCGCGCCATCCGCGCGGCGCGCGCCCGGGCCCGCGCCCAGGCCCTCCGCCCTGCCGTGTCCGCCTCCCGTTAGGACTCATGACCCATGCTCTCCCGGCCGGAGCAGGATGCCCGCGAAGACGACGCCCTCGCCCCCTGGGCGATGCGCAGCAGCAGCACCCGCGGTCGCCGCCACCCGGAACCCGACCACCCGTACCGCACCCACTACCAGCGCGACCGCGCCCGCATCGTCCACTCCACCGCCTACCGCCGCCTCGAATACAAAACCCAGGTCTTCGTCAACCACGAGGGAGACTACTACCGCACCCGCCTCACCCACACCCAGGAAGTCGCTCAGATCGCCCGCACCGTCGCCCGCGCGCTGCGCCTCAACGAGGACCTCTGCGAGGCCCTCGCCCTCGCCCACGACCTCGGCCATCCCCCCTTCGGCCACTCCGGCGAGGACGCTCTTGCCGACCTCATGGCCGCCCACGGCGGCTTCGAGCACAACGCCCAGGCCATGCGCGTGGTCGAGCTCCTCGAACTTCGCTACCCGGCCTTCCCCGGCCTCAACCTCACCTGGGAAGTGCGCGAGTCCCTCGTCAAGCACGAGACCCATTCGAAAAACCCCTACCTCGCCGATTACGAGCCGACCGCGGCCCCCCTCCTCGAGGCCCAGACCGTCGATCTCTCCGACGGCATCGCCTACGACAACCACGACCTCGACGACGGGTTGAAGGCGGGCCTGCTCGCGGAGCCCGACCTGGCCCACACCGCGCTCTGGAAGCTCGCGACCGAGCAGGTACGCGTCCGCTACGGCGAGTTGGACGGAGATCTCGCGCGGCTGCAGAACGTGCGCTTCCTGATCGACCTGCAGGTGACCGACCTGCTCGAGGAGACCGAGCGCCGCCTCGCCCGGCTCGGGATCGCTTCGGTGGCGGACGTGCGCCACGCGCGCGAGCCGCTGGTCGGCTTCTCCGCGGGGATGGAGACCATGCGCCGCGAGCTGCGCGACTACCTGTTCCGCAATTTCTATCGCCACTTCCGCGTGGTGCGGATGTCGGAGAAGGCGAAGCGCTTCGTACGCGACCTGTTCCACGAGTTCACCGCGCGGCCGGAGCAGCTGCCGCCGCACTTCCAGCGCTGGGCCAAGGAGGCGGGACTGCACCGCAGCGTTTCCGACTACGTCGCGGGCATGACCGACCGCTTCGCGCAGGACGAGTTCCGCAAGCTGTTCAACCCATTCGAGCGGGTGTAGCCATGATCTGGGGATTGCGCTCCGTCTTCGTCCTCTTTGCCGGGCTGATCGGGCTCCAGCTCGCCGACCTGCTGTTTACCGGAAGCCCGATCCACGGCTTCTTCGGCGGGGTCTTCACGGCACTCTTCTTCGTCGCGGTCGAAATCGGCTTCACCCGCCGGTACATCTCGATCATCTCGATCGTGATGTTCGGGCTGATGTGCGGCTTCATCGTGTCCGCGATCTTCATCAACGGCCTGTTCCTGGTCCCCTGGATGAAGGCCCAGAGCGAAGAAATCCGCAATTGGATCCAGTTCGGCATCACCTTTCTCATCTGCTACCTGTCCACGGTGATCATCATCCAGACCAAGGACGACCTCAAATTCGTCGTGCCTTTCATCGAATTCCAGCGCGAGGGTCGCGGCGGCATCCCGTTCGTCCTCGACCTCAGCTCGATCGTGGATGGCCGGATCGCCGACATCGCGGCCACGCCGCTCCTCAACAGTCCGCTCGTGGTGCCGCGCTTCCTGCTCGACGAGATCCAGGACATGGCCGACGGCCCCGACCCGGAGAAGCGCGTGCGGGGACGGCGCGCGCTCGACGTCCTCGGCCGTCTGCGCAAAGCGAAAAACGTCGACGTCCGGATCGACGACTCCCAGGTGCCGGGCGTGACCGAGCCCGAAGCCAAGCTCGTGCGGCTGGCCAAAGTGATCAACGGTCGCCTGCTCACGGTCGACGCCGCGGTGAACCGCGCGGCCCAGATCGAGGACGTTCCGGTGGTCAACATGAACGAGGTGGCCGCGGCGTTCCGGCCGGTCCACCTTCCCGGCGAGTCCCTCACCATCCGGGTGGTGCGCCCGGGACAGGAGCCGGAGCAGGGGGTCGGCTTCCTCGAGGACGGCACCATGGTCGTGATCGACGGGGCGGCGAAGCGGGTGGGGCAGTCGGTGGCCTGCACCATCACCAACCTGCTCCAGACCGCCGCGGGGCGGATCATCTTCGCCGCGCTCCGGCGGACTCCGGACGAGGCGGGGAGCGCGAAGGGCGCCGCGGGGGGGTAGGCACGGTCTGAGGGCCTGCGAAACAATGACCTGGACGATGGATTCTTCGTCCTTGCCCTTGTACCAGGAATCGTCTTGCAGGCCCTGAGAACTCCGCAGCGAGCAGACCGGGTACTGAGGGAGGATCCGTGGTACACGATGCGGGCCTGGTCGCCCTCTGGCTCGGGGTCCTGTTCGGCGGGCTGGGCTTCTGCGTCTGGTCCAACGCCCGCGGGCTTTCGGCGCACGCGGTGCGGGACCTCCTGCACGCCTGCACGAGCGTCTGGGTGCTCGGCTGGCCCTTCTGGCACGGGACGGCGGCCCCGACCGCGATCGTGGTCGGCGCGCTCGCGTGCGCGCTCGCGGTGCCGGCCCTCGCCGCGCGCTCGCGCGCCGCTTCCGCGTTCATGCGGAGCGTGACCGCGGAGGACGAAGCATGGGCGGGCATCGTCCTCTACGTGACCGCCTACGCCGTGCTCACCCCGCTCGGGCTGTCCGGCGGGAGCGCCCCCGCCGCCGGCGCCGCCCTCTTCGCGCTCGCCCTCGGCGACGGCCTGGGGGGGTTCGTCGGCCGCCGCTTCGGCCGGCTCTCCTATCCCGTGATCGGGGGAAAGCGCAAGACCCTGGAAGGCTCCGCCGCGGTCGCTGCGTTCTCCGCCTTCGGCGTGTGGGCCGCGACCCGGTGGCTGGGAGCCCCGACGACCTGGGACCAGGCGGCTGCCGCCGGGCTCGTCGCCGCCGTGGTCGAGGGGATCGCCCCGCGGGCGAGCGACAATCTGGCCGTGCCCGCTGCCGTGTATGCGTGGCTGGTCGTCCGGCCGGTCTAGGAGCACGATCCGTGTGGTGGCTGCTGATTCCGGCCGCGACCTTCCTCGGCGGGCTCGCGGTCCGCCAGGCGGCCAAGCGCGTCATCGAACAGCGCCCGCGCGGCGAAGACGACGCTCCCGCTGAGGACGCGCCCGCCCTCGCGCCCCCGCCGGCCGCCGTGGAACTGTTCCCGACTCCGGCGGCTCCTGTGCCGCCGCCGATCGAGCCCGAAGTCCCCGACCCCGATCGCGTGCGCGCGGCGCCCCCGGTCGCCCCGCCCGACCGCCCGCTCTCCGTCTCCGACTTCGCGCAGCGCTGGGTTTCCCCCGTGCTGGAAGAACCCATCGTCCCGCCGCCCAAGTCCCCAGAGCCGGCCCGCGCGCCGGCCTCCGGTTGGACCGCGCCCGGGATCGCGGACGCCGCCTTTGCCGCGCTCATGGGCGTGCTCTTCTCGGCATCGTTGCTCTGGGACTGGCAGCATCTCCTCCGCACCGTCTCGGTCAGCGGCTTCATCGGCTG
>ORJL010526821.1_pt1 | contig 11387 bp, 8 predicted proteins | sample 1779941 | NCBI WGS metagenome assembly ORJL01 (sample SAMEA104232317, study PRJEB22302) | groundwater metagenome | biome: forest; feature: aquifer; material: groundwater | place: USA | collected 2011-08-07 | depth 5.8 m | reverse complement strand
ATTCGGAGGGTGTTTTTGATCAATTCCCGCATCGGAACGGCCCCTTTCCCCTCAATGTTCGCCGGGCGGGTTTCGAGCCGGACCACATGAGGCTGTCGAAGCTGGAGTTCAGCGGCGTCCTCGCAGGTTATAATGCGTTCATCTTCCGGGATAAAACTGCTCAAAATATTCAGGGTTGTTGTTTTTCCGGAACCGGTACCACCTGACACGACAATATTAAGCCGGCACAGAATACAAGCTTCCAGGAATTTTGCCATTTCCTCAGTAAGGGTTCCGAAGCGAACCATGTCAGCAATACCAAGTTTTTCCTTCTTGAACTTTCGAATGGTGATCGTAGGTCCGTTGAGGGCCAGCGGAGGAATGATGGCATTAACGCGGGATCCGTCGGGAAGACGCGCATCGACATAGGGGACCGACTCATCGATTCGGCGGCCGATGGGGGCGACGATTCTTTCAATAATCCGCATTACATGGTCGTTATCTTTGAACTTGATATCTGAAAGGATCAGCTTTCCTTTCTTTTCATAATAGATCTGATAGGGCCCGTTTACCATGATTTCTGAAATGTCCTCTTCATCGAGTAATTTCTGCATGGGTCCATAGCCGATCATGTCATCCAGCAGGATCTGGGCAAGCGAATCCATTTCCCTGGGAGCCAGGGTAACATTCAGTTTGGGTCCTTCTTCCCCCGCAACCTGAAGGATTTTATCCCGGAGCATCGCCCGTTTCTTGTCGGGATTTGCCTCGGTCATGATAGCCTGAGGCATATCATCGATCAGTTTGCCGTGAACTTTTTCCTTAAGCCGCTCAAACCCGGTTATTTCCCGGGTGGTGGAAGATTCGGAAATCCCCGATTTTTCACCCGATTTTTTCTCTTCATTTAATCTAGAAAGCAAACCACCCATAAATTTTTACCTCCTCTAATTTTGGGAACCAAAAATTAAATCTTTTATCTTTAAGATCGTGCTGCCTTTTGTCGGATCCGGCAAAGGTTTCTTATCACCTTCGGTAAGTCTTTTTGCAATTCCGCCGATTGCCTTGGCAAGATTGCTATGGGGAAATTTAATAACAAACGGCTCGCCCTGGTTAAGGGAAAGTTGAGCGGTTTCGGAATCCATGGGGATGACAGAGAAAATTGGTATTTTCAAGCCTTCCTCGATTCCCTTGGAATCAATTCCGACATTAGGAATATCCTTGTTAAGCAATAATTTTATTTTCGCCGTATCAAATTTAATATCCGCCAAGGTTTTCAAACATAGTTTGGTATTTTTAAGGGATGTGATTTCAAGTGTCGCAACCAGGAAAAGCATGTCGGTTTTATCGAAGATGGACAATTCCATTTCCGAGATATGGGCGGCAGTATCAATAATTACAAACTGAAAGCACGAAGAAACGTGTTCCAGGATCTGCTTGAAATGGTTTGGTTTTATCGCCTCCGCAAAGGCCGGTTCGAAAGGGGCCAGGAGAAGTTTAAGATTGCTTGGATGAGCCGTCAGGTTCCGCTCAATATTCCCGATCGAAAGATCATCCTTTTCAACAACATTGAAAAGGTTCTTACCTGATTTCTGATTCAAAGTAATGGCAACATCGCCGAACTGAAGGGAGCAATCGATCAGAAGGACCTTCTTTCCTCCCAAGGCAAGACTAACCGCAAGATTGGTTGCAAGCGCGGTTTTCCCAACCCCGCCCTTGGTGGAAAAAAAGGTAAGAACCTGCGCTTTTTCCTGGGTTTTCTGAAAATCCGGACGGTCTTTCACCCATTTTGAGAAAACATTTTGAATTGTGTCCGTAAGATCGCTGCCGGAGAAGGGTTTGGTCAAGAAATCCTTTGCCCCTGCCTTCGTCGCGCTTCTGAAATATTCCATTTCACTTTGAACGGACATTATTACAACCTGGATCTCAGGCCGGTCCTTTGCAAGGGTTTCAGTTGCCTTCAGGCCGTCTATCTTAGGCATGTTGATATCCATCAGGATAACATGAGGAGCAAGCTCGGCGGCAAGTTTGAGGGCTTCTTCACCGTCGCTTGCCTCTCCAACAACCTGGATCGACTCCTGGTTTCCCAGCATTCGGCGCACGTTGGAGCGCAACTCCACCATGTCATCGGCGATAAGAACTTTTATTCTAGTAGCGGGCAATAATATTTCCTTTCTTATTTCGCTCCCTGAAGGTTATTTCCCACTGCTTTCCTTGGGAAAATGTCTGCTTTTTATATCCTGGAAAAGGTTGTGAAGTTCGTCAAGACGTTCGGTTCGGTGGGGAATTGAAATGGTCTCGAACTTCTTGCCGCCGGCGAGATTTTTTTCCTGGTTAACAATCTGGGGAGTAAGAATTATTATCAGCTCATTTTCATTGTTTCGGGTAACCTTGCTTTTAAATATCCTTCCTAAGTAGGGAATTTTTGAAAGAATCGGAATTCCATCCTCCTGGACATCAACTGAGCGGTTGATTAGCCCGCCAAGGATGATCGTTTCCCCATCCTGAACCTTAACCGTAGTTTGAACGCTTCTCCTGCTGATATCGGGAGGTCCAAGGGGTTTTGCCAGGGGCTCTTCCTGCAAGGCATATACCGAAAATTTCAAATGATTATCGTTAATGAAAAGGTCGCGAACGGAAAGAACGAGGTCAGATGCTGCTTTCTCATAGGTTATGTTTCCCTGATTATCTATTTTTGAAGGAAAATAAGTGTCCTGACCTACCCTGACATAGGACAAACCTTCCCCGTAAGCCCCTGCTCCACCCTGAGCTTCATTCATCCAACCTGAACCGGCGATTTTACTGGGGGTAGTATTGGCATAAACAACCAATTTGGGATTTGCCAAAACTTTTAGCTTTCTTTTATTCTCCAACGCTTTTACGTTGGCGGTAATGATATCGAACCGGTTAATATTATTAAGATGGAAGGGATTGGGGAAACCCGGAACCGGGGCGCCAAGGGACTGTGTCGTCGGATCGCCTCTTATTGCATTATCCATGTTCTCCACAAATCTCCATGTTCCCTGGAGAAAGTTTTGGCCGGATTGAGATTGGCTTCCTCCCCAGAGAATTCCCAAATCTTTCTGATTTCTTTTGTCAACTTGCAAAATGAATGCCTGAAATATGACCTGTAAAGGATCTTCAATAATTACCAGGTTGCTAATCTGGCTATCAGGAACAAAACCTCGAACGACCTCAACCATATGCATGAAGTCATTCTGGTTTTTCACTGACCCTTCAAGAATAACTCTGACGGAATTCCCTCCGGTAGGGGCAGCAGAGGCCTGGCTGGGGGCTCCGGCGCCGGGAGCGGCGCCAGCCGGGGCAGAGGGGGCGCCGGGAGCAGCGGGAGCTGCCGGAGGTCCACCAGCTCCACGACCACTCCGTCCAAGGGATTCATCATTGGGATTAATAACTGAAACCCTTACGGTTGGAATTCCGATGGCGTTCTCTATTCTTTGAACAACTGTTGCACCGGCACGGATCTCAATAAGGTTCACAATCGGAATATCCTTAACAAGCTGGGCAAGAATCATTTCCGCCCGTTTGGATTTATCCGGGACATCCACCCGGCCGCGAAGGTAGGCACTGTCGGCAAAAAACTGAACTTCCACTCCGGGTTGACCGAACAAAGCCTGGAATTTTTGCTGTATTACCTGGTTTTCAACGAAGGTCTCGACATCAATAATTCGGGTTCCTTCGGCGCCTTTTATTATAACCTGAGTGGAATCAGGCTGTTGGCTGGCTCCGGATAAGACGATTTCATCATCGGTCACGGTTAATACCTCAACAACATCGGGTTTTACCGCGCGAATTTCAGTAACCAACCGGGCCTTCACCGAAACTGCCTTTCCCAGAGGAATTCCCAATCTTTCCGCAAAGGCGGGGGTCAGGCCATGAGAAAGGGTCAAAAGACCAGACAATACGATAGAAGAAATAATCAATTTATTAAATGGAGTTTTTTTCATGTTCATCTGATCTTCTCCTAATTAGATCCGACCGGAATCAATGATTGTGGTTCGGGAGTCGGACCTTTTTCATATGTAACTCCTGATCCGGATTCTTCTTCTGACTGGTTATAACCTTCTCTGGTAAGCTCAACCCTCTTGTCAGACCCGGACTTCATGTTTATTATCACTACTCTTCCATCGTCAACCGGCTGAGAAGGGGTAACAATCTGCGGCCTTTTGGCGACAACAACCTCGGGAGGAGGTTCGGTCACAACCGGAGGGATTGGGACCACGGGAGGGGGAAACTCGGTGGTCCCGGTGGATGTTTCAGCGGGTTTTCCAGCCAGATCGCCATCAACCAAAGCCTTTCTGACTATGGATTCGGTGGCTCCTTCAGTGACAATTTTCTTGTCTTTATCTTTGGGGCTCTTAAGCACCAATCGATATTGTACTCCTGAGGAATCAATATAGACCAACCGCTCAAGTTCTTCAGGAGTGACAGCAAGAGTAATCAGCTCGGCGAACTGACTCATTATGGTTGAGGTTGGCGAGGCTGTTCCCGCATCAAGCTCCTGAAAATAGGTTTTTCCAACGGCAAGGACCTGGATATCCTGAAGAATTATCTTTGTAGTAGCTTCTCCCCCACCCTGGGCTTTAAATGTTGCGATTACGTCAACACAATCGCCCTGCTGTACGAAACCTGCCACCCCCATTACCGTAGTAACCTGAATGGTGAAAGCTCTTCGGCCGGGGGGAATTGCGAACGAGAGGTTCGGAACCGCATCTTTGTCAAGCAGACATTCCGAGGTGATTGTGGTACCCGGAAGCAGGGTAAGGTTTGTATATTTGTTAATCAACGGAGTAGTTTCCGTAAAAAATTCAGGAGGAGCGGTGGAAGCAACTATATCCTTCAATTCAATCATATCATTAATAATATTTGGCTCCAAGCGAGTTCGCGAGGGGATCTTGCGCTTGGCCGCAACCACTTTTACCATCTTCTCCTGCGGAGCCGCCACCACCGGAATATCAGATGGGGATGGCTGGAGTTTTTTGGCAACAAAGGCTGCTATTCCCAAGCTGATGATTAACGCTACAATTATCGATTTTCTGTTCACGATGATCCTCCTAGCCTAGTTGGTTAAAAAGCGAATATAACATACCTAAAGACATCCGCGCAAGAATTCGACAACTACGTACAATTAATTTAGAAATAATATCCTCCTTTTGCAAGATGTCAAAGTTTTTTTTCTTTTGAGGTAATTCATTTTTGGTGAAGTGCCGATTTTATTCCTTGGTATCTTTTTCCAAATTATTCTTGAAAATACCGGGGAGGCAAAACATGGCTCAAGCGCCATTTCACGGAGGGCCAATTCCCGCATCTGACGACGGTCAGGCTGAAAAGAAAAATCGAGATGGCTCTGGGATGGAGGGTGAAACCCTGTTTGAGGGGATTTTTCGAAGCCTCAATAACAATCGCAGGGGAGCCTTTCTAATCATTTTGCTCGCACTGGTGGCGACTACATATCTCCACAGCACCTTTCCAACGATGTACGAGAGCAACGCCCTTCTCCGAGTGCTTTCAACTGAGGAAGTTCAGGGAAAAAGCCTTGCGGCATCCATGAACGGAATTCTCTCTCAAAGGGTCCTCCTCATGGATGCCCTAAAGAAGGATGGACTGGAAAATTCAATTAGAAATGTCAACGATTTGTATTCCATCGAGGATTCCGGTCCGGGCTTGGTCAAGTTATCCGTAAGACATGGAAACCCGGAATCATTACAAAGTTTAGGGGATTCTCTCATCAAATTGCTATCAGAAAAATTTTTGGCATATTCTTCCGAAGCTGACCGCTTTGAACTTGAAGCCGTCGAAATGAAGAAAAATGCCGTTTCTGAAAAAATTAAAGAGACCAGAATCGAACTTGAAAAACTCAGGGCGACTGAGTCCTCAACCCTTGAAAACCCTTTTACACCATATTCAGAGGAAATCAGAACAACCGAACTCAAACTTGAAGAGTGCCGGCAACGGTTAGCATCCACGCCTAAAATAAGCGTGATTGCATCCAAAGAACGGACTCCCGAATTTGCGGAATTTAAAAAGAAGCTTTCTCAGGCCCGTTCCAATTTAAGAGAATTATTGATGACCTACCGGGAAAAACACCCGAGGGTTATAAGGGCAAATTCTGAAATATCGGCAATTGAAAATGTTCTCAGGTCGATTTCTCCCAAAAAAGATCTTGAAGAACCCAATCAGGAGTATTCCAACCTCGCAAAAGAGGTTAACGATCTTGAAAGTCGGCTTTCCGAGCTTCGGTTGCTCAGTGAATCCCAAAAACTTCCCGAGACCGGATTTTCGCCGCCCGGGAACATCAAACTGGCTTCGATACAATCAGGAGAGCAAAGGCTAAAAGCCCTTGAGAACATGTATTCGGACCTGGTCATGAAGCTTGAACAGGTAAACCTGAAGCGGGATACGCTTGTCGGGAAAATCCAGGTCCTTCGAAAGGACAAGGAAACTCCGCAACCCATAGGCTTGTCTTTCCTTCAAAGACAGTTAATCGGGCTATTGGGCGGAACCCTTTTTGCCATCGTACTTTTGTATTCACCCTTACCCCTTAAAATCACCCCGGAAAAAATCCAGCTTTCCAATACGGCTTTGATGGGTTTCGGGAATTCATCCGAATCCGAACTCGAACTTGTACGGAGGATAATGAGAGTTCCCTTGCTTCCACACTCGAGAATGGGATTACCCGCACCCGAGAATTATTCCTCGAAATATGACGAAAGGTTGATCGTCCTGAATGAGCCTGATTCAAGGCAGGTTGGGCCTCTTAAAGCGCTACTTTCCAATCTTCAAATCCAACTTTCAGAGACGGGAAGCCGGGTACTGATGATTTCTTCCTCCAGAAACGGCATGGGAAGGACCACTTTGGTTGCAAATCTTGCGGTCCTCTTTGCCCAGGAAGGTTATTCAGTAGTCCTCGTCGATGCAAATTTCCGGAAGCCTTCTTTACATAGGGTTTTTGACGTGGACAATTTCAAGGGTTTTTCAAGCATTTTGACCGGACAGGCGGATCTGGAAGTAATTCAACCCTCGACGGTGAAAAACCTTGCCGTGATTCCCTCAGGACCGATTCCTCCCAACCCTTATGAATTGCTTGGGTCAACGGTTGCCAAGGATTTTCTTGATACCCTGAAACGCCGCTTTGAACTGGTTTTAATCGACACTCCAGGTCTTCTCGATTTTCCCGATGCCCGAATTTTGGCATCCCATGTAACCGGCGTCGTTTTTTTGCATCGTGAGGGTGAGTCCGAAAGCGATATCAGAACGAGCCGGGAATTTCTAAAAAATCTGAAAAGCCGCGTTCTTGGATTCGTCCAAACGTGACCACCAATAATAGAAGATAGAAGTTAGAAGATAGGAGATAGAAGAAAAAAGACCATGTTTGTGGTTCAACATTCTAAATTCTATCTTCTAACTCCTAACTCCTATCTTCTGTCTAATTCTGTTAAGCGCCGTTTGAAATTTATTTCCCCGCATTTCGGTAAAAAGCGTAGGGTGCGCCTTGGCGCACCTCTTTTTGATGCGGCAAGCTGCATCCTGGCAATTTCATGAAAATAATTGTTACCCTTCTGACTTTACTGAAAGAAACCCCTGCCGTTAAAATGCCATAAATGCATCCATCAATCTTTGGAGAACTTTCCCCGGTGACATTTTTGAAGGCGTTGGCGATTGCCGGCGCTTTCATTGCAATGATTACGGATATGCGTTGGGGAAAAATCTATAACTGGCTCACCTTTCCGCTGATAGTAGTCGGATTGTCATTAAACGCCTGGTGGTTTGGCTGGAACGGTTTAGGTATGAGCATTGTTGGAACCATCATGGGTATTATCTTTTATCTTGGATTCGCATATATTGGGGCATTTGGAATGGGGGATGTTAAACTAATGGCCTCCATCGGGGCTCTTGGCGGATTAAAATTCGTGGTTAGCGCATTTCTGTATACTTCCGTGATAGGCATTCCCCATGCTCTTTTCATCCAGTTCCTGAATTTCGGAAAGAATGCCCCGGGAATGCTTTTAACAAGTCTTGTAACCCGGGCATTTCTCGAAAAGAACATCCAGAACGATAATGAAACGCTTAAATACCATTATTATCTGGGCATCGATATTCTTTTGGGTACCATTCTTGCCTTTTTGATTGAAATACCCCTTGGTTTTTAGTAATATTTGCGCGTGAAAAAAAAATGGTATGAGAAAGATTTTTCGAAAAAAACCTCGAAATCCAATCGACGACCTCGTACCGGACAGGCTATTGTTGAACTTGCTTTGGTCTTTCCATTTTTTCTGCTGATAGTTTTAGGTGGGATAATCGATTTCGGTTTTGCATTCAATAATTTGATCACGCTACAGCAAATTTCAAGCGATGCCGCCCGTTTTGCCGCTGAAGGTAACGGCGGAACAGGAGTACCGGAACAAAAAGTAAGGGATTTCATTTTTTCGAGAAAACCTCCCTGGTGGGGCGGGAACTTTGTCATTTCTCCGATGGAAGTTAAGCCCCTCCAAAATGGGGAAGTTAAAATCATCAAAGTTTTTTTGACCTATGAATCCCCGGTTTACACACCATTTTACGCGATAATGGTGAAGGTTGCTTCCGGAATGACATCCATAAATCTTTCGGTCGTTTCCGCTTATCAGATTCCGAAGAACACCTGATTTAATGCAAACCCGAGAAAATAAAAACACAGAATTTTCAAAAAAAAACCACCGAAAAGGCGGGATCCTTTTTATGACGGTCGCCGCCATCGGTATTACGCTTGGATTGCTCGCCATGGTAATTGATGTTTCGTGGATGTATTTTCATAGGAACAAATTACAAAATTCAATTACAGCGGCGTGGAAAGCCGGTTTTGATGAAATGGTCGGAATCCTGAGGTTTTCACCAACCGGTTTTGATGATAATGCCAGGGAAAAGGTTCGGAAAAGAATTTCAATAGTGTTCATGGAAAACGGTTTTACGGCAAATGAAGCATCCGCTCTTTCCATAAATTTTTCGGGGGTGGGTCCTTTTCCCGAAAAGCTGGAGATCGGAATCTCCAAGAAGCTTGATCTGTTTTTCGCGACGGGCATCGATTTTCCTTTCGTTACGGTTTCCGCATTTTATAACGGAGGGATTCCGGCTTTAAATGCCAGTTCCGGTGAATTTCTGGGAAATTTACGTGAAGGATTTATTTTCCCGGTTGGGGTTCCTCACGGCGAAGTTAGGCAGATTCCCAGGAATAAGGTTTCCGTAATCCCATTTGAACGCGCACAGGGGCAGCCAAAAGACCCAAACAAAATGAAGACTGACGGACAGGGCTTCACGGCAGGAAAGGTTTACCTGATCAGGCCCGGTCAAGATACTGCTTATCAAGGAGCAAACCAGTGCTCACTCCACCTGAATTTCGATCCGCATTCCGATTACAGTTATCGTTCCGCAATAATTTTCGGATATCCAAAACCTCTTACCATAAATGACAGGGTGAGTTTGATCGGTTCGGATGTTTCTTCGATCGTCGATGCGGCTCTTCAAACCCGGTTAAGTCAGACTTCTCCGGTAAGAAAAGCGATTGTTCCTCTTATTGATATTCCCCCGGAAAACCTTTCCACACCGGGAAAGAAGCCTAATCAGGTTTACTATCTGGACCCCGAAAAAGAAAAAGCACGGGTGATCGGTTTCGCGTTGTTCGAGCTGGAAAACCCTGAAAAACCCGATTTTCCTTCAAAAATTCCGGGGCAAATCCACGGGAAATTTGTTCGGTATGTTGTGAATCCTAACGAAATTTCCCGCTTTTGGTAGACCCATCCCCTCCAGGGGCCTGGGGCGAGTGTTTTGGGAACCTGAGCCGCGATTAATCGCGATTCCGGCCCGCTGCCCGATGCATTAATTTCTGCTTCCGAAGCCCGCTTCTTTAGGTTTTTGAGCGGTAAAATCATTGATCGTCTTTGCGACAAATTCAACTGATTCAATTGGAAGTTCCGAATAGACCGGGAGCGCAAGGGTGGTTTTAGCCGCTTCCTCTGAAACCGGGAAATCCCCGGTTTTATAACCCCAAGGCCTGAAACATTCCTGTTCATGAAGGGAAAGCGGATAGTAAATCGCGCATCCGATCTGATTTGCCGTAAGGTGAGCCTTGAGTTCATCTCGGTTTTTGGCGCGGATGATATACTGGTTGAAAATATGATAGCAATTGTCCCGTTTTATCGGTGTCTTCACTTGAGGATTTCCGCCCAGCAATCGATCGTAATTCTCGGCATTTCTTCTTCGGCCTTCAGTCCATAAAGACAGGTGGGGGATTTTGACTGAAATGACAGCGGCTTGAAGAGCATCCAATCGGCCATTCATCCCAACCTTAGTGTGGTAATACTGTCTTTCCCCGCCATGAACCCGAAGAGCTTTCAGCTTTTGCGCGAGTTTTTCGTCATTGGTTGTGACCAGACCGCCATCCCCGAAACACCCAAGATTCTTGCTGGGGAAAAAACTGAAACAGCCCATCGTACCCATCGAACCGGCCTGCTTTTCCTCATATTTTGAACCGATTGCCTGAGCGGCATCTTCAATCACGGGAATTTTATGTTTTTCCGCAATTTTCATTATGGGTTTCATTTCAGCACACTGGCCATAAAGATGAACGGGTAAAATTGCTTTGGTTCTTGAGGTGATCGCCTTTTCGATCCGGGATGGATCGATATTATAAGTATCGGGATCGATATCGACAAAAACCGCTTTTGCTCCGACTCTCGCCACGCAACCTGCGGTGGCGAAAAAGGTATAAGGCGTAGTTATTACTTCATCTCCCGGGCCGATTTCCAACGCCATGAGTGCAAGAAGAATGGCATCAGTGCCGGAGGAAACTCCGACGGCGAAGCGGGAATCAATGTATTTGGCCAGTTGTTCCTCCATTTTCTCCACTTTCGGACCAAGGATAAAAGCCTGATTCTCAATGACCTCCATAATTTCGGGAATCACTTTTTCCTTTATTTGGGCGTATTGGGGCTTGAGATCGAGGAGTGGGACTTTCATACAACCTCCTAAAAGAAAAAATTCGGATTTTGTAAGTTAACATGAATACTGCTCTGCGTCAAATTTGGAGCAACTTTCCTCAACCCATGTTATAATCACTTTCATGAAATTTATCGATGAATTATTAATAAAAGTGGAGTCAGGCAAGGGAGGAGATGGAATGATTTCCTTCCGACGCGAGAAATATGTCCCCTACGGCGGCCCTTCGGGCGGGGACGGCGGCCGCGGCGGGGATATCATCCTGGAGGCCTGCGAGGGCTTGAACACCTTGTATGAGGTTAGTTTTCGCCGGGTTCAAAAAGGCGAGAACGGCGGAAAAGGTAAAGCCAAGGACATGGCGGGAGCCGATGCCTCCCCCACGGTCATACCGGTTCCCGTCGGAACGATCGTTTACGATAACGATT
>ORJL011431534.1_pt1 | contig 11390 bp, 12 predicted proteins | sample 1779941 | NCBI WGS metagenome assembly ORJL01 (sample SAMEA104232317, study PRJEB22302) | groundwater metagenome | biome: forest; feature: aquifer; material: groundwater | place: USA | collected 2011-08-07 | depth 5.8 m | reverse complement strand
TTACCTACGGCAGCTTTCTCTTAACGCTGTATCCTATCAACTGTCTTATCTATGCCTTCTTCATGTTCAAGGGTGACATGAAGAAGACCAAGATGTTCGGTCTAATCGGCCTGCCTCTGGCCATATCGGTTCACGGGTATACCGGCTTCATCCTGGCGCTCGGCCAGTCTCGCGCCCTCTGGAACACTGCTTTGATGCCGTCCTATTTCTTGATATCCGCTATGGTTTCGGGCATTGCGCTGATGGTACTGACGGTGATGATAAAGGACCGGTTCTTCTCCAAGGAAAAGAAGATAAACGGGGACCTCGTCTACAACCTCACTACTTTCTTGAGCGCGGCGATCATTATTGACCTGTTTCTGGCTATGTGCGATGTACTGGTGCTGCTTACGGCGGATGCCGAGGCCAAAGAGGCGGCCCATCTGCTGCTTTCAGGGTCGTTCAGGCCTTATTTCCTGTACGTTGAAGTGCTGTTCGGCGCCCTGATCCCATTTATTATGTTGAACATGCCGTTCAGCCGGCGGAACTTCGCGGCCATTGGCGCGGCTTCCGTGATGGTCATGGTGGGAATCATGGCCATGAGATATGTCATGGTCATCGGCGGTCAGACAGTGCCTTTGAGCTGAGGAAAATATGGAAAAGTTAGGAAGGCGTCAATTTCTTAAACTGGCAGGCGCGGCCACAGGCGTGTCGCTGGCCGCCAGGGCAGTTGTCGGCATAACCGAGGCAGGCGCTGAGGCGCCGGAGAGCGTATCCCGGACATCGGCGAGGTCGCGACAGTCCATCGCTAGCACTTGCCAGTTGTGCCAGGCGCGTTGCGGCATAGTCTGCTTTGTGGAGGACGACAAGGTCATCAAGATCGAAGGGAATCCCCTTCATCCGAATAACCGGGGGAAGCTCTGCGCCAAAGGACAGGCGGGGCTGAATCTGGCCTATAATCCGGACAGGCTGCTGTATCCGATGCGGCGAGTAGGAAAGAGAGGAGACGGTGGTTGGGAGAGAATATCGTGGGACGAGGCCATCAACGAGATTTCCAGCCGGCTGGGGGAGATCAAGGCTTCGGGAAATCTAGGCTCATTCGTGTTCCAGTCTGGCACTCTTTCGGCGCCCAGGCTGGTCAGGCGTTTCGTGGATGCCACCGGCACACCTAACGCTTTCTTCTCTATCCCCAATACTGATACCAACCGGATATTGGCGCTGAATTCCATGCTCGGAACGGAGCAGGAGATAAGCGACCTGGCCAACGCCAGGTACATTCTTAACTTTGGCGCCAATCCCTATGAAGCATATTTCTATCACCTTCCGGCGGTCCAGCGTCTGATGAAGGCAAGGACCGAAAACCGGGCCAAGCTGGTCACTTTCGACGTCAGGGTGTCAAACACCGCCGGGAAGAGCGATGAATGGTTCGCCATCAACCCCGGTTCCGACGGCGTTGTGGCCCTGGCCATGGCCAACGTAATCATGAAGGAAGGACTGCACGACGCGGACTTCATCAACCGGTGGACCAATGTTTCCGCCGCGGACCTGGCTGTCCATCTGGCGCATTATACTCCGGAAATGGCCTCTGAAGTCAGCGGTGTGCCCGCGGCAGATATTGAACGATTGGCGCGGGAATTTGCCAACGACAAGCCTTCGACCACGATTAGCGGTGGCGGAGTCTCGATGAGATCGAATGGGTTGGACACTGTCAGGAGCATTGCCCTTCTCAACGTAGTGACCGGAAACGTGGATGCCAAAGGCGGTTACTGCCTGCCCCGAAGTTACTCCTTGAAGGAGATCGAGCCGTCTCCTCAGAAGGCAAGCGAAACCGGAGGCCTTCTTGAGTTCCAGCGGATGCCGAGCCACACTGTGTCGCATTCGGTGCTTCCCTTGATTAAAGAGCGGGGCAAGCCGGTGGAAATGCTGATGACTTACATGTTCAACCCGGCTTACTCCAACGCCAGTACCAGTGAAGTCGTCGATACGCTAAAGGACGAGCGCCTGGTGCGGTATTCCGTGGTAGTGGACATTGCCATGAGCGAAACGGCCTCGCTGGCCGATTTGGTGCTGCCGGACACAACGTTTCTGGAGAGGTGGGACATCGAGACCGGCCCTGCGTTGGGGCTGGTGCCATTCGTGGCCCTGAGGCAGCCTGTAATGAAGTCGTTGGGTGAAACGCGTTCGTTCAGCGACGTGTGCCTGGAATTGGCCCGCAGGGACCCCGACCTGGCCCGATATTTCAAATTCTCTACCGAGGAAAGCTACTTGAAAGGGCTGGTCTCCGGCGTGCCGGGACTCGCTCAGTCGGGCGGTTGGGACTACTTGAGGGCCAACGGGGTGTGGTATGGAGATGCTCCGCCAGCTTACCGGACCTATGCCGGGGGTGGGTTTGGGACCCCGTCGGGGAAGATCGAGATATACTCCAAGGACCTGGCGGACAAAGGGCAGTCGCCGTTGCCGGTCTGGAATAGTGTGCCTGAGTATGAACTGGAGGCCGACGAAGGCTTGCACATGGTGACTTTCAAGTGGAGCGTGTTGACGTCCTCTCTTGCCACCAGTAAGTGGCTGTCCGAAATCGTTCACGACAATCCTCTATGGTTGAACCCTGAAACGGCCGCGGAAATGGGAATCAAGAAGGGTGATATTGTGACCGTGAGCAGCCCGGTAGGGGAGATTAAGACCAGGGTGCGCCTGACCCAGGGTATCCATCCCAGAGTAGTGGCCATGTCGGGGCAGGTGGCACATTCGGCCATGGGCCGGGTAGCCAGGGCGGAAAAATTCGTCAGCCCTGACGCGGACACGCGGCTGGTGTGGTGGCATGAAGAAGGGCACGGTAATTCGCCGAACAGGGTAATGGCACAAATAACTTCACCTTTGACCGGCGCCCCGGGCTGGCACGACAACAAGGTCAAGGTCTCCAGAGCATAACAGGAGCTTAGAGATGGGCAACGAATCGAAAACAACAAAGGTTAGCAGACGGGCTTTGCTGGGAGGCGGCCTGGCAGTGGGGGGATATGTCCTGCTGCGGAAGTTCTTCAACGGCGAGCCAGGGCAGTCCCAGCAGTGGCTGGAGATAGTGCAGGACAAGTACAGCCCGGAGAAATGGTATTTCAATCTCTATGAAGGGCCTGTTCCCGGAGATCTGAGCCGGAGCGTTTTGAAGAGCCACCGCATCGAATTTGGCTCCGACGCCCATGTAAAGGCCGGGAAGGCGGGTTATCCCGCCAGGGTCTGGTATTCCAATGGAGAAAAGGAGAGTATCCTGTGATGAAAGCAAGGTTAGCCGACAAGTTCAATTGGACCAGGGCCGTTATATGCCTCGGTTTTGCTTTTTCGGCTATTGGTGTCTGGGTATTCCTGCTTGCCTCTGTTGCCGTTTCTACTTACACGAGGGACTCTTTAGTTCTGGCTACGCCGACTAACCAGGCCCTTCTGGCAGCCACTGGCTTCATGTTGATAGGGCTCGTTCTGATGGCGATAACAGTCGTGGGGATATTGGAACATTTCGTCGGGACGCACGAGGATAATCACTAGGTCCGAACCGACAGTTGGTAAAGTAAGAAAAGGGGGAAATCGACAATGAATCTGTCCAGGGTGTGGATGCAGATCAGAGGGTCTGAGAACAAGGAAGCCGTGGAAAAGGAAGGCCGGAAAGAGCTTTTCAGCGACATGCTGATAGGTTTCGGGGCGGCCATCGCTCTGGGTGCGATATTCGTCCTCGCCTATCTCTCGACGCAGTACCAGGCTTACCGCAACCCGTATTTCGCCATATTGGCGCTACTTTGCATTGTCCTCATCGCGGTTGGTGGGGTGATGCTCATATGTGGCAGGTTGCTAGACCGGTAAGATAGCCTATCTTCGATCGGATATTCATGCGAACTCGGCTTCCCCCAACGGGGAGGAAGGCTATGTGTTTGTTGTCTCTTGACCGCGGCCGGAGCGGTGGTTAGGGTTGCGTGACCAGGATGCCTTGCGGTCCCCAGAGCAACTGCCCCGAAGGGCTTACATGCTGAGCGCGGATTTCCGGCGCCTGTCGGGCCCGGTTGCCGGTATTGGTCAGGACAATGGCGCCACCGGACCCGTCGGTCAATATTACGGGGTAGCTCTGATGCCGCAGGCGCCAGTCCGGGAAAGTCTGGACGGGTTCCCGCCAACGGATTGAGCCGTCCGTGTTGATCCCTTGTAGCCACACCGTGCCGTCTGCGCGTGGGTCTTTCCTCCACTGCCGCCAGACGATAAGGTAACCGGACTCGTCAGAGACGAGTTTCGGTTCGGCCCTGTCGCCGTCCTCCGTTACTGCCACCGTCTGTTGCCAGGTACCGGCATCCACATTCAATCCCTGCAAGATTATGGCTGACCCACCGCTCCCATAAAGAACATCGACAAGTTGGCCTTTTTGGTTTATAACCTTGCTTGTTGACCTGCTTGTTGAGTTGCTCCCGTATAGCACAAACAGAATATCTCCGGATGGTCCGGCCTCTGCCACTACATCTTCAAGAACTCCGCCAGTATCCCATCCCACGTGAATGGGGGGTCCTTGCCCCTCAGCATTTTGGATTGCCCAGTCCATCGCGCCAACTCGCACCAAAGGCCCGTTGGGCGTAAGCGCTAACCTGGCCGAGCCGGTGCTGGCGCCGGGAACGTGGCCCGGGATGCCTCCATTGAAAGACTCGGTCTTTTCTTCTCGCGTCCAGAGAGTCTTTCCGGAACTCGAATAGGCGGCCACGGAAACTGCCGCGTTCCCCAGGTAGTCATCCACTTTCCACGTTGTAAAGATATTCCCTTCATTGTCGAGAATAACTTCTCCATAGGCCAACGGCTGCCGCCAAGTGACCTCTCCGGTACGGGAGTATTTGACTACCAGCCCCCTGTCGAACAGGTAGACGGAGTCGCCGGTCGTTTTGACGGTTGGGGTCACATTGCCCGCCCGGTAGGCCGACGGCTTTTGTGAAGCGCCCCAGACGGAAACGTCCCCGTTGGCGTTTACGTGCTGCAGGACTCCTGTCAGGGTACTTGGCGCGTCTCCGCCGGCAGCGCCCGACACATAGGCCGCGACAAAGGCGCCTCCTTGCCCATCTGCTGCCACTCCCAGCGAACGTTCTGGGGGTCTACCGGTCGGCGGTGACGGTGGAAGATCAACGTCGCCACCCAGCAAAGCCGGGGCCGGCCAGAGGAACTGGCCGGTCGAGGACAGCCTTTGCGCCACAACCTTCTTCCCGCTTTGCCAAACGATGATAGCCCCTCCCTGTCCATCCGGCACAGCCTCGTAGCTAACGGCGAGCGGCTGCGTTGGACGAATGGCGCAAGTGAAAGATGCCACCAGCAGGACGAAGAGCAGTACCCCCAGTCCCGTGATGATTCTGCGACCAGGGTTATCGGGCGTGGTTACCATTATATCGCCCACCCGAGAAGGTACGGGCCGAACAACACCGCCCAGGGAGCGGTGATGACGGCCATGGGGATGGAGAATCTCAAAGATTTGCCAGGACGAAGTCCGAGCAATGCCATTCCCAATCCGAAGTTGGCTCCAGCCAGCAGAGCAGTCGGCATCAGTATCGAAGCCAATTGGAGGGCAAAGGGCATTTCGGCGGCGAAGGTCTCGCTTTTTGCCATCCAGTCAACCGACCAGATGAAATTGACATAAGGTATGTCCACCCATAGTCCAACCGCGGTGATAATCACGACGTAAAGGAAGGTCTTCCACTTTGGCAACGACAGGTGCAACGACCTGGTTGACAGGCGGAAACCGAGCCAGTTCCAGGCCATATCCGCCGGTATTCCCAACGGGATGCCCAGAAGCACCCAGCCGATGAGGAACCCTCCGGCATCACGAAGGACTACGGTGCTTGTGTGCTTCACCCCTTTATCACTCCCAGCGGCCTCGAACGGAAGACGATTGTAGAGATTCCGGCGTTGTGGGCGACCCTGACCACTTCGGTGACGTCCTTGTACGCTTCCGAGGCTTCCTCGGCCAGGTCTGAAATACTTCCGGCGCGCACGGTGATGCCCCTGGCGGCGAGGTCCTTCAGCACCTGCTGGCCGCTCAAGCTCTTCTTGGCGGCTTTGCGGCTCTGCATGCGGCCGGCGCCGTGGCAGGTGGAACCGAAGGTGTCTTTCATCGCCTGTTCCGTGCCCACCAGAACGTAGGAACAGCGCCCCATGTCTCCCGGTATCAGCACCGGCTGGCCTATTTTGCGGTATTGAGGGGGTATGCCGGGATGGCCCGGCGGGAAGGCGCGGGTGGCGCCTTTTCGGTGGACGCATAGCGTCTGGGGATAGCCGTCCACCACATGCTCCTCGATCTTGGCGATGTTGTGGGCGACGTCGTAAATGAGTTCGAGTCCTAATTCCCCTTCACTCTTCTTCATTACTGAACAAATCGCCTCCCTGACCCAGTGCATGATGCACTGGCGGTTGGCCCAGGCAAAGTTGGCCGCTCCCCTCATCGCTCCGAGGTATGCCTTCCCTTCAGCGGAGTAGACCGGCGCGCAGGCTAGTTGCCGGTCGGGCAACTCCGGGCTGTTGCGGCTCATTGACTTGACCATCACTCCGATGTAGTCTTGCGCCACCTGGTGCCCCAGGCCCCGGGAGCCGCAATGTATCAACACCACTATTTGTCCGGTGCTGTTCACGCCCATGGCGGCAGCCGCCTCCGGGTCCTGAATCTCGTCCACGATGCCTACTTCCAGAAAGTGGTTGCCTGATCCCAGGGTGCCGAGCTGCGGTTCGCCGCGCTCCTTGGCTTTGGCGCTGACCTGGGCAGGGTCGGCGCCTTCGATGCAGCCGCCGTCCTCGGTGGTTTCCAGGTCCTCGGGCCGGCCGTAGCCGCGTTTGACCGCCCATTTGGAACCCTGGGTGAGGACATCATTGATTTCTCCGGCTTTCAGATGGACCCTGCCGCTGGAACCGATTCCGGAAGGGACAGCCCGGTAGAGAGCCTCAACCAGTTCTCTGATCCTGGGGTGGACTTCATTCTCGGTGAGGTTCGTCCGCAGGATGCGTACGCCGCAGTTGATGTCGAAGCCGACTCCGCCGGGGGAAACGACTCCGTTCTTCAAGCCCATGGCGGCCACGCCGCCTATGGGAAAGCCGTAGCCCCAGTGTATGTCAGGCATCGCCAGGGAGTGGCTGACGATTCCCGGCAGGAAGGCGACGTTGGCCACTTGTTCCATCGCTTTGTCTTCCAGCACGTGCGGGAGCATGGATTCATCGGCATACACTACTCCGGGGACCCGCATGCCCGGCTTGTAGGTGACTGGTAGCCGCCAGCGATAGTCATCTATCTTTTCGAGAATGCCTTTGTACGTCATATTGCCTCACACGTCGAATATGACCCGCACCCGGTTGTTCTGGCGGTCTACCTGAAGCATGTGGTAGGTGGCGGCCTTGACGCCGAGTTTCAAATGGTGGCGGGCCGGGTCGTACCGCTCCCCGTGGCAGACTGCCTTGAGATGCTGGTCCCTGAACTCCACGATTTCAAACCGTCTAAAGACCAGCTTTTTGGCGTCGAAAATGTAGATCAGTTCATTGAGCCAATCGAACAGCAGCGCCTCGATGTCGTCACTGTGTATTTCTGCCTCGTGTGACATATTCTCAGCGATCTTTGCCGGGTCGGTGATGATCGAAAACAGACCATAGGCCGCGTTGGCGAAGGCATCAGCCAGGTCCTCGCCGTGGGCGATGATCCCTACATCGGCGGTATGGTCTATGAATTCGAAGCGTTTATCCGGCTTCAATGTTCTCCGGGAAGGCGACCACCGGCCGCCGCTACAGGTTGAGGCCCGAAAGTTTGGCTTGTTGGACTGCCTGGCGCAGCGCGTGAACGGCGGCGGCGATGTCCGGCGCGCCCACTGCCGCGGAGATGACCGCGACCCCATCGGCCCCCGCGGCGATAACAGGCGCCGCATTGGCCTGATTTATGCCGCCGATCCCGACCACCGGCAGCGTGGATGATTTCTTTATTAGTCCGAGAATCGCCAGGTCAACCGGCTCACCGGCGTCAGTCTTGGTCGCGGTGGCGTAGATCGGGCCCACTCCGAGGTAGTCGGAGCCATCTCTCCGTGCCGCCAGTCCTTTTTCGACCGTTTCCGTGGACGCGCCGATAATCTTGCCTCCGCCCAGGAGTTTCCTGGCCGCTGCCACGGGCATGTCGTCAGGTCCCAGGTGCACTCCGTCGGCGTCAACAGCCATGGCCACGTCGACGCGGTCGTTGATTATGAGCGGAATTCCCGCCCGGCGGCACAGGTTTTGAGCTTTCTCCGCCATGTCAACCAGAGCTCTGGTAGTGGCCCTCTTGTCCCTCAACTGTATGATGCTCGCCCCTCCGAGAATGGCCCCGTTGACCACCACTTCGAGGCCGCGCCCTCGCGCGAAGCCGAGGTCTACTATGACGTAAACGTCGAGAATAAACTTCATTCCAGACTCCTGGGAATGCCTTTTGCAGCTAACTGCGGTTCGGTTTCGAAGACGTTCTCTTTTCTTGAATAGCGAGGCTGCCCAGGCTGGCCGCCATGAGCAGGCAAATGGCAGGAATGATGGCCCACTGGTAACTGTTGGTGGCGTCCACAATGATGCCAGCCATGTAGATGGAAAACGCCCCCCCTACCTGGTGGGCCATAGAAATGACCCCGAAAATGGATGCCATGGACACTACTCCGAATATGTCTCCGACCAGGCCCGCGGTAAGCGGGGCGGTGCCGAAGGCCCCAAATCCTATGAAGAGTGCCGCTAGATAGAGTCCTGGCATGTTGTGCACGTTCAGCAGAAGGAAGAATCCGACGCCGCGAAGGAAGAAAAGGGCGGCCAGGGGGCGTTTGCGGCCCCAGATGTCTGACACGTAGCCGCCCAACCAGAGCCCTATGGCGCTGGCGGCGCCCATGAACCCGGCAGCTTGCGCTGAAGCGAGCTCCGGGAAACCGGCGTGCAACGCCATGGGGACGAAGAAAGTGGAACTCATCAAGGCTGAAAAGCCGCAGGTGAAATATCCGAAGAGCATGAGCCAGAAGGACCTGGTATGTATGGCCTGAGGGAGTCCCATCATGACCATTTTGGCCTGTGCTGCCTGATGGGCCACGGCGGCGGCGCCGGTCAGCGGGAGGTCACCATCGGGAAGGAGCCCTTTTTCCTCCGGACTATTACGCAGGAATCTGAACGCCTGGGGCAATGAGACTACCAGAACCAGAAGTCCCATGACCACGAAGGTGTAACGCCATCCGATATTCAGGATGAGAAACATTGAAAAGGGAATGAGCAGGAAATTCCCCGTCGCCATCCCTGAGATCGCTATGGCCAGGGCGATGCCTTTCCTTCTGGTAAACCAGCGTGAGATCAGGGCGGTTACGGGAGTGTTGGCGGTGGCTCCCCAGGCGGTCCCCATCAGCAGACCATACACCAGGTAGAACACCCAGAGTTGGGTCAAGAAGTACAGAAAGATAGTCAGGGAGCCGTAGCAGGCGACCCCGATGATTATGGCGGCCCTGGGGCCCTTGCGGTTGACTATGAAGCCAATAAACGGCTGTCCCAGGCCGTAGAAGAGCGTGGAGATGGAGGCTGCCAGGGAAACCTGCTTGACGCTCCAGCCGAATTGCTCGGAAAGAGGCTGGACGAAGTTGCCGAAGCTGCCCCGGGTTCCTGAAACGGTCAAGAAGATAATGAATGAAGAAAAGACGACGATCCAGCCGTAGAAGATCCGGGGCCGCGGCTTTGTTTGCTGCATTTCAGTTAGATTTCGCAGGTCCACTTGCCTTAAAGGGACAGGAAATCCTACTCCTCTTCTTCGTTCTTGAGTTCGTCAAGTCTCTCGTCGCTTATTCCAAAGTAGTGAGCCAGCTCGTGGCGTACCGTGTCCTGGACCTCTATTTCCAGTTCTGCTTCGTTGAGGCCCAGGCTTTCCAACGGGCGGCGAAATATGGTTATCTTGTCCGGAAGGACCATGCCGTAACCCGAGGTCCTCTCGGTCAGGGGAACGCCTTCGTAAAGGCCGAGAAGGTCGTAATTGTCGGTTACGTCAGCCTCTTCTTTTTGCTCCCTGGTGGGCCAATCCTGAATGACAACGTCAACGTTCTCCAGGCGTTCCTTAAAACGTTCCGGCAACCGTTCCAGGGCTCTATAAACCAGTTCTTCAAACTTCTTGCCATCGTGAGGCACGGCTCACCTCGATCTGGTCCAAATTAGATGGGTGCGGGAGCATCCCGCAAGCGTCGGGGTATTATAGCACGTAGAACAGCAGAGCGAGTTGCCGTGGAAACGGGCCGGGGAGGCAGTGGGAATCAGGGGTTGGCGATGACTATGGTCGGGTCTTTTTGGCTCCGTGGAACAGTTCACTTCCGGCGCCAGGATAGAATGTCCATTCTGACTTTGGAGTGGGCATGGTCACCGCGGGCCATTTGCCAGGCTGGACCTCCGGTCCTTCCCGGGTTATCTTCGATGGGGCCGTGTCTCTCATCTGGGGGGTGCGGCGAATGTCCACATCTTCGACGTTGTGGCTGAATTCAACAGGTACGCCGTTCGGGTCGAATGAATAGATCGAATGGATGAAACCGTGGTCTATAACGTCGGAGACCCAGAACCCCGCCGCTTCCAGCCGGTCTTTCAATTCCCACAGGTCGCTTTCCTCCTCCACTCCGAACGAGACATGGTCGAATATGACGGGGCCCCTGACCGGCTGCCCGTGGTCCTTATTGGGCGCTGGAACGATGCCGGGCCATTCAAAGAAGGCGATAAGGTCGGTTTCGGAAATCTGAAAGAAGTAGTGCCGGTATCCTGGCCCGCCCAGGCCCGCTACCAGCCGCATTCCGAGCAGGTCTCTCCAGTAGCGGACCGTCTTGTCCATGTCGCCGGTGACCATCGCCAGGTGATTGACGCCGTTAAACTTTACCATTGCCGCTCCCGTGCCAGTCCAAAGTAACCTTCATTGCGCAGCCAGACGGGCGAGCGCATGGAAGACGTTGCTGAGCTTGCACTAAATCGCTTCTTCATGATACGAGTAGGTTATTAAGAAGTCATCAAAAGGGGGAGGAAATGATAAAAGATTTGTGACATCTTGAAGCGGGAAAGGGAACCGGAGGCTACGGCTTGAAGTCGTAGTTGGAGGTTTGGGAGGCTTCGTCGGAATTGATGGTCAGAACAAACTGGGCGCCGTTCTGGGATATTCTCAAGCCGTCCATGAGACCTATTTGCAGATCGGCTTGCTTTGTAACCGTCGTCCCGGCTGGCAGGGTGCCGATGTCAACTCTCAGGTAATCGCTGTTGTTGAGCGACACCCTGGCTCCCTGGGAAAATGCCTCCAACTTGATCCAGGCGTTGTGGACATCCCTGGCTCCTGCGTTCTTGATCTGAGCGGTGACGGTCCGGGAGAGGCCAGTACCGGTTATGCTGGTGATGGAGACGTCGAACTGGCCTGCCGGTGAGGG
>ORJL010960414.1_pt1 | contig 11393 bp, 13 predicted proteins | sample 1779941 | NCBI WGS metagenome assembly ORJL01 (sample SAMEA104232317, study PRJEB22302) | groundwater metagenome | biome: forest; feature: aquifer; material: groundwater | place: USA | collected 2011-08-07 | depth 5.8 m | reverse complement strand
GTGGGGCTACTACGGCGGCTATCCCGTGCACGGCTCGTCGGGAGCGCGAAGAACCCTCGTCGTCAGCGATGCCGGCGGCCAGGTTTTCCGCCTGCAGCCTCAATGCGAGCTGTTTCGCTCCACCGATTCGACCAGCGCGTCACCGTGCTTTTGTGTTGGGAATTCGTGGGGTCGCTGACGCCGGGGCGCGATCCCGTCCCGGCCGCGCCCACTCGCCGACCACCTTCGGAGTGCGACGCTTGAACGTCTCTTCGGGAAGAAGCGGCTCGGCATCGCGGGAGACATCCATCGGTACACCGGATTGCTCGGAGACGGCGCGCTCGACGCGATTCCAATCGACAGCCTCCTGCCAGCCGTACTTCTCCACGATGCGCGTCACCTCGCGGTAGAGCCCGGGCCTGAGGTCGTAGATATCCTTGTGGATCTCCACGTAGACGCGTCGATCGCGCACGCCCACTTTGACCGGCTGATACACGAACTCGCCGGCCGCGCCGACCGGCACCTGCGGGAACAGCTTGTCGATGTCCTCGGGGTAGAGGCGGATACAACCGTGGCTGACTTGCATGCCCACGCCCCAGGGAATGTTGGTGCCGTGAATCCCGTAGAGGGGTAAGGTCAGACGCAGGCGATACCTGCCGAGCGGATTCTCCGGATCGCCGCCTTCAATGAAATCGGGGGCCGGCTTGCCCTCGCGAATGTGCTCCCTCTTGATCGAGTCCGTCAGCACCCAGCGCGGATCTACGTTCTTCTCGGTGATCTTGAACTTGCCTTCCGGCGTGCGCCACTCGTCGCGCCCGAGGCCGACGGGATAGGTGGTGACCAACACGGTGCCGGATCCGCCACCGTGGAAGTAGTAGAGCCGCATCTCCGGGATATTCACCACCACGCCGCGGGTTTCGACATCGGGCAGAATCCATTGCGTCGGCAGCAGGACGAGCTGGCCATTCGGAGGCACCCACGGATCAATGCCCGGGTTCGCTTCCTCGAACTCGTTGTACCCAAGGTCGGCGTAGCGCGCGATGTCGAGGAAGGTGTCCTTTTTCTCGACTTGATAGTAGCGCGACGAACCGATCACCGTGGTGGAGGTCTCCAAGTCGTGTCCGGGTACGGCAACGTAGATCCGGCTCAGGCTCTCCTTATTGTCGAAGTCCTCTTCGGTCCACTCGCGCGCCGCGAGCGCCCGCGCAAGCAGCAAGACAACGAGCAGGGGCAACCAACACTTTTGCAGGGGGAGGCGCATCGCAAATAGGCTCGGGGTGCGCCCTTCTAGAAGTTCTTAGCTTCCGATGCCAGTCCTTTGCCGGTGCCCGGGTACGGTGTCCACCTCCCTTGCCGAGCTGCCGGGAGGCGCGTAAACATCTTCTCATGCTGGTGCGCCACCACATGAGCGAGAAGGTCGTAAAGATCGGGCCGGCGGAATCCGTGGCGACGGCGCGGAAGATCTTGCAGCAGCAACGCATCCACCACCTGCCCGTCGTCGTTCGCGACCGCCTGGTCGGGATTGTCACCGATCGCGACTTGCGTAGCGCCCCGGCAGCGGCGCAGAGCGTGCAAGAGATCATGAGCACGGAGCTGATCACAATTCCCGTCGACTCGTACGTCGATCACGCCGCGCAGCTGATGCGCCGCCATCGCGTCGGCGCGCTGCCGGTTGTCGACAAGGGCCGCTTGGTGGGGATCCTCACCACCGCCGACGTGCTCGACGCCTTCGTCTCCCTTTCCGGCGTCCATCAACCGACCTACGAGCTCGTGCTCACCGGCGTCAGCAGCGATAGCGCCGCTCAGCGCGTGCGCGTGATCATCGAGCAGCGGCGCGGCGTCGTGAAATGGATGCACCGCGAACGTCGCGATTCCACTGGGCTCCATCTGCGCCTCAAAGCCATCCACCTCGACGACATTTCCGATGCGCTCGAAGCCGCCGGCTTCACTGTGAGCTCGATCGTTGCCCCGCCGACGCGCTGAGGGGGCGATCCGCTCCGTTTCTACCACAGAGGCACAGAGAGCACAGAGGAAGGCAGAAGCACTTGCTCACCCAAAGAGAGATCGTGGAGCCCAAATCGTCATGCTCTTGCAGCATGTCTTGGGGAAGATGATCTCCCATCCATCTTCCGATCATGGTTTTCTCTGTGTCCTCTGTGTCTCTGTGGTGAACTTGGTGAGCAATGGGGGCTAAGACGGAGCACGTGTCCGTGCCGTTCGCCGCCATCGTCGAGGCCATGAGCCGGCCACAGTTCTATCCGCACCGGCCGGCCGCGGTGACGGTGGAGCAGACCCATATCTCGTACGTCTTTCTCGCCGGCGACCAGGTCTACAAGATCAAGAAGCCGGTGCGCTTCTCCTTCCTCGACTTTTCCACCCTCGACCGTCGCCGCCGGCTGTGCCACGAGGAGGTCCGGCTCAATCGCCGTCTGGCAGCCGACATCTACCTCGGGGTTGTCGCGGTGTGCGACGACAACGGCAGGCTGCGGCTCGGCAGCGAGGAGGAGCCCGCCGCGGTCGAGTACGCCGTGCACATGCGCCGCCTGCCGCACCAGCGTCTGCTCGATCATCTCCTCGACCATGGCGACGTGTCGCCGGCCATGATCGAAGAGCTGGCGACACGGCTCGTCGAGTTCCACGGCCAGGCCACCTGTGACCCGGAGATCACGGCGAACGGCAGTGCCGAGGGGATTTGGCGCATTCTCGAAGACAACTACGCCAACGGCCGCCGCTTTCGCGGCAATACGATCGAGAGCGGCGACGACGATGCGATCCAGAGGTTCGCGCGCTCGTTCCTCGACGACCACGCCGAAATGTTTCGCCGCCGTCAGGAGGAGGGCAGAATCCGCGAATGCCACGGCGACTTGCACAGCGAGCACGTGTGCTTCACCGACGCTCTGGTCATCTTCGACTGCATCGAGTTCAACACTCAGTTCCGCTACATCGACGTCGCTTCCGACATCGCCTTCCTCGCCATGGATCTCGACTACCATGGCCGCAGCGATCTCGCCGAGCTCTTTGTCGAGCGCTACGCGCGCGGCAGCCGCGATCACGATGCTCTCCGGCTGCTGCCGTTCTACAAGTGCTATCGCGCCTACGTGCGCGGCAAGGTCGACAGCCTGAAGAGTGTCGAGCCCGACGTCCCGGAAGCGGAGCGCGCCGCCGCCGGTGCCAGCGCGCGGCGGCATTTCGAGCTCGCCTATCGCTACACCTGGGCGTACACGCCGGCGCTGGTCGTGGTGTGCGGGCTGAGCGGCACAGGCAAGTCGGCGCTCGCCACGGCGCTGGCGGCGCGCACGGGGTTTGTGCACCTTAATTCGGATGTGGTTCGCAAACAGCTCGCCGGCTTGCCGCCTACCTTCCGCGCCCGCACCGCCTACGACACCGGCCTCTACACCCCGGAGCTCTCGGAGCGCACCTACCGGACGATGCTCGAAACGGCAGAAGACCATCTTCGCGTCGGCCGCGGGGTCATCCTCGACGCCACCTTCCAGCTCCGCCGCGGTCGCGACGAAGCGCGGGCGATCGCGGCGCGACGCTCGCTGCCCATCCTGTTCGTGGAGTGCGAATGCGATCCCGCCGAGGTCGAGCGCCGCATCCACCAACGCCAAGCAAGCGCCGACAGCCCTTCGGACGCCGACTGGACCGTCTACCTGCAACAGCGCCAGCGCTACCAGCCGTTCGCCCCGGAAGAAACGGCGGAGCGCTTGATCGCCGATACGACCGATCCGAATCGCCGCTTCACGGCGCAGATTGAGGCGCGTCTACGCAGGCCGAGATGAGATCTCCCGGTCGCGAGGACTTCAACTGTGAAGGCTCCCTCTCCCGCGTCCGTGCGAGAGAGGACGGGGGGGGGATCGTACTTCCCAGTGGGTGCGGCCCTCACCCTAACCCTCTCCCGCGCCGGAGTTGGCGCGGGAGAGGGGAGTTAGCCTGAAGAGGCTACTGGGAAATGTGGTCGCGGCTACACGCGCAGCACGACTTTGCCAAAGTGGGCGCTCGACTGCACGAGGCGATGCGCCTCGGCGGCTTCTTCGAGCCCGAGGACGCAGTGGACGACCGGCTTGAGGCGGCCGGGTCCGAGGGCGCTGCCGAAACGGGCCATGAACTTCGAGACGATCTCGGCCTTGTCGCGCGCCGCACGCGTGCGCAGGGTCGAGCCGATGACGCGCAGCCGCCGGGTCAGCAGCAGCGCCAGGTTGATCTCCGCCTTCACACCGCCGAGGAGGCCGATGATCACCAGGCGCCCTTCGACGCCGAGACAATCGATGTTGGAGGCGAAGTAGCTGCCGCCGACGTGATCGAGTACGACGTCGACGCCGCGCCCGGCCGTGGCTTCGCGCACCGCCGGGGCGAAGTCGCCGTCGCGGTAGTTGATCGCGACGTCGGCGCCGTGATCGAGGCAAGCCTGGCACTTCTCCTTGCTCCCGGCGGTGACGATGACTTTGTTGCCGGCTTCCTTCAGCAGCGTGATGGCGGCCGTACCCACGCCGCTGCCGCCGCCTTGCACCAGCGCCGCTCCACCGGCTTTGATCTCGCCGAGTAGGAACAGATTCGAGAATGCGGTCAGGAAGACCTCCGGAAAGGCTCCGGCTTCCTCGAAGCTCATGCTCGCCGGGACATGAATGGCCGAGCCGTGGTGGACGACCGCCTCTTCCGCGTAGCCGCCCCCCGCCAGCAGAGCCATGGCGCGATCTCCCACTTTCCAGCCTTTTACGGCGGAGCCGACCTCGGCGACCTCGCCCGCACACTCGAGGCCGATGATGTCGGAAGCCCCCGCCGGCGGCGGATACAAGCCTTGCCGCTGCAACAGGTCGGCGCGATTCACCGCCGTCGCCCGGACCCGAATGCGGAGGTCTTCCGGACCCGCCGCCGGCGCCGCGACCTCACCGAGCTTCAACACGTCTTCCGCCCCAGGGTTGTCGAATACGATCGCTTTCATCTCAGCTCCTTCCGGCCATCCTTAGCCTCAGCCCATGCCTTAGCCCATGCCTTCAGCCTCAGCCGTCGAAGGGCTCAGGCGAGGCGTAGGTTGAGGCTGAGGCTGAGGATGACCGCTGATCTCTTCATACACGCTTGCGACGTTCTTGGAACGCGAGGTGAAAAACGGCAGGCCGCGGAAATCGTCGTAGGCTTTCAAGTCGACGAGTCCTTGGATCTCTCGCAGCGACTTCCCTGCCGCAGCGTGCTTCTCTACCTGCTCGACGAGGCTACCCAGGTACGCCCGCAAACGCTCGACGTCCTTGCGCTCGGCGAGCTCGCCGTGGCCGGGGATGTACTTGTCGACGCCGTCGATCGCCAGAATCTTGTCGAGGGTGCCGAGCCACTCGCGAGCGCTGCCACCGCCTTTGAGATCGACGCGCGGATACATGCCGTGGACGAATAGGTCTCCGGTCTGCAACAGACGCCGCTTAGTGAAGTGGACGACGACGTCGCCGTCGGTATGCCCGCGTCCGAGGTAACTGACGCGGATCTTCTCGTCACCCCACTCGAGCTCGGTCGCATCGTCCACCAGCTCTTGCGGCAGAAGACTCCACGCCGGCTCGACCTCCCAGAAGCGCTTGTCGAGCGCGATCAAATGCGCGCGCGTGCGCCGCTGCGCGATCACCCTGGTTCCGATCGGGTAGTTCGGGTTCCCGTGGGTGTGATCGCGATGGTAGTGCGTGTTGATGATCACCTGCACGGGCTTGTCGGTCAGAGAGCGCACGATCGAAGCCAGTCGCCAACCCGGTCGCAGGAACTTGGTGTCGACCACCAGCGCACCGGCCTCACTGAGCAGGATCGAGGAATTACCGCCGCCACCAAGCACGACGTAGAGGCGATCGTCGAGGCGCTTCGTCTCGGTGCGTTGAAATTGATAATACGCGAAGCTCGCGACCGCGAGCGCGGCAAGCAGAGCTACAGCGACGATGGCTCCAACCCGACGTAGCATCGTTCTCACCGTTCCGTCGCCGCGCCTGGAGCGCGGACCTTGAGCTTGTCTTCGAGCGGACGCTTTTGCGCACGCACGGCTTCGATCTGGCGCTCGATCTGGTCTTCGCGCTCGTGCATCATGCGCAGCTTGCCGAGCAGATGCTGCTCGCGCGCCGTGAGACCGTCGAGACGCTCCTGCAGAGTGCGGCGCGGACGATCTACCGGCCAGGCGCTGCGCATCGCCCAGGTCACGGGCGGCACCAACCCCCACAGCACCGTCAACACCGCAAGAATCGCAACGTGGCCGCGGAGGAAGAGCAGGCGCTGGTTGGGAAAGCTCCACCACTGCAGCCGGCGCAGGTTGAGGAGCTCATACGCAAGCCCGGCGAGCGCACCCAGGACGAACGCGGCAATCGCACCGCGGCGCGGCACCAGGGTGGCGATGCCGCCCATGACCAGGCCATACATCGCGATCAGGTTCACCAGGACAAGCCACGGGCTGCGGTAGACCCACAAGCGCAAGCCGCGGGCGACAGCCTCCGCCAGCACGCCGATGATCAGCGCGGTCAACGCATAAGGCCAGAACTGCGTCCAAGAGAGCGCCACGAGATGAGCTTTGCCGAAACCGCACCTCCGTTACAAGCGGGAGAATCTGGCGGCGGAAGGTGGTCGCGCGGTTTAAACTCGCTCTCGGTTCCCGTATATCGGCGCGGTGCGCTATCTCTTCGAATGGGACCCGCGAAAGGCGCGTGTGAATCAACTGAAGCATGGAGTGACGTTTGAGCGAGCGGCGTCCCTGTTTCTGGATCCAGCCGCGATTTCCATTCCGGACGAGGCGCACAGCGAAGACGAAGAGCGCTGGGTAACGCTTGGACTTGATTCGACAGGCCTCCTCCTGGCGCTGGTCCACACCTTCGAGCCGATTGACGACACGAGGACGACGGTGCGAATGATCTCGGCACGACCTGCCACTCGCGATGAAGCAAGCCAGTACAACAAGGTGAATCGATGAAGAAGCAATATGATTTCTCCAAGGGAGCTCGAGGCAAGTTCTTTCGTCGGGGCTTACGATTGTGTCTCCCGGTATACCTGGAGCCCAAGACCGACGCGTTCCTCCGGAAGCTCGCCGACCAGAAAGGCACCGACGTCGGCGAGATCGTCAACGAGTGGATCCGCAAGGATATCGATCTGATCAAGTCGGTACGGTGAAGGTTGTTACCATCATGGCCGCATCGGCCGCTCTCATCGGCAGCCTGAAAGGCAAGCTGAAGATCAAGGGGAACATCGTTTCGACCGGTGTGCGCTGGGATGCTGAACCTTGGCCTGGTTTCGTGAGAGGAGATCGCCGGCGAAGAATCCATGCAAAGGGAGGAAGGTCGATGAATCTGACACTGACACCCGAAGAGAGCACCGTGCTCCATGAGATCCTCACCGCGCAGCTGGCGGCGCTACGCGTCGAGATCGGCCGCTCCGATCATCGCGCCTATCGCGACATGCTGCGGCAGCGCAGTGAGGTCATGGAGCACATCGTCGCCCAAGTCGAAGCGGCCGAAGTGAAGAGCGTCTGATCGTCTTCAGCCGTCACGCCGGGCTTCGAACAGCCACAGGCAACCACCGAGCAGCTCGGTCTGCTTCTCGGGGGCGCCGAACGGCGAGGCCGCAAAGATCGCCTTTGCCTCTTCGGGCGACAGCGCTTTGGTGAACACGCGTGGATAGATGAAGCGGAAGAACCAGTGCCGCAGGCGCTGGCGCTGTGCGGCGATGGCATCGGGAGCAGCCAGGCGGTTCATCTCGCCGACGAAGGCACGGCCGCCTGGCACCAGCACGCGGTGCATTTCGCGCAGCCCCGCGACCGGATCGGGCCAGTGCTTGATCGATCCGCTGCTCATGAGCGCGTCGAAGTGGCGGTCGGGGAACGGCAGCTTGGCGACGTCGGCGACTTCGAAATGCAAGCGGCCAGCGGCCGGCGAAGCGGCAGCATGCCGGCGGGCAAGCTCGATCATCGTCGGCGCCAGGTCGATTCCCCACACCTCGGCGCCCGGTAGAGCTTCGGCACCCATGATGGTGAACTGACCGGGCCCGCAACCGACGTCGAGGAGGCGGCGCGTATCCTTCAGCCGCGGCAAGATATCCCTGGCGAGCACCGGGAACATCTCGCGAAACGCCGCCTGAACGCCGCGATCGTAGGCGCGCGCGACCCACCCGTCCATCGGACCCTTCCCCGAACGGAGGAGATTCAGAAAGCTCATCACCACTCCTTTCCTGCGCGGCTGCCAGGCCGCGCTAGCAGAAGGGGACAGGCCCCTTGGCGTTCCGGAAGGTGAGGGGACCTGTCCCCTTCACCCTTTACCACGGCGAAGAGGCATCTTCCCGTGACCGGGCCAGATGATCTTCCCTCCGCTCAACGTCGCGGCGATCTCGAGATTCCGGTCGAGCACCACGAGATCGGCCGGCGCTCCCACCACGAGGCTGCCGGCGCGCGTTTCCGCGATTGTCGCGGCAGCGTTCGCCGACGTGCTGGCCAGCAACGCTTCCAGCGGCGCGTCGGGGAGCCAGGCGCGCAGGTTGCGCAGCGCCTGGTCCAGACCGAGGCAGCTGCCCGCAAGCGCGCCGCTCTTCGCGAGCCGGATTGCGCCGCCGCCGATGACGCAATCGGAGTCGAACAGCTTGCAGCTGCCCTCCGGCATGTCGAGCGCCACGGAATCGCTGACCAGGACGAGCTTGTCGCGCGGCTTGCACCGCCAGGCGAGAGCGACGGCGGTGGGGTCGAGGTGATGTCCGTCACAGATCAGCTCCACGGACACCTTGTCGTCAGCCAACGCGATGCCGATCGGGCCGGGCTCACGGTGGTGCAGCGGCCGCATGGCGTTGAACAAATGAGTCACATGCAGAGCGCCGGCAGCGATGGCCTCTCGCATTTGCTCGGCGGTGGCCCCGGTGTGACCGATCGACACCGTAACCCCAAGGCGACGTGCCGCGGCGATGAAAGGGATGGCCCCCGGCAACTCGGGCGCGACGGTGATCAGACGGATGGCGCCAGCAGCGAGAGACTGCAGCTCCTCGAGCTCCGCCAGGGCCGGAGCACGCATCCAGTCGGAGCGCTGCGCACCCGCAAACGTGGGGTTGAGAAACGGGCCTTCGAGATGGATGCCGAGGATGCGGGCGCCGGGCTCGCCGCCTTGCACCGCGGCAATCGCCGCCACGGCCGTCCGCAACCGTTGCGGCGGCAACGCCGCCAGAGTTGGTAGGAAAGCCGTGACACCATAGCGTGGCAGGATCTCGGAGATCCTGCGAATCGCGCCGGTGTCGCCGCTCTCGCACAGCACCCCGGCGGCACCGTGAATGTGGAGGTCCACATAGCCGGGTGCAACGATGCAAGCGGCGCAGTCGATTTCATCCGCCCCCGGCGCCTCGATACCAGGACCGATCCGCGCGATGACACCGTCCGCGATATGGACGTCGGTGCGCGCGCGCATTCCGCCCGCGACGAGAACCGATCCGTTGCGCAGCAGCAGCGACATCACGCGACGAACGACGAGCGACGCACCACGAACGACGAGAACGCGCCAGGGCTACTTCTGCACCAGCTCGACGTCGATCGTGATCGTGATCTCGTCGCCGACCACGACGCCGCTGCTGTCGAGGCTCTTGTTCCAGGTCATGCCGAAGTCCTTGCGATTCAGCTTGCCGCGCACCGCTCCGCCCATCCGCGTCTTCCCGAACGGGTCTTTGAATGGCTTTGGCGAACCGCTGGCTTCGAGGGCGATTTCCTTGGTCACGCCGTGAATCGTGACGTCGCCGACGACACGGAACTTATCGGCACCGGTGCTGGCGACCGACTTCGACTTGAACGTGATCACCGGAAACTTCTCGGCGTCGAAGAAGTCGGGACCCTTCAGGTGCTCGTCGCGCTTGGCCTCACGGGTGTCGATGCTGGCGACATCGATCGTCGCCTCGACCGACGATTTCGTCGGATCGGTTTCATCGAAGCTCACCGTGCCCCTGAACGTGTTGAACGTTCCGCGTACGGTGGAGACCATCAAGTGACTTACGGCGAACTGCACACTCGAGTGCGCCGGATCCAGCTCCCACGTGCTCGCCAACGCGGGCAGCGCAAGAAGCAACGCCAACGCCACAACCAGCAATCGTCGCATCTGACCCTCCTTCAAACCAAGTTGCCTCGATCGTGCCGCAGACGCCCGGCAAGAGCAACGACGTAGAGGCACGGCATGCCGTAATTCTGCGAGCCTGTGAAGACATCGACCTCAGGCCTCGGACCTCAGACCTCAGGGCCCGGAACGCTCGGGATTCTCCTGAAGCCAGAGGCCCGATGTCTGAAGCCCATACGATAGATTCACAGCCTTTGAGTTGAGCGCAACTCGCCGGGTCGGTGCGGAGCGTAGACTCGCTCTGCAATGTCAGGCCGCGGAGTCAAATCGCGATGACGGCTAGCTTGCTCTAGACCACATCGGCCACTGTAGGATATCAAGCCCGCCAGGCTAGTGATCCATGCGGCAAGTCACCATCGAAAACCCAGTCATCAACTCGGTGGCTTCGGGCGCTGGGCATTCGTCGAGGTCGACGACCCGTGGAACGCGTAAAGTCAGATTCGCGCCGAGCTGAAAAGTGTATGGACCGCAAGAAACTTCTCAAGCGACTGGCACAAGGAGCCCTTCAGAACGTAGGATTCGCTGCGATGTGTGACCTCGTCGAGGGCTACGGGTTCAAGCGACTCCGCATCAGTGGCAGTCATCATATCTTTGGGCGCGATGGTGTCGCCGAACAAGTGAACCTGCAAGAGGTCAAGGGCGAAGCGAAGCCCTATCAGATCCGGCAGTTCCTGCGGCTGGTGGAACGGTATAATCTCAGGATGGAGGGCGAGGCATGAGCGACTACCACATCAACATCTTCTACAGCGAGGAAGATGGCGGTTACATCGCCGACATCCCCGACCTCGATGCTTGCTCGGCCTTCGGCGATACGCCGGAGCACGCTCTCGCTGAGGTTGAGACCGCCAAGTCCGCATGGCTCGACGCCGCGCGCGCGTCTGGTAAGGCTATTCCACCCCCACGTTACCGGCCGCTGATCTATCAGGTTGGCTAGCGACGCCGTACGAGGCTGAGATGGCCGCGTTCGCTTTCTAGATCCCCCGCGAAGCTCTGGGTGACATCTGTCGCCGGCATTGCGGCGCCTATCGCTGTTCGGTTCAGTACTGCATGAATCCTCAACGCGAGGAGATCTACGCCATGACGGATTCCACTGTGCCCGACCTCACCTTTCCCGACGGCTTCGTATGGGGCACGGCGAGCTCGTCGCACCAGTCGGAGGGCGGCAATGTGCACAACGACTGGTCGGAGTGGGAGCAGCAGCCCGGTCGCATCGCGCACGGCCATCGCTGCGGTCGCTCGAACAACTTCTATGAGCTCTACGATTCCGACTTCGCCCTGCTCGCGGAGCTAGGGCTGCGGCACTACCGGCTGTCGATCGAGTGGTCGCGCATC